>Ga0255346_1000932_pt1 | contig 43896 bp, 33 predicted proteins | sample wastewater_treat_FD_194410 | JGI IMG/M metagenome (GOLD analysis project Ga0255346, IMG submission 194410) | Wastewater microbial communities from Lulu Island WWTP, Vancouver, Canada - plant22 | ecosystem: Engineered > WWTP > Wastewater > Unclassified | place: Canada: Vancouver, British Columbia...
GCTAATTTATGTCTCAATCTGTATATTATTGTAAATATATTCTCATTTAATAAAAGTAATCACTTTTGTCCGGTGAACCTGCACTTTTCAACAATTTGAAAAAATGAGGTTTTCAGAGCGGACTCATTGTTTTTAATTTCCATCGGGTTTTACTAATGAATAAAAAGGAGAAGGAGGAATAAAAAAGGTGTTTATATCATCGGGATGAGCCGGATCAAATAACCACACCTCTTTTACGATGTATTTTTTTAATGGTGAATTGTTGTCGATCAATCCTTTAAGTACACATTTGCAGATTTCGTACCCGCCGGATGTATTGAAATGGGTATTGTCTGCTAAGGGTTGGATTTGATTTGGAAATGTTCCTGCAGGATAATGCACGAAAGCTTTTATTGATTCTTCGGGTCCCCATGCTTCATACAATGTTTTGGTTATCCGATTTAGATCCACCAGCATGACGTTTTCCTCCTTTGCCAACTGACGCATGGCATCGGGATAATCTCCCAAGGTGTTGATTATTTTGCCGTTTTCGTCGAAACTGCGTCGGTTGACAGGTGTTATTAAAACGGGAATGCCGCCTTTTTTTCGACATTCATCGATAAAGTATTTCAAACTTTTCTTGAAACTTGTGTAAGGACCTATATCTTGCCCTTTTTGTTTTTGATCGTTATGGCCGAATTCGATGAATAGATAATCGCCTTTCCCCATTTTTGTGAGCAATTTGGCCAATCGTTTTGAAGAGATAAAGGTGTTGGCAGCTTCTCCCGATTCGGCATAATTGGCTACGGCTATCTTTGGCTTTAAAAAACGCGGCAATATCTGTCCCCATCCACACCATGGCTCTTCATCCTGATCAACCACTGTCGAATTTCCGGCAAGGAAAAGTGTGGGAACATTCACATCTTCGATGACCATTTCTACCAAGCCGGGCTTTCCCCCATTGATTTCCAGCGTAAGTTTGTCGTCCCAATTTAGTTTCCCGATTTCCCGCTTTTTGATTCTCACGGAATCGTCATTTTCAATTTTTGTGTTGCGGATGTTTATGATGAACGAACGGGTGACAAATTTTCCCCGTGGGGTTTCCACATTTTCAAGCATCAACCGCCGTGATTCTGCTCGAATGGTAGTATTGGTTGTTTCTTTTTTATTTCCGAGAACTACCGTTACCTTATAGTTTCCTTCGGGTAATGTGACCGAGAAAAAATAGGGGTCATTGTCTTTAGGAACAGTATTCATATCATATCCGAAAAGAGATGTAGGACCATAAACGGTGGAATGCTTTATTTTCCAATATCCTTTTTTGTCGGCAGCACCAAAATTGAATTTATATTCGATTGCTCCTGCTTTCATGGCTGTTAGCAAAAAGACAATGAAAAGCAGTTGAAAATAAATTTTTGGATGATGCGAATCTTTCATGTTTTTCCTTTTTTGATTATTACTACTAATCCATATGAAATACTTCTTTCAAGGGGATAGAAACGGGCGAATTATCAGGGTTGGTTTCCATGATGTCGGCCATATATGCCCACCATTTCTGAATGATGGGGTTATCTCCCAAATCCTGAGAGGAAGCCTCTCCCGAGACTTTTTGAACCGCGAACAAGATGTTGGTATCTTTATCCCAGTAAATGGAATAATCCGATACCCCGGATTCTTTTAATAACTGTTTTACTTCCGGCCAGATTTCACGGTGTCTTCTTTCGTATTCGGCTTCGTAGCCGGGTTTCAGATACATTTTAAAAGCTTCTCGTTTCATAATTCGTTTTATTTTAATGATTCGTTTTAGGTTTTTATTTGATGTATTGGTTTAAAGAAAGTTCGGGAATATTGCGAATGCCTTCAATAAGTGCTTCGCAATTCAAGATGGCTCCTTCACGCGAAGTGTGCACGCTGTCTTTAAATAGATCTTTCGCTTTTTCGGGACCCAGTGCTTCATATTTTTTTGCGATCAGGTCATTCATATCGATAAAATAAGCTCCTTCTTGCTCCGCAACTTCTTTTGCCCATTGACGATAAGTCTCGTTTCGTGCCATTTTTTCACCATCCCATTTGTTGTTGGGGGTAGGAGAAAGTACGATGGGGATTCCTCCACGAGCTTTTGTTTGACGGATGTAAATTCGGAGATAATGTCCAAACGTATATACTTCTTCCGGCCCACCTGTCTTTTCCATGATGACGGTTTGCGATTCTTCTCCGATACCTTTTAATGATGCTCTTGCTCTCCCTGTGTTGAGAGGACCTCCATCGTTATGCCCAAACTGGATAAAAACGAAATCTCTCTCTTTTATGCCAGGCAATACCTTATCCCATAATCCTTCTGTATAGAAGGTGCGACTGCTGCGTCCTCCTAAAGCGTGATTCTCAACAGAAATACGTGTTGTATCGAAGAATTGTTCGAAGAAACTGCCCCAACCCCATTGGCCGTTGTCGCCTTTTCCTCTACCGTTTTTCATGGTCGAATCGCCAATAAGAAAAACGACCGGATTTCCATTTTTTCGGGAACTCCCGGCTATTATTTCATTAGGACGTGATGGATCTCCTACACTAAAAATCGGGGAATCAGTGAATTGTTTTGCAGCATAAAACTGTACCGCACTATCGTTCATTTTCGGAAATTGCGTATTGATTAATTTGATTATTTCCGATCCGGCCCATATCACCGGCCCATAACCATGCGCAGCATATTCACTCACAGGCCGATAATAATAGAAAGCAGGATCAAATCCCATGCCGGTTCCTACGCAAGTTCCTTCAACTTGGCCTTTATCGTTTATTTTAGTCGAAACTGCATTCCATCCCAAAATAGCAACCGGACCATAAGAAATCGCGTCTATCCATCCTTTGTTGATTGCATGGGCAATGCAATAGGTATAAATAGCCGTTGATGAAGTTTCAAGATAAGAATTGGATCGATCGAGCAATTGATGCCAAAATCCGTCACCTGACTGGCAGGCAGCCAATCCTTGTATGTGTTTTTTTAGCAGATGAAGAATCGCTTTCCGTTGTGAATGATTTTCAGGTAACACATCGAGTGTTTCCACCAAAGTCAATAATGCCCAGCCATTTGCTCTTCCCCAGAAAAATGAAGGATGTTCCGGAGCGGATTCAACCCATCCATGTCGAAATAGATTTTTGTCCTCGACAAACATTCTGGTAGCAAAAAGCTGTATCTGTTTTGCAGCTTCATCGAAATATGTATTGTCTCCTGTTAAAGCGCCCATTTGTGCAAGCGCAGGTATCGACATAAACATATCGTCGAGCCATACCGTATTCATTTGTGGCCGTTTACGCGCAAAAGTGCCATCGAACAAACGATATTCGCTATACATGATGTAATTCATGTAATTATCGATAATCGGGCGAAGATTTAAATTTTGATCCTTTCGCTGCGCCTTTATCATTGCAGCACACATAGCTCCGGCATCGTCCAGGGCTTTGGGTTTTACCATCTGACGCATTTGTGGATCGATGAGTCCGTAATTGTTAAATAGCTTTTTAAAGACAGGGAATGCGTCAGCGAAAAAATTGAAACGATTGTAAACATACTTTTCATAGCGCTTATCGTTGGTTATTTCAGCGGCTGAAAGCATAGCGGCATAGGTTACGCCCCATTCGTAGCTTGTGATTCGGAAATCTCCTTTTTTTAGCGCTGTATTTTGATCGAATTCCGAAGTATTCATTATTGCTTTTCCGGTTTTTGCATCGACGATTTGTGCAGGTGTAGTCGTTTCCAAATAACCTAAAATTTTGTCCAAATTGTTTTTTATCTCTTTTTGATCGGGTATGCCATATGGGATTGGGTATTCGGGTTGCATGAGATGCAGTGGTACATCCGCATCGGTTTGTTTTGTCTGTTTTTTTTGAGCATAAACAGGTACCACAGCAAGGGTGCATGCTAAAATATAGAACACGATAAGAGCTTTTTTCTTCATGTTTATTTATTTAAAAAAGTAACGTTGATTTGGTCATTAAATTTACCGCCTTTGTAGGTAACGTCCAATTCTATTTCGATTGGTTTCCCGCATGTCTCGGATTTTTTGTCGAGGATGATCATTCTTGAAGTTTCTCCATTCGACCATTTGTAGGAATCGTAATCCATCCCGGCATCGAGCAAAATTTTATCCTCTGTTGTCCGGATTTCTTTTTGTGGAAAAATCTTACCGAGATCGCTCCCGAAATAATAACCGGCTTGTGTCGGTTGGTTATAAGCCACATTCTGTGTTGCGGCACTTATTCGATAAATGGGATCTTCCATCAACGAATAAAACCTATAGGGAGTTTCGTAAGGGGTAATATAGATGCGAAGATTTTTATTGTCCTTTGTTCTCCAGATGACTTCCTCTCTCCAATCGCCAAATATATCGGCACAGAAACACGGATTAGATTTTGTACCATTGTTTTTCAGACACGCTTCACAGTCGAAAAGAAGATCGGAGTCTCCGTTTAAGTAATCATATTTCGTTATGCGGGTTCCATCGAGCAACTCTCTCGTCAAATCGCCGTCCCACCAACAAGCCATATTTATGGAAACGCCTTTCAGAGAGGAATTGATTACTTCACCTTTTATGTTCCTTATGCCGTGCGAATCGAGTGACCACATTTCTACGCCTTTGTGGATAGGATCGATATCGGCAGCCATACAGCGACCTACGTCGGTATTGCTTGGTATCTGAAAGATTATATTACCGGTTTCTGCATCACGAAATGTTGATCCGTCTTTTCTGTTTTCATGACAATCCCACACCTGGAGCTTTTTGCTCGAAGGATCGAAAGCTGTCAGATGCAGAGCGTCTCCATGTCCTAATCCTGTAGAATACAAACCTTGTCCGTTATGGTCAATGGCACATGCACCATACACAATCTCATCGTATCCGTCGCCATCGATATCTCCGACGCGTAAATTGTGATTCCCCTGACCGGCATAAGCTTCGTTGCCCTTGGTGTTCGAATCGAAAACCCATCGGTTGGTCAATTTTTTGTTTTTCCAGTCAAAAGCAGCCAGTACGGTGCGCGTGTAATAGCCTCGGCACATTACCACACTCGGGTATTCGCCATCGAGGTAAGCCACACAAGCCAGAAAGCGGTCGGATCGGTTACCTTCGGAGTCGCCCCAATCTTCCAATCGGCCTCTTTGTGGTATATAGTCTATGGTTTGTAAAGCTTTGCCTGTACTCCCTTCAAAGACGGTCAGGAATTCCGGACCTTCCAGTATTCTTCCATTTTTGTTGCGATAGTCCGCTTTTTCGTTCCCGATAACGCTACCTTCTCCGTCAATGGTTCCGTCAGCCGTTTTCATCACCACCTCAGCTTTAAGATCTCCATCCAGATCAAAAACCATGAATTGCGTATAATGTGCTCCTGCACGGATATTTTTCCCGAGATCGATTCGCCAAAGTTGCCGGCCGTTCAGTTTGTAACAATCGATATATACGTTTCCCGTGTATCCATCGTGGGCATTGTCGTGAGCATTGGTAGGTTCCCATTTGAGGATGATTTCGTATTCGCCATCTCCATCTACATCCCCAACGCTTGCATCATTGGCTTGATAGGAATAGCTTTGACCATTCGGAGTTATCCCTTCCGGAGGAATATTGAGGGGGATATTTAAATAGCCGATTGAGTTGGTATTTTTTAATGTGTAAGAAAATTTTTCTTTTGCTGATTCTATACCGTATTCAACCGGTCGGACTTCATATGTCAACACTCCTTTTGGAGCATTGGTATCCTTAAAGTAAGTAGATTGAGCAATGGGAGTTACATTTATTTTTTTGCCGTTTCTGTAAATATTAAAAGTAGTTGTCGATAAATCGGAAGATAAGTATCTCCAGCTGATGTTTACTGTTTTGTCATCTTCTCTAATCGCCACCAAACCTCGGTTTAATTTTTCTCTTTTTAATTTTGAAAAATCGTATCCGGGTTTTAGTGTTCGATAGATTTGTTCGGCGATTATGCGATGTCCCACATCGTTTGGATGCAACATATCCTCATAATATTGGGGTTTACCGATCAAAGGGGTATATAGATCAATGGTTTCCAGGCCTTTATCTTCAGCAACTTTTTTAATGATGGGAATAATTTCATTCAATAGAACCTGGGGTTGGTGTGGCCAACGCTCATTGGGTACAATAGGGATAGGAATACAGAGATAAACGCTAGGTTTTGAAGATAAATTAATGAATTCGTTGCATATAAAGACAAGATCTTTTTCGAAGTTCTCTGCGAAGTTATCCGCATTCCATACCTTCGGTTGTGAATCATTCGTTCCAAGTGCAATGGTTACGATATCCGGTTGAAATTCTTTTGCCTCCATAAACGCAGGAAGATCAACGTAGGGTTTGTGTGTTCCTCTGCATGTTGTGGCACCACTGACTCCATAGTTTCTCACATCATATCCTTCGCCCAGTATTTCTGCCATGATACCTACATATCCTTTTTTTTCACGATCGCTTGCACCGGCACCTGCCGTTATGCTGTTTCCGATGCATGCGATCTTTATTTTCTTGGGAGGAACGATAGAACTTTTGTTTTGAGCACATAGACTAAGATAAGCGGTGAAATAAATACAAAAAAATAAAGGATAGATTTTTTTCATTAGTTGTTCATTTCATTTTCTATAATGTAAAAGAGAAAGGAAATAGAGTTTCCTTTCCCTTTTACAATTAGATGTTTAATATCCGGGGTTTTGATATTCGGCTTTTGCTGCGGCATCTAATGTTTTTCCGTTTTCGTCGGTAAGCATGTCGATAAAGGTTTGGGGAAAAGGTTTGAACGTGTTGCATGGTCTAAATGTTCCTTTTCCGTTTCCGTTTTGACCTTGTCCTGCCTCTACATTGTCGGCTACCGGCCAATGGTTTGACAAGGTTGATCCCATTTGTTGATGCCACTGGATGCGGTCAGCTTGAATACCGGCATGATGGATGCCCTCATAAAGCGTTAATTCGCCGATCATTTCTCTTGTCAATTCATTATAAATAAAGTGAATAAAACGTTGAAGATCAGTTGTGGCACTGGAGGGGTAATTTTCCGCTTTCGATTCAGGAGACACACCATCCCAATAAGTCGCATCGATTTCCATATCTGAAGTCCTGTCTTCTATTACTGTATATGGATATTGTTTTTCTGAAGGCTGAAGATTTTCTGACCCCGGATACAAACGAGCCAATACTTCGGCTCTGTTTTCTCCTGGTTTATAGGCAGCTCTTCTTCTGACTGCATTGATGTCGGCGATTGCAGCTGTAAAATTTCCTTTTCTTCCGTAAGCTTCGGCTCGAAGGAGATAGGTTTCGGCAATACGGAACATAGCAACGTTTCTACTACCATATTCTGAATTTAATGCTTCTCTGTTGACATCGATATGTTTTTTTATACAGGCCGCTACACCCACACCTTTTTCCAGTCCAACATTATTGGCGGTGAAATCATTACTCCCATCCCGTCTGTAATAATATTTTCCGTCCGATGTTTTTGTCCAACGAGGATAAAGTACATAGGGTTGAGCTTTTGCTTCCTCAAGGGAAATAGCAGTTTCCTTGGTATTTTCCAAGAAAACCAATCCTAAGTCTCCTCTTCCTATTTTATGTTCTCCTGTTACGGCCGTGCGTCCGTTCCATGAAGCGCGGGTGTATGTTGATAAGATATGGTTATTAAAATAAGCTGCATCTTCTGTTGCCCATTTTTTACTTGTATTTTTTGCATCGTTATAAGCATAATATTCCACATCTTCATTTCCTTGAGCCAATAAAGCCTTGTATTCTATCAAAAAAGATTTTTCGAAGCGTGAATCCGACATTTTATCCGTAAAGACGTCATACCCCCAGTCGTTGGTCCGCATTCGTACATTCTGATGGCCATAAGCCCATGTTCTGTCTGGCAATCCCCACATGGCTTGTACGTAATTACAGGTCATGTAACATTGGAATCGCATTCCATAGCGTCCATTCGCTAATTTTGGGCCAAATGAAGCAGCCAAAATGATTTCCGGATTATTTTCACAAGGATACGATCCCTTTGCTGTCTTAAAGATATCCCAATAGTCGTCGGCTAATCGGTAATTTGCCGTATTGCTGATCACTTGAGTAGCAAAATAGATGCAGGAGTCAAGATCGGTAGAAACGTTTCCTTTATAAAGCATTCCCAAATGGGCATTTGGATTAGTAGGATCTATTGTGCCATCAGCTTTCCGATATTGTGCGAATTCGGCTCCTTGTGCCCGCTGCAAATACAATTTTGCCAAAAAATGAGCTGCAGCTCCTTTGGAAATTCTTTCTCTGCCTTCGGTAGAAGTATTGTCAATGACGGTAGCAGGGAGATTCTCATAGCAAAAACGCAAATCAGAGATCAGTTGTTTATATATTTGTTCAGAAGTTGATTTGGGGAAATAATAAGCTGAGGGCAAAGCATTGTTGCTTTTTAATGTCATATGCACATCTCCCAATTGGGTGTTGAGCATATAGTATATCCACGCCCTGTTGAACAACGCTTCCGATAAACGTTGAGCTGCATACTCCTTATCTGTGGCGAAACGTCCTAAGGCTCTTTCTTCTCTTATGGTTTCGACTGCCCGGTTGCAATTATTAATGATGGGGTAGCCACCTAATAACTGTTTTCCGTAATATCCCATCAAATAGTTGGCATAGGTGTTTCCTGCAGCACCTGCCGGCGTCCATACTGTAGGCGAATAAATATCCCAAGAATTATCCCCTCGGATTTCGGCATCAGTCCCGACATGGAAAAGATAACTTCCTTCTTCCCAACCATATTTCCATCGTAATGCTTCATAGGTACCATTAATTAATTGATCCAATCCATTTTCCGTGTCAAAATAGTCTTGTGTAATTACCGAAACCATCTCTTCTTTCAGAAAATCGTCTGTACAAGAAAACATTCCAATGATTGTAGTCAATAGTATAAAGTATTTTTTCATAATTTTTATTTTTTAAAAACCAATTCTTAATCCAATTGCATAGCTGCGCATCAGCGCCGTATTGTTCGTTTGCCCTCCCATTTGAGCTTCGCTTTTGGTTTGCCATCCGGTCACATCATCTGGATTAATACCTACGTTAACCAACTCTCCACCAAAAATAAAAGGATTCAATACCTGCCCATAGATTTGTACATTCGATAAATTGAATCTTTTCAAAATATCATTATCAAATGTATACGATAAAGCAATATTTCTTACCGTTATCATGTTCCCTTTGGCATAATTTATTACCTCTTGATGATTACTAAATGATTGAGTATTAGGTTGAGGATATTTCCCATCCGGATTTGTAGGGCTCCATACATCTTTCTCTACTCTGCGTCCGTAAGTTTGGAGTAAGCCGTAATATAAATTCCCAATGCGTGCATGGATAAAGAAATTAAATTGCCAGTTTTTATAGGTTAATGTATTGGTAATACCTCCAACCCATTTTGGCCTGTTAGATCCCAAAATGATGGCATCATCATCGTTGATTTTCCCGAATCCGTTGTCCATCAGAGTTACTTTTTCTCCTGTCGATAGGGTATAAGTTTTTGATCCTTCTGTCCCTTCTGTTGCTTCAATCATCGGTTGTTGATCCACTACCTTTGTTTGTCCTGGAATATAGGTTAACTGTCCTACAGCTTTATAAATGGCCATTAACCGTTCATCTGTGTCAGTGTCTTGCCATAATCTGTCATATTGATAATCACGAAAAACCTGAATGGGTTGTCCTATAAACCAGCCGTTAGCTTTATCGTCTTGTTTTCCGTTGGCAAGCTCAACAATTTTCTCTTTGTTTGTCCCCCAATTCAGATCTACTTGCCAGCTGAAGTCTCGTGTTTGGACAGGAACACCGGAGAGTGTGATCTCGACTCCGGTATTTTGCGTCTTTCCGACATTTGCCAGAATATTGACATAGCCTAGGATCGCAGGAATGGATCGATTTAACAACAAATCTGAAGTGTTGGAATTATAATATTCAACAGATCCTGAAATCCTATTATTTAAAAATCCAAAATCGAGACCGACATTAATTTGAGATGTTTTTTCCCAACCCAACGAATAATTAGGCATCACTTCCGCTTTTGCCCCGGCAACTTCTTTATTATTGAAAACTTGATTTGCAGACAAGAGCGAACCTTTTGTGCTGTATGGGCTTACCGCTGAATTACCGGTAACACCCCACCCGAATCTGACTTTCATTTGGTTAATCCACGCTATGTTGCGAAGAAAAGCTTCCTCTTCCATTTTCCATGCCACTGCCAGTGACGGGAAGAAATCCCATTTGTTGTCTTCTGCCAATTGAGATGCACCATCCCATCGTCCTGTTGCGGTAAACAGGTATTTGTTCATCAACGAATAATTGATACGTCCCATGTAGGATGCCAAAGCAGTTTCTGAAAACCCCGAATCATACCCATGAGGTTTGCCTACACTATTAGCTGCGAGAGAATACCATTGAGCAGAAGAATACAGCAAGCCTTGGGATCTAACCCATAAATTTTCGTTTCTTGCTTTTTGGGCCGATTGCAAAAGGGTGATATTTAAGGTATGGACGTTGTTCCATTCTTTATTTATATACAATAGATTTTCCAAAACCCACGAAAAACTTGTTTCATTTCTATCATACCCTGTCATCGGTACTGAGGCGGGTGGTTTGGATCCAATGGGATTGGTATAATCCTTGTCGTAAAAACTCCCATTCCTGTTATGACGGAATTGGGCTCCTAGGTTTATTCTATATTTCAGCCATGAGGTTAAATCGATTTCTCCAAAAGTGCTGCTTAAAATGGAATATGCCCGTCTTTCATTTTTTGCATTTGCTATATTAACCAAGACATTGTCTCCCGAAGGACCAAATCCGGATCCTGGTTTCAATAGATTCCCATTTTCATCATAAGCCGGTGCATAAGGCATCATGTTTAATGCTTGCCCGTATGAGTCTTTAGCTGCTGTATTTCCACTATTATCAATCATTCCATAATTTTGGATAGAATAATTGGCAAGTAATGAAGTTCCCATTTTTAACCATTTCAAGGGATTTACCTCTCCGTTTATATTTGCCGTGTATCGTTGATAGTCCTGGTCAATCATGGGTGATTCTTGGTTCAAAAAGGCCAACGACATGTAAAGTTTGGATTTTTCCGATCCTGAGGATAATGACAACTGGTGATTATTAGTTACTCCTGTTCTGGTAACTAAATCCGGCCAATGTTGATCAAATAAATTTGCAGAATTGTAAAGAGGAACCTGGTCAGCATAACCCATCGCTTTTTCTTCAGCCGTTGCCGGTCGCAATACTTGATTACCTTGTTCATCCAATTGGTAAGCGGTAGCTAAAATCCTGCGCATGTATGCCTGATTTCCCATGAAAAGAAACATATCCCTTTCCATGTCAGGGGCCGTTCCAAAGTTACCGCCGTAAGTTCCACCATTAAGATAACCAGAACGTTGCCAATCAAGAGTCTCACCTGCACCCATCCAGTCGGTAAGCGAATGAATTTGATTAAAAGTTACTGTTCCATCATAATTAATGGCAACCTTACCTGTCACACCTTTTTTAGTTTGAACCAACACTACGCCATTCGCAGCACGAGAACCATAGATTGCTGTGGCTGAAGCATCCTTAAGCACTTCGATAGAGGCAATATCATTAGGATTAATATCGGCCATCGATCCTGAAACTAACGGAATCCCGTCTAACACATACAAAGGTTCATTGGAAGCCGTGATGGAACGATTACCTCTAATGCGGATCTGGCCTAATTGTCCTGGACGAGAAGCTGTAGTAACATCAATTCCGGGAGCTTTTCCCTGGAGGGCTTGAAGTGGGTTTTGTATAGGTCGCTCCTTAATATCTTTTTCTGTTATTCGAGATAAAGCTCCTGTTAAATCACTTTTTTTCTGAACGCCATACCCAACTACAACAACCTCGTCGAGACTACGTGTTTCTTCCTGCATGAACACTTTTAATGACGTTTTTCCTGCCACCGGAATTTCCTGGGTAGCATAACCGATATAGGAGATTTGCAAAACGGCATCTTCTGGCACATCGCTTAATGTAAAGTTCCCGTCCATATCGGAAACAGTCCCCGAAGATGTCCCTTTCACCATCACTGTTGCCCCGATAATGGGCTGCCCATTTGAATCGACAATATTTCCAGTAATTGTTTTCGTTTGAGAAAAAACAAATAGCGGAATCATTGCCAAAAAACAAATGATCATTTTTTTCGACATAAAAGCCTTTATCGAGCTTGGATGTCTTCCTGTTTTTCTACTGTTTTTCATTTTTCGACATTTTAAAAAATTAATTTTAATTTTAGCTATCTTTTTTAGTTCAACATAAAGTAAAAATATTCAATTTGATTTTTTCAAGAATTTAGATGCAAAATAAGTTACAGAACTAATTTTCTTTGGCTTTAATTTTTTTACTCCCCAAGATAATAGGAAGGCACGGCCGGTTGTTGGTATCCCATTGTATGGGTAGTTATAGTTTGACGATAGGTATTGTCTTGTAATAAAGTAACTCTCCGGTCTTTTGCCGGAATAGTCGTACTGTAAATTCGTAATTCTCCCGGAAGAGCGGTAACAATCTCTTCTCTCCAGTCGCCATAGAGATCAGCAACCAAGACCACATTGCCTTCAAAACCCTTTTGAACAATTTCGTCTTCACCCTTATAGTGATAGGTGGTCACAGAAAAACCCTTACCTTGTCCCTCTGGACGAATATATTCGCGTAATTTGTCGGCATCCCACCATACCCAATCGCCGGTTGGAGGAACATCTTCTCCGGTGTCATACAAATTTCCTTTGGCATCAAACAGATAGCGGTTGTTGTTGCCTGTAATGCCCATCGCCCGATGTCCTTTTGGATCTTCTGCAGCAAAACATTCCAATCCATGTAGCGCAGGATCGACATCTGCCACCATTCCTGACCCCACATGAACGGTAGGACGACCGATTTTCCAAATGAGTGTACCTGTTTTGGCATCGCGCAGGCAAATCCCCAATCCGTCTTTGTCGTGCAAAGCTTCAACAGCAAGAAAAATTTCCATGCCCGGACGCGACGGGTCAATATCCGTAACAAAAACCTTGTCGGGATGGCCAAGTCCTGCCGACCATAGAAGGGTACCGTTATCATCCAAGACAGCCGAGCCAAGAATGATTTCGTCCCTACCGTCTTCATCAACATCGGCAACCAGCATGGTATGAGCACCCTGACTCCTTACCACCGGATTTTCTTCATCACCATCCCAGTGCCATAATTTGGTTAATTTACCCTCTGTGAATTGATATGCATCCACAAACATGGCTTTGTAGGTCCCCCTCGCCACAATCAGACAAGGGGTTTTGCCGTCGAGATAGGCCACTCCGAGCTGATTGCGGTTTTGACGATTATAATCACCTAAGCGGTTAGTACGTGAAGGCCAATCGGCTTTGGTGATTTCTTTGCCGGTCATGCCATCCCATATCGATATCCACTCTTCTCCTTTGTAAACGGCACCATCCGCGTCTCTTATGCCGCGTGGTGCTGTCTTTACGGCTATTTCGGCTTTGCCGTCGCCGTCGAGATCGTAAACGATAAATGGCGAATACCACACACCGGGTTCGATGCCATCCCCAAGATCATTACGCCAAAGGAAAGTGCCATCATGCAAATAGGCTTCTATTTTGTAGGTAACCTGTGATGAATCCGGCTTAAAACCGGGATCCTTACTTACATTAGGTTGAATCAGAACAAAGTCGAATTGACCATCACCATTCAAGTCACCTATTCCCAACCTTCTCCGACCGGGTACAACGCCTTCTTGCAGAGGAATAGAAACATAAGGAGGTTTCCCGGTTGAGGGTCGACTGATGGCGGTTACACATTCGGAAGCTTCACCTTTCTTCCCTTTCAGGATGGGAACAACCCAATAGGACTCGTCTCCTTTTACTGTAGCATTTCGGTAGAGAAAATCTGTGGTTGTCGAGATGGGTTTGCTATTCAGTTTTACCGAGTGATCCCCTGAGCTACGGTACACATCAAAAGCAATATCTGCAGGATCAGTTTGTAACAAACGCCAACTCAGATATACGTTTTTGTTGTTTTCGTCGGCAACAGCTATCACACCCCTGTTAAGTTTTTCTTGGATGCGTTCTTTTGCAAAACCTTGAATTTTCGGTTTATCGGCATGATCGGGTTTCGATATTTCAAAATTGTACAACAATTCGCGTGCATCCTGGGCATATATAGAGATAAATGCCGGAAGCAAAAAAAGAATAAAAATTTTTTTCATTTGGAGGAGATTTATAAAGGTTCTTCATTATTATTGCGTTTTCTATTTTAGTTGTATAGGCGGCAATTCGGTTTTTCCTTCGACGTAATTCGATGCGAGTTGATGCTAGTGTTTGACGACTTCTTCGTATTTCGGATCATAAACGAGGTTGGCCAGTTCGTGTGGATCGTGAACAGGGTCGGTAAGAAAAGCACCTGCACCTGCTCCGAAAAATTCAGCATATCGCCATTGTTCTGTGCGAACAACAACTCCTGTGATGCCTTTCCCGTGTTCATTCCATACAGTGTACGCCGGTTTATCCCATACAGTTAGAGGATTGTCCAACAGAGGTCTTAAGCTTGTCCCTTCCAGTCCTTCAGGTTCGGGCAGTCCACATAAATCGACAAGCGTGGGATAAATATCCAAAAGTTCCACAATGCGGGGAGAAACTTGTCCGTTTCCTTTTGATCGCGGATCCATTATGATAAAAGGTACGCGTGTGCCTTGCTCCCATAACGAGCCGGCTTTCGACCATTTGCCTTTTTCCCCAAGTTGATATCCATGGTCGCCCCAAAAGACAATAATGGTATTTTCTCTTAATCCTTCCTTATCCAGTTCGGCAATCACGCGCCCGACATTCCAGTCCACATAACTGATGCAAGCCAAATAAGCTCGAATCATTTGCCGAGCTTCTTCAGGTGATGCAATGCGATTGATAAACAAATCGGCATTAGTGGGCCGAATAGAGCCGGCAGGAAATCCTATGGGAACCATAGGCAACGAAGCAAAATCGGGAGGAAGCGGTATGTTGTTTACATCGTACAAATCAAAAAATTCTTTTGGTGCAATCAAAGGTGAGTGTGGTTTTGAAAAACCGCAGGCGATGAAAAAGGGTTTCCCTGATTTTTTGCTCTGTCGAATATATGCAATCGCTTTGTCGGCGACACGGGTATCGCCAAGTTGCCGTGCTGCTTCACCTTCTACGGCTTCCCACCGATCTGATCGAGGATTAGAAATGACGTCTGATGGATTGGGCATCCTTCTCTGAAAATGGATACGCCATTCTTCGGGTGTTAAAGCGGATGAAGGGTTGGCATTGACGGGGTTGTTATAAATCCGCTGTTCTCCTCCTTCTGTCCATGCTTCCGTATCGTCTATTCCTCCGTGAAATATTTTTCCACTGCGCAGGGTTTCATATCCGTGAAGGCGAAAATAGTTGGAAAGGCTTACCCAATCGGGATAGGTAGCACCAAACCATTCCCTATTCGTATATAATCCACTCGTCGTTGGCTGACGTCCGGTAAGGATGGATGATCGTGACGGACAGGAAAGAGGGTATTGACAATAAGCCCGTTCAAAGCAAACGCCATCTTTGGCAAGTTTATCGAGATTCGGAGTTTGTGCCATCGGGCTTCCCAATACATTCATCTCGTCCCGCATGTCATCCGAAATCAGAAACAGTACATTCATGGATTGCTCTTTCCCTTGTTTGGGATTGGCAGCAAAAATTGATTGTTCTCCGGCCGCAGAAAAAGTTATGGTAACAATTGTTGCTACAGTAAAAGGTTTTATATTTTTTACCGGTAAATTCATTTATAAATGAGTAAGTTTTTTTATTTACTATAAATCATAAATACACATTTGAACGTATGGATTAAAATCAGGAGACTCGATATTGATCTTTTATCTTTCTTTCCTAAAGATGAGCAGAACCACATAAATTGTAATTTTATTATCTCTCTTTATCTCTCTTTGTTTGAGTTTAATATCAGATTTTACTTTGTAACAGAAATAATAAGAATTGGCATAAGCCCTTCATTCAAATTCACATTATATTGATTGTTGATATTAATATTTTGTCTATATTGTTCGATAAAATTTAACAAGGCCAGATTTAAGAGATTTTATTTCTATAAATAATCTATATGATTAAAATACTTATTTTTTTATTACCTCCAGCCGTCTCTTTTCTTCCACAAAAATATTATATATAGAAATCAGCCTACTACAAAAATTGATATAAATACTTCAAAATTTGACATAATTCTAAAGAAGAAGCGATAACCTTTTTAAGCAGCATACCTCTTGTAAATGGCATTTTTATTCGATGTAAGACAAAAAGAATCAGCGTCGGACTCTTTTATTCTCCATATCAGCATACGCCACAAGGAGCTGAACGCATTCATGGAAACCCTCTATAAAATTTTTCTGAATAATTTCGTTCGCAATGTATTGGTTTTTCAATCATTATTTTTAACTTTGCACCCTCTAACAGAAAGGGGGTTATTGTAAGCCAACAGAAAAAAAGAACGAAACGATAGTAGAATATAAACAGCAACCATCCTCGAATAAAACTTATTATCAAATTTTTATTCGAGAAAATTAGGGATATGCTATAATTTTATTATCCCCAATCGTGCGAACAATAGTCTCAATAATTGAACAAAAAAACAAAGAAACATATGATCATTGTACAAGTAAAAGAAGGCGAAAACATAGAAAGAGCCTTAAAAAAATTCAAGCGAAAATACGAAAAAACAGGCATTGTTAAGGAGCTGCGCAAGCGTCAGGCATACACAAAACCGTCAATTGAAAGACGTAAGAAAAAGCAGCATGCCGTATACGTACAACAGCTGCAACAAAACGAAGATTAATTTTTGATCTTCCAAAATTTTATCTAACTTCGTTGCCACAAGATGGCCGACGAAATGTGGAAAGAAAAGTTCATGAGATATCTCCGTGTCGAGAAGAATTATTCCTCTCACACGGAGATTTCGTATTTAAACGATCTTTCTCAATTCGAATCATTCATCAGATCCGAAACCGGCACTTTTGACCCTACAAATATCGATGCAGACCTTATCCGGATATGGATATCGCAACTAATAGAAAATGGCATAAAACCTCGATCTGTAAATCGCAAGCTAAGCGCCATAAAATCTTTTTTCAAGTATTTAAAAAAAACGGAGGTTTTGAAAAACAACCCTGCCGAAACGGTGCATGGGCCCAAAATCGAAAAAAAATTACCTACATTTGCCACCGACACCGATTTGGAAAAAATCCTGGATGATGAAACAGAATTTTCCGACAATTTCGAAGGATATCGCGATCACCTCATACTCGAGCTGCTCTATGTTACCGGCATGCGCCGAACCGAGCTGATCAATCTGAAAGATGCAGATATTGACATCTATGCAAAAACTCTTCGCGTTACCGGAAAAAGAAACAAACAGCGACTTATCCCATTTTCGGACAACACCTTATATAATATACAAAAATATATATCCCTGCGCGATGCAAAAATCAAAAACAATTCGGCATTTTTATTTGTTAAGAATAATGGAGATCCAATGTATCCGGCCATGATATATAAAATCGTACATACTCATCTTAGTCGCATTTCAACTCTTTCGAAAAAAAGCCCACATGTATTACGTCATTCCTTTGCCACCGAAATGTTAAACAATGGAGCCGAAATAAACGCTGTAAAAGAATTGTTGGGACATTCAAGTCTCGCTTCTACAGAAATATACACCCACGTGACATTTGACGAACTAAAGAAAGTCTATCAACAAGCTCATCCCCGAGCAAAAAAATGAAGGAGGAAAAATTATGGAAATTAGAATTCAATCCGTCAATTTCGACGCAACTGCCCAGTTAAAAGCATTTGTTGAAAAAAAAATGAAAAAATTAGAGAAATTCAACGACGGCATCCTCGAGGCAGAAGTAATCATGAAGGTCGTAAAACCTGAAACCGCAAAAAACAAAGATGTATCCGTTAAACTAAAATTAAAAAACAGCGAACCGTTCGCCAACAAGGTTGCCGATACTTTCGAAGAAGCAGTAGACTTGTGCAGAGAAGCTCTTGAAAAACAGATCATCAAAACCAAAGAAAAAAAAGGATAGATAATCCTCGTAAAAAATAGATTGAAATCTTTGGCAATCGAAAAAATATTACTACCTTTGCGACCGTTTCTCTCTAATCATGAGAGGGAAACGGTTAATTATAAGTAAATAAGCCTCTTTAGCTCAGTTGGCCAGAGCACGTGATTTGTAATCTCGGGGTCGTTGGTTCGAATCCGACAAGAGGCTCAAAAAATACAAATAATTCACCGGTTAAGAGATCTGTTTCTTATTGTAAATCAGCGATATATAAATATATCATTTTTGATTGGGGCAGTTACCAGAGTGGCCAAATGGGGCTGACTGTAACTCAGCTGGCGTAGCCTTCGGTGGTTCGAATCCATCACTGCCCACAAAACAAATTGATGGAGTTTAGGATAAATATTTTGAATATTGACAACGTCATCAACTGTTTGAATGCGGAAGTAGCTCAGTCGATAGAGCATTAGCCTTCCAAGCTGAGGGTCGCGGGTTTGAGTCCCGTCTTCCGCTCTTGATATGAATCGCGGATCGCAATCAAAAACTTTGAACAAAAGTTTTGTTGAGCACTGCAAAAAGAAAAAACATCTTAGCGTAAGTGCCAAACGAGCGGGAAAACCGCTGTAGCGTTTTCCGCGGCAATACTGAGGTCGCGTTTCGAAGCAATGTTCATCAAGTAATTGCATAAGCATTCTTCGGAGAAGATCGCCACAAAACCACACAATGCGGAGAAAATCTTAAAACAGATTCATCCGTCGATTTATGGCATCTTCCCTCTTTTGCCAATGTAGCTCAGGGGTAGAGCGCTTCCTTGGTAAGGAAGAGGTCGCGGGTTCAATTCCCGCCATCGGCTCGAAACGCGATTATTTTTTTGATTGAAAATTGGGTGAGCAAAATATATTCATCTGTTTTCTGAGTTAAGCACTAAAAGAGAGTAAATAAACTAACTAAACTAATAAGAATATTTTATGGCAAAAGAACATTTTAACCGGACAAAACCGCATGTCAACATCGGTACTATCGGCCACGTTGACCACGGTAAAACTACCCTAACGGCTGCAATCACCACCGTTTTGGCTAAAAAAGGATTTTCGGAAGTACGCTCTTTCGACTCAATCGACAACGCTCCCGAAGAAAAAGAAAGAGGTATTACCATCAACACTTCTCATGTTGAATACGAAACTGAAAACCGCCATTACGCTCACGTTGACTGCCCGGGACACGCTGACTACGTTAAGAATATGGTTACCGGTGCGGCTCAAATGGATGGTGCTATCATCGTGGTAGCCGCAACTGACGGTCCAATGCCTCAAACCCGTGAACACATCCTCTTAGCACGTCAAGTAAATGTTCCACGCTTGGTGGTATTTATGAATAAATGCGATTTGGTGGACGACGAAGAAATGCTTGAGCTGGTAGAAATGGAAATGAGAGAATTGCTCGATTTCTATGATTTCGACGGCGCCAATACACCTGTTATTCGCGGATCAGCACTTGGCGCTCTCAACGGCGACCCGAAGTGGGAAGAAAAAATCATCGAACTCATGAATGCCGTTGATACGTGGATTCCACTTCCTCCTCGCGACATCGACAAGCCTTTCCTTATGCCTGTAGAAGACGTATTTTCGATCACAGGTCGAGGAACAGTGGCAACCGGACGTATTGAAACCGGTATTGTTAAAGTTGGTGACGAAGTTCAAATCATAGGTCTCGGCGCCGAAGGCAAAAAATCAGTTGTAACCGGAGTCGAAATGTTCCGCAAAATTCTTGACGAAGGTCAAGCCGGCGACAACGTAGGACTTTTGCTCAGAGGTATCGACAAAGACGAAATCAAACGCGGTATGGTTATTGCTCATCCGGGAAAAGTAAAACCCCATTCGAAATTCAAGGCTGAGGTTTATATTCTGAAAAAGGAAGAAGGTGGACGACACACTCCGTTCCATAATCACTACCGTCCTCAATTCTACATCCGCACACTGGATGTTACCGGCGAGATTCAATTACCGGAGGGAGTTGAAATGGTAATGCCTGGCGATAACGTAACAATTACGGTTGAGCTGATCTATCCGGTTGCATGTAACGTGGGTCTCCGTTTCGCAATTCGCGAAGGTGGCCGTACGGTAGGTGCAGGTCAAATCACGGAATTATTAGACTGAAAACAATAGAACTTAGTTGGCCTGTTTTTCAAGTGGTCGACTAAGTTCCTCTACGGGTCTAGCTCAGTTTGGTAGAGCACTGGTCTCCAAAACCAGGTGTCGGGAGTTCGAGTCTCTCGACCCGTGCAAAAAGTATAAAATTTTAAATGAAAAAGATAGTTGCATATCTCAAGGATGCCTATAACGAATTGGTGTATAAAGTATCTTGGCCTTCACGAGAAGAACTAACCAGCAGTACAATAATAGTAATGATTGCTTCCCTTATTATTGCGCTGATAGTTTTTGGGTTGGATTCTTTATTCGAGTGGATATTGAAAATCCTATACGGTATTTAATCATCTGAAATAAAGGAAAAAATGGCTGAAAGCGAAAAAAAATGGTACGTTCTGCGTGCCGTTAGCGGCAAAGAAAATAAAGTCAAAGAGTACCTCGAGTCAGAAATTAAAAAAACCGATTTAGGAAAGTACATATCTCAGGTCCTCATTCCCACAGAAAAAACTTACACTGTACGCAACGGAAAGAAAGTGATGAAAGAACGCGCTTATCTTCCCGGTTACGTGCTTATCGAAGCCGATCTGACGGGGGAGGTAATTCACGAACTCAAAAATCTCAACTACGTAGCAGGCTTTCTTCCCAACACCAAAGATCCCCAACCCCTTCGTGAATCGGAGGTGAAGCGTATTTTGGGTACGATGGACGAATTGGAAGAAGCCAACGAAGAAATGGATGTAAAATTCTACGTAGGCGAAAATGTAAAAGTGATTAGCGGTCCTTTTACAAGTTTTTCGGGAGAGGTTGAAGAAGTGAATGACGAAAAAAAGAAACTGAAAGTAATGGTCAAAATATTCGGGAGGAAACAACTTCTCGAATTGGGATATATGCAAGTAGAGAAAGAATAAACAGCAATTTGGTTACGCAGATTCTGAAATTCTTCCGTTTGTTTCGAAAACCGTTTATTAATTTAATCAAAGAAAATGGCAAAAGAAGTTGCTGGACAAATCAAATTACAAATTAAAGGAGGAGCTGCAAACCCATCTCCCCCTGTTGGACCTGCTTTAGGTTCGAAGGGGATCAACATCATGGAGTTTTGCAAGCAATTCAATGCCAGAACTCAGGACAAAGCCGGTAAAGTGTTACCTGTGGTAATCACTTATTATACCGACAAATCTTTCGATTTTATTGTTAAGACTCCACCGGTTGCGATTCAATTGTTAGAAGCCACCAAGGCAAAAAGCGGCTCGGCCGAACCTAATCGTAAGAAGATTGCAGAAATCACTTGGGATCAGGTAAAGGCTATAGCCGAAGAAAAAATGCCCGATCTAAATTGCTTTGACATCGAATCTGCAATGCGAATGGTTGCCGGCACGGCTCGCAGTATGGGTATCACAGTAAAAGGGGAGTTCCCTGAAAATGTTAATAATTAAAACTTCAATTGAGTTATGAGTAAACTGACAAAAAATCAAAAGTTGGCTTTGAGCAAAATTGAAGCAGGGAAAACCTACACGCTGAAAGAAGCTTCAAAATTGGTCAAAGAAATTACAACTACCAAATTTGACGCTTCGGTCGATATCGATGTACGCCTTGGCGTAGATCCCAGAAAAGCGAACCAAATGGTAAGAGGTGTAGTGTCTCTGCCTCACGGAACCGGAAAACAAGTCAGAGTTCTTGTGTTATGTTCCCCCGAAGCCGAAGCCGAAGCCAAAGAGGCCGGTGCCGACTATGTAGGACTTGACGAATACATCGAAAAAATTAAAGGAGGTTGGACCGACGTGGATGTTATCATCACTCAACCGCAAATTATGGGAAAAATTGGTGCATTGGGGCGCATTTTAGGCCCTCGAGGCTTAATGCCTAATCCTAAAAGCGGAACTGTGACCACTGACGTGGCTAAAGCCGTCAAAGAAGTGAAACAGGGGAAAATCGACTTTAGAGTGGACAAAGCAGGTATTGTACATGCTTCTATCGGAAAAGTATCATTTATGCCGGAACAAATCAGAGATAACGCCAAAGAATTCATCGAAACGCTTATCAAACTGAAACCCACGGCAGCTAAAGGTACATATATTAAGAGTATTTATCTTTCGAGCACGATGAGCCCGGGTCTGAAAATAGATCCTAAATCGGTAGAAGAAATCTAAAAAAGGAAATTAATCTATGAAAAAGGAAGATAAAAGCATATTAATAAAGAAAATAGCTGAAACTGTTCAGTCTTATGACAACTTCTACCTTACTGACATAGCCACTTTAAATGCGGCTAAGACCGGTGAACTAAGAAGAGAATGCTCAAAAGAGGATATTAAGCTTCTGGTAGTAAAAAATACTTTGCTGAGAAAAGCGCTTGAGTCACTCGACGGAAATTTTGAAGAGCTGTATCCCGCACTTAAAGGTAATACCGCCATCATGTTTTCGAATGTGGCCAACGCACCTGCTAAACTCATCGATAAACATAAAGCTACAAAGATACCGGCATTCAAAGCCGCATACGTACAGGAAAGCTTCTTTATCGGGGATAAATATCTGAAAGATTTGATATCCATCAAAAGCAAAAACGAAGTTATCGGAGATATCATTTCATTGTTGCAATCTCCTGCCAAGAATGTCATCTCTGCCCTTAAATCAGGCGGAAATACCATTCACGGCATCTTGCAAACTCTTTCGGAAAAATAATTTTTCAACACAAACACAAACAGAATTAGTAATCAATTTAAACAAATACAACAATGGCAGACTTAAAAGCATTTGCTGAACAATTAGTTAACTTAACAGTAAAAGAAGTTAACGAACTTGCTGAGATTCTCAAAACCGAATATGGCATCGAACCTGCCGCCGCAGCTGTTGCAGTGGCTGCCGGCCCCGCTGTAGGTAATGAGCCTACTGTAGTCGAAGAAAAAAACTCCTTTGACGTTGTCCTGAAAAGTGCAGGACAAGCCAAACTGGCAGTTGTTAAGGCTGTTAAGGAACTCACAGGCCTTGGCTTGAAAGAAGCTAAAGATTTAGTTGACGCTGCTCCCAGTGAATTGAAAAAAGGTGTAACAAAAGACGAAGCGGAAGCTTTGAAAAAACAACTTGAAGAAGCAGGAGCAGAAGTTGAACTTAAATAAGATCAGTTACCTAAAATTAGGTTAATATGGTTAGGAATCTTCCATGAGGAGATTCTTAACCTTTTGTGTCAATACATCTAAGTTCAAAAATAGCATCATCCATGTCTTCAACCAACGCTCAACAACGCATCAATTTTGCGACCGTCAAGAACCCTCTTGATTTCCCGGATTTTCTCGAAGTACAGATCAAATCTTTCCAAGATTTCCTGCAACTCGACGCTCCACCCGAAAAAAGAAAAAACGAAGGATTGTATAAGGTTTTCATGGAAAATTTTCCGATTACCGATACTCGAAACAACTTCGTCCTCGAATTTTTAGACTATTATGTCGATCCTCCACGCTATTCTATCGACGAATGCATCGACAGAGGTTTAACATACAGTGTGCCTCTCAAGGCTAAGCTTTATCTCTATTGCACCGACCCTGACCACGAAGATTTTGCACCCGTCATTCAGGATGTTTATTTAGGCACCATTCCCTACATGACAGAAAGGGGCACTTTCGTCATCAATGGAGCAGAACGTGTTATCGTTTCACAATTGCATCGCTCTCCCGGCGTTTTCTTTGGACAAAGCGTGCACACCAACGGAACCATTCTTTACTCTGCCCGCATCATTCCTTTCAAGGGATCATGGATAGAATTTGCAACAGACATCAACAATGTCATGTATGCATATATCGATCGTAAAAAGAAATTACCCGTCACCACCTTGCTTCGAGCAATTGGATTTGAGAGTGACAAAGACATTCTCGAAATCTTCGATTTGGCAGAAGAGGTGAAAGTGTCCAAAGCCAATCTCAAAAAAGTAGTTGGACGAAAACTCGCGGCCAGGATCCTAAAATCGTGGATGGAAGATTTTGTGGATGAAGACACCGGAGAAGTTACTTCTATCGAACGAAATGAAGTAGTCATCGAACGAGAAACTATTCTCGAGGCCGAACATATTGACGAGATCATCGAATCGGGAGTTTCGTCAATCTTGTTACACAAAGAAACAGCTAATGCTTCGGATTATTCCATCATCTATAATACATTACAGAAAGACCCGAGTAATACCGAGATTGACGCTATCCGTCATATCTACCGCCAAATTCGCAGTGCCGAACCGGCAGACGATTCGAGTGCTCGAGAAGTAATCAACAACTTGTTCTTCTCGGAAAAGAGATATGACTTAGGTGACGTTGGAAGATACAGGATAAACAAAAAACTGAATCTTAATATTCCTGACGAGATTCGCGTTCTCACCAAAGAAGATATTATCGAAATTATCAAATATCTCATCGAATTGGTGAATTCGAAAGCCGTGGTTGACGATATCGACCACTTAAGCAATCGTCGTGTCCGTACCGTCGGCGAGCAGCTTTACAATCAGTTTGGCGTAGGGCTGAATCGTATGGCACGCATTATTCGCGAACGCATGAATGTGCGAGATAACGAAGTATTCACCCCTATCGACTTGATCAATGCAAAGACAGTTTCGTCTGTAATCAATACATTTTTCGGGACGAATGCTCTGTCTCAGTTCATGGATCAAACCAACCCTCTGGCCGAAATCACCCACAAACGTCGTCTTTCGGCACTCGGTCCCGGTGGATTGTCGCGCGAACGCGCAGGTTTTGAGGTTCGCGACGTTCATTACACCCATTATGGCCGTCTTTGTCCTATCGAAACTCCCGAGGGTCCTAATATCGGACTTATTTCATCACTTTGTGTTTATGCCAAAATCAACGACTTGGGCTTTATCGAAACTCCTTATCGCAAAGTTTCAAATGGACAAGTCGATATTGATAATAATCACGTGATATATTTGGCAGCCGAAGAAGAAGAGGGGAAAATTATTGCCCAAGGAAATGCTCCTATCGACGACAAAGGCAGATTCATCAATCCTCGTGTGAAAGCGAGAGAAGATGCCGACTATCCGCTTGTAAGTCCGGACGAGGTTGAGTTAATGGACGTATCTCCTATGCAGATTGCCTCTATTGCAGCTTCCTTGATTCCGTTTCTCGAACATGATGATGCCAACCGAGCTTTGATGGGATCGAACATGATGCGACAAGCAGTTCCGCTTATGCGAAACGAAGCTCCAATCGTTGGAACGGGAATAGAAGGACAACTTATCAAGGATTCCCGAACACAGATCATGGCTGAAGGTGATGGCGAAGTGATCTACGTTGATGCAACGACCATTAAGGTTCGATACGATAGAAGTGAAGAAGAAGAATTTACAAGTTTTGAAGAAGCTGTCAAAACATATAAGATTCCCAAATTCCGCAAAACGAACCAAAATACCACAGTGGATTTGCGTCCATTGTGCAGATTGGGGCAGAAAGTTAAAAAAGGAGACTTCTTGACAGAAGGCTACGCTACCGAAAACGGAGAATTGGCTTTAGGTAAAAACCTGAAAGTGGCATTTATGCCCTGGAAAGGATACAACTTCGAAGATGCTATCGTTCTTAACGAACGCCTTGTTCGCGAAGATATTTTTACTTCAGTACATGTAGAAGAATTTTCACTCGAAGTCAGGGAAACTAAACGCGGCCTCGAAGAACTCACTTCCGATATTCCCAATGTAAGTGAAGAAGCTACAAAGGATTTGGATGAAAGAGGAATCGTTCGAATAGGTGCACGAATTCAGCCTGGTGACATCCTGATCGGGAAAATAACTCCGAAGGGAGAATCAGACCCTTCGCCGGAAGAAAAATTGCTTCGTGCCATCTTTGGAGACAAAGCAGGCGATGTCAAAGACGCTTCACTGAAGGCTTCACCATCATTAAAAGGCGTCGTAATCGAAACCAATCTGTTTTCTAAAGCTGCCAAAAAAGGAAAAGGCAAATTGTCGAATAAAGCACTTCTCCCAAAACTCGACGAAGAATACGAAGAGAAAATGGAAGAGTTGCGTAAAAAACTGATCGATAAATTGCTTGTCCTTACCGAAGGTAAAACTTCAGCCGGAGTTAAAGATTATACTAATATGGAAGTGATTCCGAAAGGCTCGAAGTTCACTCCCAAGGTATTAAATGAAATCGATTATCAGTCAATACAATTGAACAAATGGACAACCGACACTCATAAAAACGAGCTAATTCGTACGACTGTCATCAATTACTTGCGTAAATATAAGGAACTGGATGCTGAACTCAAACGCAAACGCTTCGATCTTACCATCGGAGACGAACTGCCTTCGGGAATCATGCAGATCGCTAAAGTGTACGTAGCAAAAAAACGTAAGATTCAGGTAGGAGACAAAATGGCAGGGCGCCACGGAAACAAGGGTATTGTCTCGAAAATCGTTCGGCAGGAAGATATGCCTTTCTTACCCGATGGTACACCGGTCGATATCGTTCTAAACCCATTGGGAGTGCCCTCCCGCATGAACTTGGGACAGATTTTTGAAACTGTACTCGGTTGGGCAGGTGAAAAATTAGGTGTTCGTTTTGCTACTCCGATCTTCGATGGCGCTTCGCTCGACGACCTCAACACATGGACCGACAAAGCAGGTATTCCCCGATATGGCAAGACCTATCTCTACGATGGAGGAACCGGCGTCAGATTCGATCAACCGGCCACTGTAGGCGTTATTTACATGCTGAAACTCGGGCACATGGTTGAAGACAAAATGCATGCACGTTCAATCGGGCCCTATTCACTTATTACGCAACAACCTCTCGGCGGAAAAGCCCAGTTTGGAGGTCAGCGTTTTGGAGAAATGGAAGTCTGGGCGCTTGAAGCATTTGGCGCGGCACACATCCTTCAGGAAATACTGACAATCAAGTCGGATGATGTCGTTGGACGCTCAAAAGCATACGAATCCATAGTAAAAGGAGAAGCGATGCCTCAACCCGGCATTCCGGAATCGCTAAATGTTTTGCTCCACGAACTAAGAGGATTAGGACTGAGTATTCAACTCGATTAACGTCTTAATCATACAAACGGATTTCCGACACAGTACAGGGTCCGAAATCCCTCAATAATAATTTAAAAATAGACAAACTCTTTATACAAAAGAATATGGCATTTAGAAAAGACAATAAAATAAAGAGTAACTTTTCGAAAATAACAATCAGCTTAGCGTCACCCGAAGAAATTCTCGAGAATTCGTATGGAGAAGTGCTGAAACCCGAAACCATCAATTATCGAACCTACAAACCGGAACGCGACGGATTGTTCTGCGAACGCATTTTTGGTCCAGTAAAAGATTACGAATGCCATTGCGGAAAATACAAAAGAATCCGCTACAAGGGAATCGTATGCGATCGATGCGGCGTAGAAGTTACCGAAAAGAAAGTACGACGCGAACGTACCGGGCACATCCACCTCGTAGTTCCTGTAGCACATATTTGGTATTTCAGATCGCTGCCCAACAAAATAGGTTATCTACTCGGAATACCGACAAAAAAACTCGATTCGATTATCTATTACGAACGTTACGTGGTAATTCAACCGGGTATATTAAAGGATAAAGTTGAAGAAAAAGATCTTCTCACCGAAGATGAATATCTGGAATTTCTTAACGGCCTGCCAAAAGAAAATCAGCTGCTCGAAGACAGCGATCCCAATAAATTTATCGCGAAAATGGGAGCCGAAGCAATTCTGGATCTTCTTGAAAGATTAAATCTCGACAAATTAGCCAATCAGCTTCGCCATCGAGCCAATACAGACAATTCGCAACAACGCAAAAACGAGGCTCTCAAGCAGTTGCAGGTTGTAGAGGCATTTCGTAGCTCGAAAAATGTGAACAAACCGGAATGGATGATCATGAAGGTAATTCCCGTTATCCCGCCCGAGCTTCGTCCACTTGTTCCACTGGATGGGGGACGTTTTGCTACATCCGACCTCAACGATTTGTATCGCCGTGTCATTATTCGCAACAACCGATTGAGAAGACTCATCGACATCAAAGCTCCTGACGTGATTTTGCGTAACGAAAAGCGCATGCTTCAGGAAGCCGTTGATTCGCTTTTCGATAATTCGCGCAAATCGAGCGCCATTAAAACCGAATCGAATCGTCCGTTAAAATCTCTCTCCGATAGCTTGAAGGGAAAACAAGGCCGCTTCCGTCAGAATTTGTTGGGTAAACGTGTCGATTATTCCGCTCGTTCGGTGATCGTCGTAGGTCCGGAATTGAAGATGCACGAATGCGGTTTGCCAAAAGACATGGCTGCCGAACTTTATAAACCGTTTATCATTCGCAAACTTATCGAAAGAGGTATCGTAAAAACCGTGAAATCGGCCAAAAAAATTGTCGATCGCAAAGAACCGGTTGTTTACGATATTCTCGAATATGTGATGAAGGGACATCCCGTCCTCCTCAACCGTGCTCCAACGCTTCACCGATTGGGTATTCAAGCATTCCAGCCAAAACTGATCGAAGGGAAAGCCATTCAGCTTCACCCGCTGGCATGTACGGCATTCAATGCCGACTTCGATGGTGACCAAATGGCCGTTCACCTTCCGCTCGGCAACGAAGCTATCCTCGAAGCTCAATTGCTGATGCTTGCTTCGCACAACATTCTTAATCCTGCCAATGGCGCACCTATCACTGTACCTTCACAGGACATGGTGCTCGGACTGTATTATATTACAAAAATCCGTCCGGGAGCAAAAGGCGAAGGAATGACATTTTATGGCGAAGAAGAAGCTATAATAGCCTATAACGAAGGAAAAGTGGATATTCACGCCCTGGTGAAAGTTATCGTGGATGATGTTGACGAGGAAGGCAATCCTATCCGCAAAATGCACGAAACAACCGTCGGACGCGTTATTACAAACGAATATATTCCCAAAGAAGTTGGCTACATCAACGAACTTCTTTCGAAGAAATCGCTTCGCGACATTATCAACAAAGTAATCAAACGTTGCGGAGTAGCACGAACTGCTCAATATCTCGATGACATAAAAGCACTCGGTTATCGGATGGCCTTCGAAGGAGGACTTTCCTTTAACCTCGAGGATATCATCATTCCTGCTGAAAAAGAAGAACTTATCAAGCAGGGATACGAAGAGGTTGAGCAGATTATGGAAAACTACAACATGGGATTTATCACCTATAACGAGCGCTACAATCAGATTATCGATACATGGACTCATATCAATTCCAAATTGTCGAACATTCTGATGAAGCAACTTGCCGAAGATGACCAGGGATTTAATTCTGTGTACATGATGCTCGACTCGGGTGCCCGTGGTTCACGCGAACAAATTCGCCAGTTGTCCGGTATGCGAGGACTGATGGCCAAGCCACAAAAAAGCGGTGCCGAAGGTGGACAGATTATCGAAAACCCGATTTTGGCAAATTTCAAAGAGGGACTCTCGGTATTGGAATACTTTATTTCGACACACGGTGCTCGTAAAGGTCTCGCCGATACTGCCCTCAAAACGGCTGACGCCGGTTATCTGACTCGCCGTTTGGTTGACGTTTCGCAAGACGTGATCATTACGGAAGAAGACTGCGGAACACTTCGTGGGCTTGTAGCAACAGCTCTCAAAAATAATGACGAAGTGGTAGCTTCGCTCTACGAGCGCATTCTCGGACGTGTTTCGGTGCATGATGTGCAGCACCCTTTGACGGGAGAAATTCTGGTACAATCGGGCGAAGAAATCACGGAAGATATCGCAAAAAAAATCGAAGAGTCTCCCATAGAACGAGTAGAAATTCGTTCAGTACTCACATGCGAATCCAGGCAGGGCGTTTGCGCTAAATGCTATGGACGAAATTTGGCCCGCAGCCGAATGGTAGAAAAAGGCGAAGCCGTAGGAGTAATCGCTGCCCAATCCATCGGAGAGCCCGGTACACAGCTGACGCTTCGTACTTTCCATGTGGGTGGTATCGCCTCAAATATTGCGGCCGAAAACAATATCACCACAAAGTACGACGGTATTCTCGAATTTGATGAACTGCGAACCGTCGATCCTCAAGAAAAAGATGCAAACGGCAGAGCATACAAAGTGGTTGTCAGTCGATTGGTTGAAATGCGAATTATAGATCCCCATACAAAAATTGTTTTGCTATCGCACAATGTGCCTTATGGATCAAAACTTTACTTCGGCAACGGAGATAAAGTGACCAAAGGCGACCTTATCTGCGAATGGGACCCATTCAATGCCGTTATCATCAGCGAAGCAACCGGAAGAATTCGTTTCGACAATTTTATCGAAAATGGAACTTTCAAAGTTGAGTCAGACGAACAAACCGGCTTGAAAGAAAAAGTTATCATTGAATCGCGCGACAAGACAAAAGCACCGTCGGCTCATATCGTGAACGAAAACGATGATGTTTTGCGCACATATACGCTGCCACTCGGAGCTCACATCGTGAAAAACGAAAACGACGAAATTAAAACCGGCGACGTGTTGGCAAAAATACCAAGAGCCGTCGGAAAAGCCGGAGATATCACTGGTGGTCTTCCTCGGGTTACGGAGCTTTTCGAAGCTCGTAATCCCTCAAATCCGGCCATCGTGTCCGAAATCGACGGAGAAGTTTCGTTCGGAAAAATTAAACGCGGAAATCAGGAAATTTCTATCACATCGAAAACAGGTGAAGTAAAGAAATATCTGATCCAGCTCTCGAAACAAATTCTGGTTCAGGAGAACGATTACGTACGCGCAGGTATGCCGCTGTCAGATGGAGCCATCACACCTTCCGATATTCTTGCAATCATGGGCCCAACTGCCGTTCAGGAATACATTGTAAACGAAGTACAGGACGTTTATCGCCTTCAAGGAGTTAAAATCAACGACAAACACTTCGAAGTAATTGTTCGGCAGATGATGCGAAAAGTTGAAATTGTGGATCCCGGAGACACTCGCTTCCTCGAACAACAACTTGTGGACAAACATGAGATGATGGAAGAAAACGATCGCATCTGGGGTAAAAAAGTGATCATCGATCCGGGAGACTCTCAAATTTTCGAACCCGGCCAGATAGTTACCGTTCGTAAGTTGCGTGACGAAAACAGTTCGCTCAAACGTCGCGACTTGAAACTTGTGGAAGCACGTGACGCAATCCCGGCAACTGCCAATCAGGTATTGCAGGGAATCACACGAGCAGCACTGCAAACAAAAAGTTTCATGTCGGCCGCTTCATTCCAGGAGACAACAAAAGTTCTCAACGAGGCTGCCATCAACGGAAAAGTAGATTATCTGGAAGGATTGAAAGAAAACGTAATTTGTGGTCATCTCATCCCCGCCGGTACGGGCCAACGCGAGTTCGACAAACTCATTGTCGGCACTCGTGAAGATTTTGAAAAAATGAAAACTCCGCACCGCTCAAATGTCTTGGAAAAAGCTTCGGAATAATCTTTCAAAAACAAACTATTCATTAGAAAAGGGCTGCTCTATCGGGCAGCTCTTTTGTTGGTTTCACGGATGATTTAACCATTATTTAATATCTTCCAAACCGCAAATTCATGAACATTTTGTAACTTTGAGACTCGATTTTAAGCAGCATAAATAACTTATAAATAAACAAATGGTATGAAATTTTTAACAGACGACAAACTTACAATCGTCGGCGCAGCCGGCATGATTGGTTCGAACATGGCACAAACGGCAGCCATAATGCATCTTACGCCAAATATTTGTCTCTATGATCCCATTGCACAAGGACTTAAAGGGGTTTGGGAAGAAATGCGTCACTGCGGGTTTGAAGATGTAGATTTTACTTACACTACCGACATCAAAGAAGCATTCACCGATACAAAATATATGATATCGTCGGGTGGCGCTCCTCGCAAAGATGGAATGACACGCGAAGATTTATTGCAAGGAAACGCTGCTATTGCAGCACAATTGGGAAAAGACATCAAAGCATACTGTCCTGATTTGAAACACTTGACCGTTATCTTCAACCCTGCCGACATCACGGGTTTGGTTGCACTTATCTATTCAGGACTTAAACCATCGCAAGTGACCACATTGGCAGCATTGGATAGTACCCGTCTGCAGAGTGAATTGGCCAAACATTTCGGAGTAAGACAAAGCCAGGTAACAAATGCCCGCACCTACGGCGGACATGGTGAAGAAATGGCTGTATTTGCCTCGACTGCCATGGTGAACGGGACTCCTCTTCTCGACCTCATCGGCACCAAAAAACTGACTAACGAAGAATGGGCAAAACTGAAAGAACGCGTTATCAATGGCGGCGCAACTATCATCAAACTTCGTCGACGTTCGTCATTCCAAAGCCCTGCTTACGTTTCGGTAAAAATGATGCGTGCTGCAATGGGTGGCGATCCGTTCCGTTGGCCTGCAGGTTGCTATGTTAACAGTCAGGGATTCAACAACATTATGATGGCAATGGAAACCAACATTACAATAGATGGCGTTTCTTACTCCGAAATCAAAGGCACTCCCGAAGAAATGGACGAATTGAAAAAAAGCTATCAACACCTGGTCGATCTTCGTCAGCAAGTCATCGAGATGGGGGTCATCCCTCCTGTTGAACAGTGGCGCACCATTAATCCGAATTTGTAATTATCGCAGGTTAACGATATATTGTTCAAAAAGAGAGTCCGCCGAGGCTCTCTTTTTTATTTACAAACGAGCAGGCTAACTATAAATTCATTCTAAGATACTTTTGATATATATGATGATTTGAGAAGAAATATCGTTATATTTTTTTACCTTTGTTTATAGATCAGCGAAAAACTATCAATATGAATATCAATGACTACGGATTTGTGCGAGTTGCAGCTGCAACGCCAAAATTGAAAGTTGCCGATTGCGACTATAATGTTTCTGAAATTAAATCGATGATCGATGAAGCCGTTAAAAATCAGGTGCAAATCATCTGTTTCCCTGAACTCTGCATCACCGGTTATACATGTGCCGATTTGTTTTTTCAGACGGCGTTGCTGGAAAAGGCAAAAGCTTCGCTACTCGAGATTGCAAGCTTCATGCACGATAAGCCGACAATCGTTGCTATTGTAGGTTTGCCAATTCGCCAACTGAACTGCCTCTATAATGTAGCCGCCGTCATTTCATCCGAAGGCATCGTGGGGATGATTCCCAAAACTTACATACCGAATGAAGGAGAATTTTACGAAAAGCGCTGGTTTGCCTCCGGCAAGGATATGGAAAATACAACCATCGTGATTGGAAATGAACATATCCCATTCGGAACCGATATCTTGTTTGAAACCCCATTCGTCACATTCGGAATCGAAATTTGTGAAGACTTATGGATGCCGATTCCCCCTTCTTCGAATTTGACATTAAAAGGAGCGGAACTTATTTTTAATCTGTCGGCAAGCAACGAACTTGTGGGCAAACACGCTTACAGACGTTCACTCGTTGCACAACAATCGGGACGTTGCATTTGTGGGTACATTTACACTTCGTGCGGCGTAGGAGAATCAACAACCGACCTTGTTTTTTCGGGAAGCCGGATCATTGCCGAAAATGGTTCTATTATTGCAGAATCAGAACGATTTTCGCTTGACAACCGCATGTCGATTAATGATATAGACCTATTTGCATTACGACACGACAGAATAAAAAATACAAATTATCTGACGCCCGATCAATCTACCTGTCAAGTATTGCCATGTCAAATCAGGCCAATATCTGCAGATAAAATCAGACGAACGATCAATCCCTTCCCATTCATTCCATCGAAAAGTGAAGAAAACGAGCGGCTATCCGAAGTTTTCAATATACAAACGCACGGATTAGCCAAAAGATTGATGCACACCGAAATAAAAACGGTAACAATAGGCATTTCGGGTGGATTGGATTCGACATTGGCTTTGCTGGTTGCAATAAAGGCATTCGATTTGCTTGGAATTCCTCGAAAGAATGTATATGGTATTACAATGCCCGGATTTGGTACGACTAATCGTACCTATAATAATGCAAAAGAACTCGTAACATCATTGGGAGCGACATTATTGGAAATTCCGATTTCGGAAGCCGTCGAACTTCATTTCAAAAATATCGGACAGGACCTCGCAGACAAAAATATCGTTTATGAGAATGCACAAGCACGCGAACGAACTCAAATATTGATGGACATTGCCAATAAAATCGACGGATTAGTAGTCGGGACGGGCAATATGTCGGAATTGGCTTTGGGATGGGCAACCTACAATGGCGACCACATGTCGATGTACGGCGTAAATACCAGCGTTCCAAAAACACTCGTGAAATCACTTGTTCGCTGGATTGCCGACACTCAAATGGAATACTCTTCTCAAAACATTCTACACGATATTCTCGACACTCCATTCAGTCCCGAACTCTTACCTGCCGACCAAAATGGGAATATTGCACAAATCACCGAAGACAAAATCGGCCCCTACGAACTGCACGATTTCTTTTTGCATCGCATGCTTCGCTATGGCGACTCTCCATCCCGCATCTACTATCTGTCTCAATTTGCTTTTGCCGAAAAATATTCGTCTGAGACCATTTTAAAATGGATGAAAACATTCTATCGAAGATTTTTCAGGCAACAATTCAAACGCTCGTGCATGCCCGACGGACCTAAAGTGGGATCTATCAATCTTTCGCCACGCGGAGACTGGCGAATGCCGAGCGATGCTTCAGTTGCCGTGTGGATGGACGAATTGTCGCAAATGTAATCCCCTTACAAATAATCTATTTTCGTGGAACAACAGAAATGAAACAACTGAACCAATTATTTGCAAACTATACCGGAAAGACAAATCCGACAATGGAGGAGCTTCCGACCTCGGGATCCAACCGTAAATACTATCGACTGCAATCGGGAGATACTTCGCTCGTTGGCGTTGAAGGAGAATCGAAAAACGAAAATCATGCTTTTATCGAACTCGATCGCCATTTCTACAAAAAAGGGCTGAATGTTCCCAAAGTAGTTGCTGTATCGGACGACGAAATGTTTTATCTGCAAGAAGATTTGGGTGATAAAATACTTTTTGATGCAATCAAAGCAGGTCGCTTGACGGGTGTGTTTGGACCGAACGAGAAAGAGTTGTTGCAAAAAACTATCGCGAAGCTTGCCGATTTTCAAATAATAGGCGCAGAAGGTTTAAATTTTGATGTTTGTTATCCTCAGCCTGAATTTAACAGCCGGTCGGTTTTTTGGGATTTGAATTATTTCAAATACAACTTTCTGAAAACAACCGGGATGGATTTTCAGGAAGAGCTGCTCGAAAACGATTTCGAACGATTAGCCGATAATTTATTGCAAGGCGATAGCGAAACATTCATGTATCGCGATTTCCAATCGCGCAATGTGATGTTGGTAAATGATGAACCCTATTTCATCGATTTTCAGGGAGGACGAAAAGGACCGGTTTATTATGACGTGGCATCATTTCTCTGGCAGGCAAAAGCAAATTTTCCGCCCGATTTGCGAGATGAACTTATTTCGACCTATATCGAATCGTTGAAAAAATACCGTGAGGTGGACGAATCCAAATTCCTGAAACAATTGCGCCAGTTTGTTCTGTTCAGAACGCTTCAAGTGCTGGGCGCTTATGGATTTCGGGGTTATTTCGAAAAAAAACCACATTTCATTCAAAGCATTCCGTTTGCCTTAAACAATTTACGCGAACTTTTGAAAGAAGGATTCGACGAATATCCATATTTAAGCCATATTCTTACAGAAATGGTTAACCTCAAACAATTTGCCGACTCCACGAAACGCGAATTGGAGGTACGTGTGGTAAGTTTTGCCTACAAAAAAGGAATCCCCGACGATCCATCGGGAAACGGCGGTGGCTATGTTTTCGATTGCCGTGCCATTAACAACCCCGGGAAATATGAGCGATACAATAATGTTACCGGACTGGATGAACCAGTGATTAAATTTCTGGAAGAAGATGGCGAAATCATCGAATTTTTGAATAATATTTATCCGCTGGTCGATAGACACGTTAAACGATATACCGAACGCAAGTTCACGCATCTGATGATTGCATTTGGTTGTACCGGCGGGCAGCACCGTTCGGTGTATGCTGCACAACATGTGGCAGAGCACATCTCGAAAAAATTCGGTGTGAAAGTCGTTCTCGTGCATCGCGAGCAAAATCTGGAACAGGAATTTCGAAAAAGATAATCAGATGAAAGCCATGATTTTCGCGGCAGGTCTAGGCACTCGGTTGAAACCACTCACCGATGTGATGCCTAAAGCATTGGTTGAGGTGAACGGGAAACCGCTTTTGCAACTCGTAATCGAAAAAATGAAAGCCGAAGGATTTGACGAAATTATTGTGAACGTCCATCATTTTGCCGAAAAGATTATCGATTTTTTAAATGCCAACAATCGTTTCGACATTCGCATCGAAATATCGGATGAACGGGAATCTCTTCTCGATACCGGAGGTGGGATCAAAAAAGCATCTTGGTTTTTCGATGACGGCAAACCTTTTTTGATCTACAACGTAGATATTCTCTCAAACATTCGGTTAAGGGAACTTTACGAACATCATCTCAATCAAAAAAATCTTGCAACGCTTGTTTGCAGTGAAAGAAAATCATCTCGTTATTTGCTCTTCGATCGTGAAAATGCTTTAAAAGGATGGATTAACGAAAAAACCGGAGAAACAAAATCACCGCTCACCGATTTTCATCCGGAAGCATATCAAAAACTTGCATTTTCGGGAATACATGTGCTCGACACATCCGTTTTTTCTTACATGAAAGATTTTCCCGAAAAATTTTCAATCATCGATTTTTATCTTTCCATTTGCGACCAAACAATCATTAAAGCCTATTTACCAAAACGTTTCGAACTGCTTGATGTCGGTAAATTGGATGCATTGCAAAAAGCAAATGAATTTATCGAAAAGATTAAATTAACCCGATAGTCTTGCTCCGGGCGAGCAGGCAAGCCCCCAAAATTCCGGACTTTTCGCCCAATTTTGAGACCTTTAAAATGGTATCGCTATTGACCAAATTGAGCGAATATTTTTTAATGGCACTTCGTAACGGCAATAACAAAAAATCACCTGCCTGAGCCAATGTTCCACCAATCACCACTAATTCGGGATTGAAAATATTGATTAGACCTGCGACAGACCTTCCCAAAGTTGATCCAACCTCCTCAATCAGCTCAATCGCGGTAATATCATCCTGCAAAGCTGAAGTGATGATGTCTGATAAAGAAATTTCGTCGCAGTGATCTTCGTGTTTCTTTCGGAAATGTTCCCAACAAAAATCAGGGGATTGGCCATGTCTGTGGCCGGATTATCATTATGGATTGGCACGTATCTGATCGGACAGTTGACCCCCTGGCTGCTTGAGAATGCTACACCTGCCGGTACATTCTTTCTGTTTGCTTTTATGTGCATACCTTACATGCTGATTGTGTGGAAGCTCATGCCCGAAACAGCCGGCAAATCTCTTGAAGATATCGAGCGTTTCTGGCTGAAACAGAAAAACTAATCATTTGAGCGACAATTACTCTGAAAGAATACATTCACAAGCCACTACCAAATATATTTGAACCTAAAAAATTCCTTCAGTGAAGGAATTTTTTCAGTCAAACATCTTCTTAAATTTATTGAAAACGTTCTTTTTAGCGGATTTGCTGGGCTCAAAATTTGGCGATTTTTCCATCTCCGAAAGAAGCTTTTTTTCCTTGTCCGTCAAGTTTTCGGGAACATATACGTTGACGTGTACCAACTCATCACCGGTTCCAAAACCATTGACAGAAGGCAATCCTTTATTGCGCAGTCGCAGCACCTTGCCCGGTTGCGTACCGGGATCGATTTTCACTTTGGCTACTCCGTCAATCGTCGGTACTTCCACCGTTCCACCCAAAGCCGCAGTCGGAAAGCTCAAAAAGAGATTGTAAATCACATCATTCTCATCGCGAATCAAATTCGGATCTTCCTCTTCTTCGATCACTACCAGCAAGTCGCCATTGATTCCTCCACGCCGAGCAGCGTTTCCCCTGCCCTGCATCGACAATTGCATACCTTCGGCCACACCTGCAGGAATTTTTATGGTAATAATTTCTTCGTCACTCACGATACCTTCTCCATTGCAATGCGGACATTTTTTAGTGATGGTTTTGCCCTCTCCGTTACATGCAGGACAAGTAGTAGTAGTCTGCATCTGACCGAGGATAGTGTTCGTGACACGGGTAACTACTCCCGATCCATGACAGGTAGAACAAGTACTCGTCGAATTCCCGTTTTCCGAACCGTTTCCATTGCAATGTGAACAGGCGACATATTTTTTTACCTTGATTTTTTTCTCGACACCGGTGAGCACTTCTTTCAGATTAACTTTTACTTTCACGCGCAAATCCGAACCCCGATTGGTTCGACGACCGGCACGTTGACTTCCGAAACCGCCAAATCCGCCAAACCCACCGAAATGGCCTCCAAAAATATCGCCAAATTGCGAGAAAATATCGTCCATTGACATTCCTCCACCAAATCCGCCTCCGGCTGCGCCGCCCACACCGGCATGTCCAAACTGATCGTAACGCGCTCGTTTGTTGGCATCGCCCAATACTTCATAGGCCTCAGCAGCTTCTTTAAATTTTTCTTCGGCATCCTTATCCCCCGGATTTTTGTCCGGGTGATATTCGATAGCTTTTTTGCGATATGCTTTTTTTATCTCTTCTGCCGTGGCATTTCTCGAAATACCCAACACTTCGTAGTAATCTCTCTTTTGTGCCATGCCCCGTTACTCTCCAACAATTACTTTCGGGAAACGAATTACTTTATCATTCAATGAATATCCTTTTTGAATACAATCTACAACTTTCCCTTTTTGCGATTCATCGGCAACAGGTACTGTCGTCACTGCTTCAAATTTGTCGGGATCAAATGGCAGGCCTACGGACTCAATCTCTCGAACGCCATGCTGTTCAAGAAACGAAACAAATTTTTGATATATCAAATCAATGCCTTCCAAAATGGAATCTTTTTCTTCTGCCTCATGCAGTGCTTTCAAGGCACGTTCAAAATCGTCAACCAAGGGAATGATGTCCGACAAAACACGCTCGCCTCCACTTCGAATGATATCCGCTTTCTCTTTCATCGTGCGTTTGCGATAATTGTCGAAGTCGGCATGCAATCGCAAATAACTATCGTTTAAATCATCATATTGCTGCTGCATTTGACTGATTTGATTTTCCTGGTCGTAATCAGCAGGTTTCGCATCTGTCAAATTGTCCGTTTCTTCAGTCGCAATCACGCCTTCCTTGTCAATGGTTTCATTTTTTTCAGGAGCATTTGTCGTTCGTTTTTCGTTTTCGTTATATTTTTCGTCCCTTTGTTTCATACCTGTTTTACAATATTATTTTATGAAATATGTACATAAAAAACTACCATTAGTTGTCAAACCTCATGGTGTACACATCTATCATCATGCAAATAGCTTGCCAAAATCTATGCCCTCATCCTTTTGATAGGTCAGAGAAAAAGCTCGCACCATTCGTCAAATTTTTCTACTTGTTCTCTGCCGTGTTTCAAAAGACTTTGCCGAATCTTTTGAAGAGATTTTTCTTTACCCAGACTCGATTTGGAGTAAAATTTGTCGGCAAAACAAATGATTTTTTCTTCCAGGCTTACGGGTTGCATATCTCGATGAGGAATTGGCAATTTTCGATCTATGATGGTTTGCAAACTTAAGCCGGTGCCGGTGTGTCGTTCGCAAACAAGGCCATGACGGGGATATCCTTCGTTGGTGAGGATCTCGCGCCCCAGATAACCGTGACAAATATAAGGATACTGTCCCTGACAAGCAATATGCGGAGCGTGAGTCATGAATATGCCAATATCATGAAGCATCGCTGCTTCTTCGAGGAAACGTACATCTACGGCTAATTCGGGATGGTTATGAGCAATGGAAAGAGCTTTTCGAGTTACATCGGTAACATGCGATATATAGATATCGTATAATTTTGTCCCTTTCTTATAATATTTGTCTATAATCGACTGATAATTCATCGTTGATTGATTACGCAGATAGTTGCTTTATTTCGTTGTGATCTGATCTGTGCTTTCCGAAAAAATACTATAACGGAATGACATATTTTTTCAGTGACTCGTCTAATAATGACGATGGGACAACCAATTTTACCTCATCGGAAATGATTCCCAACAAGCGTCTTCGTAAAAATTCTTTTCGAGTCACAAGACTTATTTCTCGGACGGGGGTAGAGTTTCTAAAAGAGCGAACGTTTTTCTTTTGCAGTTCGCTCAAACTGTCGAGTGCCATTTCCGGAATAACCGTTAGCCCATCTGTAGCATCCACAATATTGATAAGTGTATCTATGCTTCCTGCTTCGTACGAAAAAATAGAGTTCTGATTTTTCTTTTTTTTAAGATTACACAAATGAAGTATTTGTGTTCTAAAACAGTGAACTTCATCAAGCAGCCAAAGTTTTGTCGAATTCAAATCGCTTTCGTCCAACACATTTTTCGCATACAAAGCCGTTTCCTTGGGTGATACATAAGCAAAGAATTTTTCGTAATAAAGCGGATATTCCGCAATGTGTTCGTCTTTGAGTGGAGTGGCCAGAATACCGCCGTCGAGTGTGCCATTCATCAACCCCTTTATGATGTTATCTGTGGTAAGTTCGTTGATGGCGATTCTAATCTCGGTATGGTTATGCTGATGGACTTGCATCAGTTTGGGCAGCAGATAAGGCGATATAGTGGGAATGATTCCCAACCGGAAAGTTCCTTTCACAATGCCTTTTTCTTCCTGTATGATTTCCTTAATCTGATAAACCTGTGCCACTGCAACTCTGGCCTGGTCAATAATTCGAGAGCCAATTTCGGTAGGTTGTACGGGGAGTTGCGTTCGGTCGAATATTTTTACACCCAATTCGTCCTCCAGCTTCTGTATCATCATACTCAATGTGGGTTGGGTGACGAATGAAGCTTCGGCAGCTTTAGAAAAATGGCGATAATCGTCCACTGCGATAATATATTCAAGTTGTTGTAGATTCATATAATATTCCAAAAGAGATTATGTAAAAATCAACAACCCGGAATCGCGAGATTACGGGTCATTGTTTATAATTCGAAAAGTATTTCATAAACTGTACACGTTCATACAATGTGGGATCGGGAACGTTCGAAAAACTTAGTTTTCCCCTGAAATCGTCTATGGTTGTATAGTTGTGCTGTTCCATCCATTCTTCGAGGCAGGTGATTATGTTGCCAACCGAATCGAGGCCTTGCTCATAAAGCATACTGCAGAGTTGAATTGCACTTGCTCCGGCAAGGATTCCTTTCACAACATCTTCCCACGAATGTACACCATATGAACAGGCTATATCTACATCCGGAACTTTGCCCGAAACGATGGCCGTCCACCTTAATGTATCGCTAAAATCTGACGGATGACTAAAAACAGGACCTGAGACGATTTCCATGCTTTCGATATCGATATCGAGCTGATACAGGCGATTAAATAACACTATTCCGTTGACTCCAAGAGATTTAAGCTTCGAAACCAACCCCGGCAAATTGGTCATGTTTTTTGCCAATTTGACAACAATGGGAATACGAATCGTTTTTTTTAGATCGCGAACGATACTGACATAAGTGTTTTCGAGATAATTACTGTCAAAGTCGCCGGCATTCAGCATTACCACATTTAATTCGAGGGCGTCGGCTCCGGCATTTTCGATGCTTTTAGCGAAATCCGTCCATTGGTCTTGTTTGTAACAGTTGATACTGGCTACGATCGGAATCTTGCATTCCTCCTTCGCCGAACGAATTAAGTCGAGATATTTTTCAACATGGTTCATTTTGACGTAGGTATTGATATAATCGACTGCCTCAGGATAATCTGAAATGGATGCCAGTTTTTCGGAATGACTCTCAATTTGTTCTTCGAAGAGCGATTTCAGCACAATAGCTCCGACCCCGGCCTGTTCCATTTCTTTTATTTTAGATAAACTGTTCGTTAATCCGCTACTTCCGGCTATAAGCGGATTTCGCAGACTGAGGCCTGCAAAGCTGGTTTCTAAATTGGCCATTTTAATAGATGTTTTGTGGTTTAAACGATGAAACAAATATACAATTTTTATCGATAAGGATAATCATTAGATAGGTTATATCGAAAATTTTTATCTTTTCCCAAAAATCATCGTACCCACTCGAATCATGGTACTACCCTCTTCCACAGCAATGGGATAATCGTCAGACATTCCCATAGAAATTTCGCTGAATGCCGGCTCATCGGCAAAATATTTCCGCTTCCATTCATCGAAAAGCGATTTCAAGAGGCGAAATTCGCTTCGAATCTGTTCGGCATCGTCCGTTAAGGTAGCCATACCCATCACGCCCGAGAGTTGAACATGCGGATAATTTCTCCATCTGCCTCCGGCAAGGAAATCGGCGCACTCTTGTGGTGCAAATCCCGATTTTGTGGTTTCGCGTGCAATATGCAGCTGCAACAGGCAGGGTATTACACGACCGTTTTCAAAGCCGCGTTTGTCGATTTCCGACATCAACGATTCGCTGTCGAGGCTGTGAATTAAGCGTATGAAGGGTGCTATATATTTCACTTTGTTCCGCTGCAAAGTGCCAATGAAGTGCCATTCGATATCGTCGGGCAAAACTGCCTGCTTGGCGACAAGTTCCTGCACCCGACTTTCGCCAAAAATTCGCTGCCCGCCATCGTAAGCTTCACGAATTTGTTCGACGGGGTGAAATTTTGAAACTGCCACGATTTTTACATTTTCGGGCACCGATCGTCGCAGCAATTCGATATTCTCTTTAACGCTCATTCTTCTTTCTCCTTATGAGACTCGACCGAATAGGGGAAAACGTCCATAATTGCGGTTTCGGCAACAGACGCAAACTCATAATCGATCATGGTTTTCTTCATTTCGGTTTCCACAATATCAACCGCTTCTCTCAATGTAGAGGCCTGCACCAACATATTTACGGCAGTTTTCTTTTCGCTTCCGCTTTTTTCGTCCAACGTGAGGAAATATAATTTTGTTTTGAAATAGCGATCGCCTTCAGCATTGAAAAAAGTTTCTGCGTATTTCACCCGTTTGATGTCGGCTATGGTAAATTCTCCCGAAATATACGGTTTTATTTCTTCGATGATTCTTCCTTCGGCTTCAGTAAACGATAAGGCATCTACCAAATAAGGTTCGGTAACCGTTTTTTGCATCCCTGTTTCCAGCATTTTGTCGTATCGCACTTTACACTCAAACCAATTATACATAATGAATGAATTTTTTTATTTTCTAATTTTTAAACAAAAATCAAACAAAGGTACAAAATAACTCGATTTTAGTAGATTGAAAAAATTGCGTTGTTTCAAAAAAATGTATTTTTGCGAATGGTTTTAGGTGAAATCATCTATTATTCAAGCAGCGACAAAAAAAATCATGATAGGAACAATCGTAAATACGGCTGCAGTTGCCGCCGGCGCAATCATCGGAATACTCTTGAAAAAGAAAATGCCCGAAAGAGTTACTTCAATTTATTTTCAGGCTATCGGCCTTTTCACAATGGCAATCGGTATGTCGATGGCCGTCAAAATGGAACATATCCTTATCGTGGTAGCAAGCCTTGCTCTTGGCTCGTTGTTGGGCGAATGGATGAACATCGAAAACTGG
>Ga0255346_1000935_pt1 | contig 43803 bp, 40 predicted proteins | sample wastewater_treat_FD_194410 | JGI IMG/M metagenome (GOLD analysis project Ga0255346, IMG submission 194410) | Wastewater microbial communities from Lulu Island WWTP, Vancouver, Canada - plant22 | ecosystem: Engineered > WWTP > Wastewater > Unclassified | place: Canada: Vancouver, British Columbia...
TGAAGACGAACTTGGCTATGACTTTATTATTCCAAAACCCTTTGATTTAAGAATTGCACCAAATGTTGCTAAAAGAGTTGCGGAAGCAGCCATGAAAACAAATGTTGCAAGGATAAAAGTAGATCCGGCAGAAATCGAAAAAAATGCAGCAGAACTAATTAAAGCAGTTAAGGAGCGAAGAGCTTAGATATATTAATCTTGTAATATAATGTAATATAAATAAGTAAATTATTACCATACTATGTAAAAAAAAGAATATGATAAGGGTGTTTAAACACATGAGATATAACTATTTTACAAGCTTACAAGCCATAGGAGATGATGTTTAGTTAAAGCAAACAGGAATTAAGTAAAGTTTAAAAGTTTGATGAATCAAAGTTAAAAGTGTTGACCAAACAGTAACTTAAGGCTAACTTAATTCTAAGATCAGTATAAATAAAAGTTTTGAAGTAAATAAAAAATAAAATAAAGTGAATGAGCGTCAAAGGTTTTTTTCTTCTTATTACAACCTTCCTAAAAGTGTAATTGTTTTGTTTATAGCCAGGATAATTCATAGTATAGGTAGTTTTGTATATCCTTTTCTTACTATGTTCTTGACTATAAAGTTAGGATACACAGAGGTAAAAGCTGGGTATTTTGTGACTGGGGTTATAATTGCAGGCTCAATTGGCATGATAAGCGGTGGGAGACTTGCGGATTTAGTTGGAAGAAAAAAGATATTTCTTACTTTTAGTTTTGCAAGTGCAACTTTATTTTTAATTTGTGCCTTTCTTGGTAACTCTCCTATTGTTCCATGGCTGTTAATTTTATCTAATCTATTTCTTGGCGGCGTAATGCCGGCAATGAATGCTATGTTAACTGATGTTTCAGATCCAGATAAAAGAAAAGAAGCTTTTTCTCTTATTTATCTCGGGACAAACATTGGTGTTGCAATTGGTCCTTTGATTGCAGGATTTTTATTCTATGACTATACGAAACTTATCTTTATACTAGATGCATTTACTACATATTTGTCTCTTATACCGGTAATTATCTTTGTAAAAGAGACAACCCCATCTCCAGAAAAAATAATGGAAATTAATAATAGCAATAGAGCATATGAAAAAGCTGAAAGTGGGAGTACATTAAGTATTTTATTAAAAAGGCCAATTTTTCTAGCTTTTTCTTTTATATCTCTTATTTATACCTTTGTTTATTCTCAAAATTATTTTAGTTTACCGTTATACTTAAATGAAATTTTTAAGGAATCGGGTGCTAGGGTCTATGGAAGCATAATGTCCATTAATGCTTTAGTTGTGATATTGCTTACAGTTTTTCTCATTAATTTAATGAAAAATACAAAACCAATAATAAATATTGCATTTGCAGGTGTTCTATATGCGGTAGGCTTTGGTATGATATTCTTTTTGGCAAATAGGTTGTTGCTTATAATCTCAACTATTATATGGACTTTAGGAGAAATTGTACAAACCATAAACACAAGTGTTTTTGTGGCAGATAATTCCCCAATAACTCATAGAGCAAGGTTTAGTTCAATAGTGTCTTTTATCACAGAACTTGGCTTTATAATAAGTCCGATTCTTATGGGCCATTTTATAGAAAATTATGGTACTAGGAATGTCTGGATTTTAGTTTTTTTTCTAGCAATGAGTGGTGCAATTTTAATGTATATTTTATATTTATTTGAAGGCTATAGAAAATTACACCGCAAAAATGATAAGCAACAAAAAATGTTTTAAATTATTTAGCTGCTAATTTATAAATATTTACAATATCATTCTTGTCAAGTTTTACAAAATTTCCAATCAAGCCTCTATCAACACATTTTTTGGCCATTTCTTCAAATCTATCTTCAAATATGTTTAAATCGGTAAGTCTAGTAGGAAGTCCTATATCTTTATAAAAGCTCTCTAGTTTTCTAATGCCTTCTAGAGCTACTCTTTCCTCATCATCAAAATATATTTCTGATCCCCAAACCCTTACAGCAAATTGAGCAAATTTTTGAATATTATTTTTGTAAACATATTTCATCCATGCTGGAAATATGACTGAAAGCCCTGCACCATGAGCAATATCATAAATACCACTTAACTCATGTTCAATATCATGTGTTGCCCAGTCACCAATTCTCCCTGTGCTAAGTAAATCATTATGGGCTATTGTGCCTGCCCACATTATCTCGGCACGTACGTCATAACTATTGGGATTTTCAAGAACAAGATATGCATTCTTAATAAGTGATTTAATAGTACCTTCAATTAGCCTATCAGTAAGATCCACATTAGGTACTTGAGTAAAATATCTTTCAAGACAGTGTGCTAAAATGTCTGAAATTCCATAAACTGTTTGTTCCCTTGGAAGGGAAAAAGTAATCTCAGGATTTAAAATGGCAAATTTTGGGCGCAAGTTTTCATTGTTATAATATCTTTTAAGATTACCATCCTCTTTTGTAATTACACTACCATTACTTGCCTCACTTCCAGCTGCAGGAATAGTAAGTATAACACCCACTGGTAAGATATCGTCAAATTGTTTTTCCTTTGTTTCATATAATTCCCACACATCACCAGGATATTTTACACCAGTTGCAATTGCTTTTGCTGAATCAATTACACTTCCTCCACCTACAGCAAGAATAAAGTTGATATTATTATCTCTGCATATCTTAATTCCCTCATAAACTAAGCTAAGTCTTGGATTTGGTTTAACTCCACCAAGCTCAAAAATCTTTATCCCCTCATCTTTTAGTAGTTTGATTACTTTATCATATAGTCCGGTTTTTTTGATGCTAGAACCCCCATAATGAAACAATATCCTGTCAGAGTATTTCTTTGTTTCGATTCCTGCTTTTTCTTCAGCTGATTTACCAAAAATTATTTTTGTGGGATTAAAATAGGTAAAATTTTCCATTAATTCTCCTTACTGCTCGATAAAATCATTTTTATTCTAACTTTAAAAGTTATAATCTTAAAAATTTAAGATTAATTAACTAAAATATGTTATTAAACACGTTTAGAAAATGATTGTATAATCGTGAAAATATTATCAGTTTTTGGGAGGAAAACCAATTGAAATATTAAAATTTGTATTTTTAACAGGTTGTTAGGTTAACACTTAATATAATTTGTTCTGTTAAAAAATTGATTCAAGGTTTTATTTTAAATTTAAGACATATATCTTCCCATTCAGCTGAATTTGTAAATGAGTTAAACAAATCTTGTTTTGTTTTCCCTTTTTCGAGTTCTAAAATCCAGTAGTTAAAACCGCTTTCATCAAAATCCCTGAATAAAATGCTGTTGTAAAGATATTTTAAGAAATCATTATTATTAAGGTTTTCTATTCTTTCTTTATTTTCCTGTGAGAAAAACAGGCATTCAGCAATATCAGAAGCATCTTTAATATCACTTTCAAGAAGGTTTACCCAATGATTAAATCCCTCCATGTCTGGTTCTCTTAAAAGGATGGTGTTATAGAACAATTGTATAAAACCTTTTATTGGAGAGTCGTAAAGATAAATATAATGATCTAATAGTGTGCATGATGGATACCAATTAGATGCTAAAGTCTTGTTATCAAGTGATTTATTGTTAGTGCCACTGTTTAATTGATTATTTGATGGACTTTCATTATTCACATCTGATGGTGGCGTTGAAGGAGGATTATCATTATTCCCATTATCTTCTTCTTTAGGCTGATTATCATTGCTAATTGGAGTTAAGATAAATGGGTCTGATAGTAAAAAAGGATAAAAATCTACATTATCTGCGATGGAATTCCCAGTCCCTGTAGGATTATTTGCTAAATTACAAGGACCAAGTTCAGATCCCCACCAGTTATTTTTTGCAAGGTTGTTTTCAAGTGAAGTTATAGTATCAATGCCACTAAACGATGCAGAGGTGTTATCAGCAATATTACTATTTGAAATATTAAGCTTACCTGCATTATAAATTCCACCTCCTGAAGATAGTGAGGAAGAGTTATTTATTATTTTTGAATCTGTGATAGTGAGCGAGCCGTCATTATAAATTCCCCCACCATTTAATGTGGAAGTATTATTTTTGATGGTGCATTTATCAATTATAATAGTCCCAATATTATTAATTCCTCCACCAAAAGTGCTCGAATTATTTTCCACTAAGCATTTATTTAAAAAAATTATCGTTGAATTTTTATTCAATATCCCTGACCTTGTTCCGTTAGTTATTTTTATATTTTCCAGATATATCTTCCCACCACCATCTGCTGAGATAACATTTCCAGTAATCCCGGAAGGTAAACTTATGGTGGTGTTCTCATAGCTCCTTCCAATCAAATGGATTTCTTTATTTTGTGGGATATTTATGATTAATTGTTCTTCATATGTGCCAGGCTCTATAAGTACATAATCAACGTCATCATTATTAGCTAATGCATTGTTTATCAAAGATTGGATACTTTGGGTGGGCAAGACATTAAATTCTTCAGAATATAATTTAGCAGGATATGAAAAAATAAAAGTACCAAAAACAAAGCAGGTTAAAATAAAAAACACCCCATTCTTTTTACTCATGATACCTTCCTTACTATTTTTAATCTTTGAGTTTGCTTTAGAAACTAAGATTAAGTTAATTAATAATATAGTTATAAGTAATATTATTATTTAATAATATTTAGGTATACTAAATTTATATAACATAATATAAATATTAGTTCAATAAATTAATTAATAGATTTGTTGACATTATTATCAAATAACTAATTAATTGTTATGGATGGTGTGGTGTCCCTGGGCAGATTCGAACTGCCGACACCAGGTTTAGGAAACCTGTGCTCTATCCTTCTGAGCTACAGGGACATTTCTTTATGATACTTTAATAGCTATAGCTGTTAATTTATTAAAATGTTTATCAGCAAATTTGTCAATTTTATTTAAAGAAATTTTATTAACCCTTAAAGCCAACTAAAATTTAGATCATTAAGTTTGCCAAACTAACTTTTACTAAACTAACTTTGGCAGTTATAAAAATATAAGAATTCACGTGTGACACAAGACAATGAATTTAAACGCTATATTGCAACAAGTATAACTAAGATACGATAGATATTTAAATAAAGTTACATTAAAAACAATCTTAGTTATAAATTAAAAAAATTACTAAATAATAATAATAATGATATAAACAAAATGCCGTAAATGTCCTATAATTCAGCTTATAAATAGTGAGAAAATTATAAAATAATTTTTATAAGTTTATGAGCAAAAAAAATAAAGATGTGAATTCTTTAAATAACGATAAGCCTGATATTATTTTATCTGAAAAAGACATGTTTGATCTTTTGATGAAAAATATTACTGATAGTATTTATTTTAAGGATAAAAAAAGCAGATTTATTAAAATAAATAAATTTGTTGCCGATAGATTTGGCATATCAAGTGAAGAAGAAGCTATAGGTAAAACGGATTTTGATTTTTTTTCAAAAGAACATGCATTAAAAGCATTTCATGATGAACAAAAAATAATTAAGACAAAAAAACCTTTAATTAACATTGAGGAGAAAGAGACTTGGGAAGATAAAAAAGATAGATGGGTTTCAACGACAAAATGGCCAATTTTTGATTCTAAAGGTAATGCAGTAGGAACTTTTGGTATCTCAAGAGATATTACAGAAAAAAAAGAAGCTGAAAATGCCTTAATTTATAGAGAAAGCCAAATTAATGCCATGCTTGAAACAACAGCCGAAGGGTTTTTTCTAGTTGGTCCTAATGATGAAATATTATTTTATAATGATACATTTCTGAAGCTATGGGAAATACCAAAAGAAGTTATAAGCAAAAGTAATTCCGCCAAGGAAATTAGGGAATATGTTGCGCCACAACTTGATAATCCAAAAGAATTTATGTATAAGACAGATGAAATTCGCCATAAGAAGGAAAAAAGCTCAGAAATAATATTATTTAAAAATGGTAAAATAATCGAAAGATCTTCTGCTCCTTTGATAATAGACAAAAAATTAGTAGGCAGGGTATGGTTTTATAGAGATATAACTAAGCAAAAGAGAAATGAAGAGAAGTTACAAAAAGCAAAAGATCTTTTAGCTAAGAAAAATAAGGCTCTTCAGAAACTTGCACTAAGAGACAGCTTAACAGGTGCATATAATCATAAGACTATTTTAGAAATATTAAATCATAGAATAATTGAAGCCCAAAGATATTCTTTGCCCTTAACAATATTGATGTTTGACATAGATGATTTTAAATGCATAAACGATAATTTTGGTCATAAAATAGGGGACTATGTAATAAAAAAAATTGTTAGAATTACTCAGTCAACCATAAGAAAGAGCGATATTATAGGCAGGTATGGTGGTGATGAGTTTCTAGTGATATTCCCAAATACTAGTCTAAAAGAAGGTTACGCCATTTCTGAAAGAATAAGAGATAAAATATTTTCTAACTACCAACTAAATAAGTTAAATAAAAATGGCATGGAAATTATTGCTACAATCAGTGGAGGAATTACCCAATATATTAATGAGAAAATAGATGATGTCATAATTAAAGTGGACCAACTGCTTTATAATGCTAAGCGAAAAGGGAAAAATAGGATTGAAAAAGTTATGCCATAAAAATCCTTCTAAAAATAAATCAAGTTTTTTACTAATTTTGTATCTTTATGTGTTAATATTATGTTATTTATCAAGTAATTTTAGATGCTTTCTATAAAAGAAATATTGTTTTAAAAAATCAATAGTTTTAATAAAATTAAATGTTATAAATCTTATTATAATTGTAACGGAGGTAAGATGATTAATGGCTAAAAAATGTGCAGAATGCGGTGTAGATCTTCCTGAAAATTCTGAATCAAACTATTGTTCTAGATGTGATGAATTACTTGACAAAAAGTTTGATGCCATAGAGATGAATCTTATTGTTTATAAAGAACTTTCAGATTCTGAAATTGCAATACTTAATAAATTTGATAAAGAAGATATTATAGAGCTATATTTAAAATTGTTTGAAAGTTATAGAGAAGATGGAGATTTCGATCAGTATGAAGCTTCAATTTTAAATAAAATTCAAAATGTTTTTAATTTAACTGAAAAAGAAATTGGAAGTGATAAAGTAGTAAAGTTTGATGAATCTAAAATAGTCAAAAAACATAAACCACTTGAGTGTATTAAATGTAATAAGCCAATCTTGAAAGATGATTTTGTCTTTTGCCCTTATTGTGGCATCAGGCTTGATTAAAATCATATATATAGTAGCATTATCGTAATATAATTAATGGGTATATGCTATTAATGATATATTAGGCATAATAGCAATTAACATGTGCGTAGATGGACACATATACACACATGTATTATATATGTATTTATATATTAATATAAAATAAACTAATGAGCTTAAATATTAAAATAAAGAGTATAACTGTATCAGACTTAAAAGACTATAGTCTTATTTGTAATGATTGCAGTTTTTGGTTTGATTCTAAAGATAAAAATATCAATATTTTAGATAATTTTAGAAAAACTCCAAGTTTTTTTTGCTTTTTTAAGAGCATGCTTTTTAATTTTAAAGGTAGGTATAAAAACCCAAATAATCTTATATGTTTTCTAGAAAATGGCGGCTTGTGCAAAATTGCTTTTTCAAAGAAAAATGAAGTAAAAGGGATAGCGCTTTATGGAGATTATTTTTTGTTCCCTAATCTTAAAAATTTTGCAGTTTATCCCCCTGAGTTTGAAAGTATGTTCTTAGGTTGCATTTACATTGATGAAGAATTTGATGGATTTGGAGTTGCTGAAAGGCTTTTAATCTCAATTGAAAGAGATTTGATAAAAACTAATATCAGATCTATTGAGACTATTGCAAAAAGAGAGAATGAAGATTTAACTGATGCAGAATATAAAAATATTCATTTCTTGCCTATAAAATTTCTTATCAGTAAAGGATTTTATGTTATAAAAAATGATGAATATTTTCCTCTTTTAAGACTTGATTTAAAAAATATTGAAACAGTAATTCTTGAGGAGGAGTCTCTTATTTTAGATTTCTTTGCAATAAAAGAATTGGGAAGGTCACTTCTTGTAAAGACAAGTGATGAAAAAATATAGGATAATATTTCAGTAATTCCGTATCTTCTTTTTTGATAATTTGCATAATTTTAAAAAAGTTCTTATAATTCATAATTTGCAAGGTAATTAATCTTTACAGAAATTAAATTAGTTTTGTTGTTTTTATAGCTTGATTCTTATAAACTTTAATAACTAGATTTATAGATTAATATATTGCGGGGTGGAGCAGTCTGGTAGCTCGTCGGGCTCATAACCCGAAGGTCATAGGTTCGAATCCTATCCCCGCTACCATAACTGTAAAATTTATAGAAATACTTTAGTTTAGAGTTTAAATATGCCAGTGGCATATTTAGACAAAGGATTCGAAAGGACGGACTGAAGGCTTTTAGCCGGAGGAGTCCGTGGCTCTGCAGCGAACGAAGTGAGACGAAAGACCGAATCCTATCCCCGCTACTAATTCATTCTGATACCTCTGTTATTAATTATTTTATTACTTTCTTTTCATTTTTTTATTTTTCAAAAAGTATGATATAGATCTATCTTTATTGACAATGCAATGCGCTTTATTATCTTTTTTCTTTTTAATTTATTAATTTAGACATTTAAATTATAATTTTTATTATCTTATAGATTATGGCTAAGTTTTAGTTTGGAAATTTTAATCTAAATTTAATAGCTTTCTTTTGTTTTAAACTATGCAATGAAGCAACTGAAATAAAAATGGCTGAGATAAAAAAAGACAAAATACTTAATAAAAATAGAAAAGATAGTGTTATAATTTGTTTTTCTTTTATAATCATAGTTTTTTTTGTTTTATCTATATTTAGTTTGAGCGGTTGTAGTGACAAAGTGGATGTGAAGGATATAGTTAAAAGCAAATTTTCTAATGAAAAAGCTATGAATAATGCAGTTAAAACTGTCGATGATTTTTTTAAGTTTTTAAAAGATAAAAATTTTGATAAAGCTTATGAACTAATTTCTACAAAAGATAAAGCTAAGCATGATTTGGAATATTTTAAAAAAGATTTGCAAAATATGACTCAAATTGTTGAAGTAGAAATAAATTGGGTTGAGGTAAAAAATAATGTTGCAAGTGTTGGGATTGATCTTGTAGACACTTATGATGGTGAAGAAAAAGCATATAAGGATTTGGTAGTATCCCTTATTGAAGAAGAAGATGGTAGCTTTAAAATAAATTTTTGGGACTAAAGATTATATTCTAGCCAAGATCAATTTTACCTAACAAGGATTTTTATAGATTAATTTTTTTATAGGTTTTTAAGCTTAGGTTTTTAGAAACTTTGTTGTTGATGAGTTGCAAAATCAACTCTTAAATAGTGCAATTTTATTTAAATTATTTTTAAGTTATATAAGCTAGAATTGAGGGAAAGTTGATTGTATTATTTTTAGGCGATGTTATTGGTAATCCTGGTAGAAAATGTCTTGAAATAGGGCTAGGAGAAATTGTAGCAGAAGTAGGTGCAGATGTGGTAATTGTAAATGGAGAAAATGCTGCAGGTGGGATAGGAATTACTCCTGAAATAAGTGATAATATTTTGAGGATGGGCGTTGATGTTATAACAACAGGCAATCACATTTTTAAAAAAAAAGAAATCTATGATTATATTAATAAAGAGCCAAGGCTTTTAAAGCCAGCGAACTATCCTCCAGGTACACCAGGTAACGGGGTTTATATTTTTTCAAACAGGAAGACAAATAATTTTGAGGTTGCAGTTTTTAATCTTTGTGGCCGAGTTTTTGTAGATAACTTTGATTGTCCTTTTCGAACTGCTGACAAAATAATTGAATTTGTTAGTAGAAGGACGCCAATAATGATATTAGATTTTCATGCTGAAGTAACAAGCGAAAAAATGGCAATGGGCTGGTATCTTGATGGCAGAGTTTCTGCCATAATTGGTACCCATACCCATGTCCAAACGGCAGATGAAACGATTCTCCCAAAAGGTACTGCTTACATCACAGATGTTGGTATGTGCGGGCCTAGAAATTCAGTTATTGGAGTAAAAAAAGAAATAATAGTTAATAGATTTATAAATATGCTTCCCCGAAGATTTGATGTCGCAAGTTCTGATAATTGGATTAGTGCAGTTTTTTTTGAGATTGATAACGAAACTGGCAAGGCTTTATCTATAAAAAGAATTAATAAAAGAATATTTGATTAATATTTAGTAATGAGTTTATTTGACTATATTCTTAAAACTATAGAAAAGTTTAATATGCTTAAAATTAATGATAAGGTTTTGATATCATTATCAGGTGGACCGGATTCTGTATTTTTGACATATTTTTTAAAGCATATTAGTGAAGAATTTAAACTTAACTTGTTTGCTTTTCATTTAGATCATTTAACAAGAGATGGTCAGTCAACAGAAGATGCCGAATTTGTAACTGCCTTTTGTAAAGATTTAAATATAAAACTCTTTAAAGAAAAATTAGATGTTTATAATTTTTGCAAAGAAAGAAAACTAAATTTTCAAGAAGGCGCTAGAGATATAAGAAAAAAATTATTAATTAAATATTCAAAAGAAAATGAAATTAATAAAATTGCGATAGCTCATACTGCAGATGATAATGTTGAAACATTTTTTATGAATCTTTTGAGGGGGTCTGGACTAAAAGGGCTTTCTTCTATTAGGCCAGTTGATGGGAAAATTATAAGACCATTGTTATATGTTTTTAAAAAAGATATTCTTGAGTATTTAGATTCTCAGAACATTTCATATCGTGTTGATTATTCAAATTTTCAGAGGAACTATTTTAGAAATAAGATAAGGCTTGATTTAATTCCTTATATTGAAACTAATTTTTCAAAAAATGTTAAAAATAAAGTTATAACCACAATTGATATTTTAAGAATGTCAAATGACTTCATACAAGATTCCTTTACAAAAGCATTAAATAGTATCTTAAAAAAACAAGGTATTAATGATATCAACGATATAAGAACAAAAGGTTTTATAAGCTTAGAAGTAAAAGATATCCTAAAATTTGATGACATAATTAAAATAAATATTTTCTTAAAAATAATAGAAGTATTAAAAGGCGACAAGAAAGATATTAAAGAAAAGAATTTACAAGATATATTAAAGCTTTGCAATTTAAAGGGCGAAACAAAGCAAATAGCGATTTGTAAAGGTATAAAATTGAAGTTTGTCTCAGGAAAGCTATATATTTTTGATAGCAACAAATTAACTTTTGATGATTTAATTAAACATGACCTTAAGTTAAACAAGCTACCTTTATTTAATAAATTTATCGAGGATGAAAAAATAACTGTTTTTAAAGAAAATGACCTAAATGCTATTTTAGGCAACAAGATTTTAGACAAAAAAATTGTAAGAAAAGTTAATAAATCGAATTTTAATTTAGAGTTTAAATTATTAAACTTTGATGAAGCTGTTAAAGTTAAGACTAGTTTGAAAAATTTAAATAAAAATGAAGCTTATTTTGATTTAGAAAGGATAAGTTTTCCTATTATTGTAAGAAAATGTCAAAAAGGTGACAAATTTAAACCTCTAGGAATGAACTGTTATAAAAAATTACATGATTATTTTATTGATGAAAAAATTTCTACTATAATAAGGGGTTTGACTCCGATATTATGTGATAAAGATAAAATAATCTGGATTTGTCCGTATAGAATTAGTGACGAAGTCAAAGTTACTGAAAATACAAAAAAAATATTATACTTAAGAGCAATTACATAAATTTTTTAAAACTTAATGGTTTTTGTTAGTTTAAAATTAGTTTTATAAGTGAATAATTTAAACTTTGGAGAAATGATGGACAAAGAAAATTTTGGGTATAAGAATTTAAAAAATCTTAGCAATATTAAAATCTTAATTCCAGAAGCTAAGTTAAAAGAAAAAATTGCTGAGCTTGGAAGGAAGATATCTAATGATTATAAAGGGAAAGTACCAATTTTAATATCAGTCCTTAAAGGTTCTTTTATTTTTATTGCTGACCTCTGTAGAGTTATAACAATACCGGTAATATTTGAATTTATGGCTGTATCGAGTTATGGAACTTCTATGCAAAGTTCTGGAGTTGTTAGAATTACAAAAGATCTTGATTGCAATATTGAAAATAAGGATGTTATTATTGTTGAAGATATTATAGATTCTGGTAGAACTCTTAATTATTTAATTAAAAATTTGAAGGCAAGAAATCCTAAAACTCTTGAAGTTTGTGCTTTACTTGACAAGAATGTTCCTGGTAAAGTTAAAAATCAGGTAAGATATAAAGGCTTTGATATTCCTAATGAGTTTGTTGTTGGCTACGGACTTGATTACTCTGAGAATTATAGGAACCTCCCATTTATAGGATATATTGAAAATGTAGATTACATATTATAATATTACTTTTTAGCCTTTTTATCTGATAAGCAATATTGCACTATTAATAATTAATATTAAGATTAATATTAGATGTTGGCAAGTTTATTTGTAATCTGATTAATTTATAATAGAATAGGCTTTAATTGTACTAGTTTTTAAAAGAAATTAGTGTTTTCTTTGTCAGTATAGAAAGGGGAATTTGAATCAAATAGGAGTTGGTTTAATTTGAAAAAAAATTTAAAAAATATTGTTTTACTTATTTTGTTGATTGTAGCGATGTTCTTTGTATTTAGAAACCCTATGTTTCTAGCACCACAAGTTCAAGAAATTACATTAAATGAATTTATTGAAAAAGCTGATAACGGGGAAATAGATACTACAAATCCTTTAATAATAAAGGGCGAAGATAGAATACTGGAAGGTACATTTACTGATGGGACAAGATTTAAGCTAAATTTTTTAACTGATTATGATATTTCAAAACTTTTAGTAGAAAAAAATATACCTTTTAAAGTAGATAATCAAAAACAATCAATATGGTTACAACTTCTGGTAAGTATCTTGCCATTTATTATTATGTTTGGCTTATTATTTTTTATGTTTAACCAGTTTCAGGGTGGTGGCTCGAAAGTTATGCAGTTTGGGAAAAGTAAGCCAAGAGTTGCTGGTAAAGAGAAAAATAAAATAACTTTTAAGGATGTAGCAGGAGTTGATGAGGCGGTTGAGGAACTAAGAGAGATTGAGGAGTTTTTGGAAAATCCTGGTAAGTTTAAGACAATCGGTGCAAAAATTCCTAAGGGTGTTTTATTATATGGTCCTCCAGGAACTGGTAAAACTTTGCTTGCAAGAGCAGTTGCAGGTGAAGCTGGGGTGCCATTTTATAGCATTTCAGGTTCTGAATTTGTAGAGATGTTTGTTGGCGTTGGTGCTTCAAGGGTTAGAGATTTATTTGCTCAGGCTAAGGCTACTCAACCTTCGATTATCTTTGTGGATGAAATTGATGCTGTTGGGAGGCACAGAGGTGCCGGGCTTGGCGGTGGTCATGACGAAAGAGAACAAACTTTGAATCAATTACTTGTAGAAATGGATGGATTTGATGCTGATAGCACTGTAATACTAATAGCTGCTACAAACAGACCTGATATTCTTGATCCTGCACTCTTAAGACCAGGTAGATTTGATAGGCAAATTATGGTCGATAGGCCTGATCTTATTGGTAGAGAAAAAATTCTTGAAGTTCATGCACGAGGCAAGCCACTTGATAAAGATGTGGTGCTCAAAACAATTGCAAAACAAACTCCAGGATTTACTGGTGCAGACTTGGCTAATTTATTAAACGAGGCAGCTTTGCTTGCTGCAAGGCATAATAAGAAAAAAATTAGTATGTTTGAAATAGAGCAGGCTGTTGAGAGAGTAATTGCAGGCCCTGAAAAGAAAAGCAGGGTTATTTCTGAAAGGGAAAAGAGAGTAATTGCTTATCATGAATCAGGCCACGCTCTACTTGCTTATGTACTTCCGAATACTGACCCTGTTTATAAAATTTCAATAATATCAAGAGGCAGAGCTCTTGGATATACGATTACCCTTCCTGAAGAAGATAGATTTTTAAGATCTAAGTCAGAATTGTTAGATAACATAAAAATGTTATTAGGGGGAAGAGTTGCTGAACAACTTATTTTTAATGAAATTACTAGTGGTGCCCAGAATGATATAGACAGAGCTACAAAATTTGCAAGGCAAATGGTTGTTGAATATGGTATGAGTGAGAAGCTTGGGCCAGTTGCTTTTAAAGGGGAAGAAGATGAGGTTTTTTTAGGGAATCAGTTAGTTACGAGACCACGTTATAGTGACAAAATAGCTTCCTTAATTGATGATGAGGTGCGTTATATTATTGAGGATTGCTATAATCAGGCTAAAGACATTTTAATTAAGTACAATGATATCTTAAATGAGTTATCTAAAAAGCTTATTATAAAAGAAACACTTGATAAAGAAGAGGTTGTTGAGATCCTTGGCAGAGTTGGTGCAAAGAAAAATAATAGTTTTAGCTCTAAAATATCCTCTGATGAAAAAGATGATAGTGAGCCACGCGGCAGTAAGACACACACTAGAAAAATGTCAAAAACATCATCCAAGAAAAATGTTACAGGTGCGGATACAGAAAATGTTGAAAACAAAAATAAAACATAACATAATAAATGTAATCCCATAATAATAACTAATTAGTGCATTTATATATAGGGTATATAATTATAATAGTAAAGTAAGGTTAAAACTTAATTGGATAAAAAACTTATTGAAGAAGGCGTAAAGCTTGTTTTAAAAGGTATTGGTGAAAATACTGAAAGAGAGGGCCTTATAGATACCCCAAGAAGAGTGGCTGATATGTGTGAAGAGATTTTCTCAGGTATAAATCAAGATCCCTCAGCGACTATAAAAACTATGTTTGATGAGAACCATGATGAAATAATAATTATCAAAGATATCCCTTTTTATTCAATATGTGAGCATCATTTAATCCCTTTTGTAGGGAAAATCCACGTAGCCTATATGCCAAATACTAAAGGCCAAATAGTGGGGCTCTCAAAAATTACGAGGCTTTTTGATATTATCACTAAAAGACCCCAGGTTCAGGAAAGGCTTACGACAATCGCTGCGAATACTCTTATGGAAAAGCTTGAAGCAAGAGCCGTGATGGTTATTGTTGAAGCAGAGCATCTTTGTATGAGCATGAGAGGAGTAAAAAAGCCCAAAACAATTACTGTAACTTCAGCAGTAAGAGGGCTATTTAGAAAGAATGCTGCTTCCAGAGCAGAGGCAATAGCACTTATAAAGGGTGCTGCAATGTAAAAGCTTATATTTTTGGCTTTTAAAAGTATCTTTTATGAATCAATATTAATTTATAAAAAAATATTAATAAATATTAATTGAGTTGTGCTATTTTAAAATAAAAATTGGTTTTAAAATAATATTTAATTTTAAATATGTCTTATAAAATTAGACATCTTGTTATTGAAAATAATAAGCAAGCACAAGAGGAATTCTCTAAAATAAAAGCCACACCACAAGGTATAAATATAATGTCTTCAAAACTTTTTAACCTTGTTTTAAAGATTAAAGATGTGGATAATCGAGCAGTAAATATATTAAAGCAAGAGATGCTTTCAAGGGATGGTGAGGTTGTTACTTGTCGGGAATCATTATCCTCTTGTGAGGGGAAATCAGATATAATAATTTTTGGGACTAAAAAAAAGGTTTACTCTCTTATAGAAAAGATAAAACTTCAACCGTTTGGACTTAAAGTATTAGCTCAAGATTTAGAAAACTTTCTAAGTAACTATTATTCTTCTGGACAAAGAAAATTTTTAAACATATCTAGAAAAAGTTTTGATTTGGAAAATGAAGTTATAATAATGGGTATTTTAAATGTAACCCCTGATTCTTTTTATGATGGCGGGAAATATCTTAAATCTGAAGATGCATATAAAAGAATTGACCAGCTTGTAAATGAAGGTGCTCATATTATAGATATAGGTGGGATGTCCACAAGACCAGGATCAGAAGAAATAAATATTGAAGAAGAAATAAATCGGACAATATTTTTAGTAAAGTATATTAAAAAAAATTATGATAATCTTGTTTCTATTGACACTTATAGAAGTGAAGTTGCAGAAAGAGCATTAGACGCTGGCTGTGATATTGTAAATGATATTAGTGGTTTTACTTTTGATGATAATATGAAGAGAGTGGTTAGCAATTATAAGGCAAGTTGTGTTCTAATGCATATAAAAGGAACACCAAGAGATATGCAAAAAAATCCAGAATATGGTGATGTGATTGAAGAAATTTATGATTATTTATTTGCTCAAGTTAATGTAGCTTTGAATGCTGGAATTGATAAGGAAAAAATTATTGTTGATCCAGGAATTGGTTTTGGCAAAACAATGCAGCATAATTTTATAGTTCTTAAGAAAATTGAGGAACTTAAAAGCCTTGGTTGCCCAATACTAGTGGGCGCGTCAAGAAAATCATTTATAGGCAATTTTTTAAATCTTTCTCCTGATGATAGGCTTGAAGGAAGTCTTGCTATTGCAGCTTATTGTGTACATAAAGGAGTTAGTATTTTGAGGGTTCATGACGTTAAGGGAACTATAAGAGCCGTAAGATTAATAAAAGCTATAGAGAATCAACAAACTTAAACAAACGAGGTCTTAATAACTTTATAGGTTGCCTGGCTGTTTATGCAGTCACGGTTCATAAGTAAATGTTGCTATTAACATTAGGTATCAAAAATATGACAAAAATATGAAATATAAAAATATAATTAATAAGCTACTTTAAGAGATAATGATAAGAAATGTTTGAAATTTTTGTAAAAAATTTAGTTCTTTATGGTTATCATGGAGTTAACCCCGAGGAAAAGAAAGAAGGTCAAGATTTCTTATTTAATGTTCAAGTAAAGGTAAAAAAAGATAGCTTTAAAGGTGAAGACAATATAGAGAATACCGTAAATTATTCTCAAATAATCGATACTATTAAGAATGTAAATAAAAATAATAAGTTTGATTTACTAGAAACTTTTGCTGAGAAAATATCTGGGGAGATATTTAAAATTTCTTCTTTAATTAAAGAAGTGAAAGTTAAAATTGAGAAAATAAAGCCGCCTATTAACGAAAATTTAGAAAGTGTGGGAGTTAGCTATAAATTGAAAAGAGATACAGCTACTGAGGATATTAGCGACTCAAATTTTAAGGCATCTAATAAGTTAAAAAAGTCTGAAAAATATAATTCAATTTATCTTTCACTAGGAACTAACATTGGTAATAGATTTGAAAATTTAAAAAATGCCATAAATGCTATAAATAGTACTAAAATATTTCAAATACTAAAAATATCTTCAATTTATGAAACTGAGCCAATGTATGTGAGCGATCAAGAGAATTTTTATAATATTGTCATCCTGGCAAAAGTGCTTGCTGATTTAAATCCGTTTGTTATTTTTGGATATTTAAAGGGAATAGAATATTTGATGGGTAGGAAAAAGCAAAAAATAAAAAATGGTCCAAGAATAATAGACATAGATATTTTAAGTATTGATGAAATTACCTTAGAAAGTGATTTACTTATTTTACCTCACCCGAAACTTAAGGAAAGAAATTTTGTATTAATACCACTTCTTGAGATAGCGCCTGCTTATAATATTGGAGATACTAGTTTATCTTCATATATTGCTAAAAAAAAATTCCCTGAAAAAGTAAAAAAAATAAATCAAATTCTTTAATTTTCAGGAAGCATCTAAAATTCCGTGATAAAGATAAATTATTTGGCTAGGATAAGTTATATATTCCTGTTAAAAATAAGAAGCAATTATGTATAATACAATAAATTAATAAATTGCATTTATTTTAAAGCTGTTTTTAAACTTACTAAGATTTAAAGATTTTTTATAATTTAAAGTTTTATAAGGAGAGAATATGCTTTTAGCAATAGATGTAGGTAACACTCACACAGTTATAGGGCTTTTTGATGAAGATGAGTTAAGAGATTCCTGGCGTATGGGGACGCCAAGGTACAAGTATGAGACTTCTGATGAAATAGGATCATTAGTTCTTAATTTTATAAATAATTCAGGCTATGACATTTTAAATATAACAGAAGTTGCACTCTCAAGTGTGGTTCCAAGGGTAAGCGATGAAGTTAAAAATATGAGCAGGAAATATTTTAAATGTGAGCCTTTTATTATTGAGAATGGCATTAAAACTGACTTAAAGATTTTGTATGATTTTCCAAAAGAAATTGGAGCAGACAGAATAGCAAATTCTGTTGCTGCTAAAGAAATTTATGGATGTCCTGCAATTGTTGTTGATTTTGGTACTGCGACTACTTTTGATATTATTTCAAGTAAAGCAGAATATGTAGGCGGTGTGATTACTCCTGGAGTAGAAATATCCTCAGAAGCATTATTTAGCATAGCTGCAAAATTATCAAAGGTTGACTTAAAGTGGCCTGATAGAATCATTGGGAAAAATACTAATGACTGTTTGCGCTCGGGTATCCTTTATGGATTTTTAGGAGAGATAGACTTTATACTTAAAAAGATAATGACGGAATTAATTGAAGTATATAATTCTCCTTCCCCTATAATAATTGGAACTGGTGGTCTTTCGTATCTGTTTAAAGAAAAAAGTAATTATATAAAAATTTTTGATGAGGACCTAACTCTAAAAGGAGTTAAAATTTTAAATGAAAAAAATAAAGCTCCCGAAAAAGATGAGCATAACATATAATTTTGGCACAAGAGGCAGTTTGAAAAACGTTTTAGAAAATTTCTTTAATTTGAATCTGGAATACCACCCCTTTTATATTGGTAATGTAAGAATAAATAATCCTTTAATTTCAGCTCCTATGGCAGGTATAAGCGATAATACTTATAGAATATTTGTAAAAGTTTTTGGGAGTTCTCTTGCTTATTCTGAGATGATTGCAAGTTATGGAATTGTGAATGGAAATAAGAAAACTATTGACCTTGCCTTTATTACAGATTTTGAAAGACCTGTTGCAATACAACTTTTTGGTTCAGACCCTGATATTTTAGCTGCATCAGCTCAGATTGTTGAAGAACAAGCAGATATTATAGATATAAACATGGGATGTCCTATCCCAAAAGTTTTAAAAACTGGCAGTGGGGGTAGTTTACTTAGAGAGCCTGAACTTGTAAAAAAGATTGTTAAAAGAGTAAGAGGAAGTATAAAAAAGCCTTTGACAATAAAGTTAAGGCTGGGATGGGACATTAATTCAATAAATATTTTGGAAATTTCAAAAATTGTTGAAAATGAAGGTGCTGATGCAATAGCTATCCATGGTAGAACAGTAAAACAAGGATATTCTGGGTATGCTGATTATGAATATATAAAAAAAGTAAAAGAAGCAGTAAAAATCCCAGTTATTTCAAGTGGAGATATAAATAGCACTTCACAAGTGATTAAAGTTATGGATTATACGAAATGTGATGGTGTTATGATCGGAAGAGCTGCAAGAGGTAATCCATGGATATTTGCAATTATTTTATTGGGCTTATTCTTAAATAAATTTACGGATGTAAATTTAAATAAATATGACTATAATAAATACTGCCATGATAAGGAATATAATGTTGTTAATAGTTACGATTATAAAAATTGCTTAGTAAAAGATGTTAAAACAGATAAAAATAGTTTTAATGAGATAACAGCTAAAAATACTAAATGTCTGAAAGATTTTGAAAAAAGAATTGATCTTTTTAAAAATAATACTATAAAAGCAGAGTTACTTATTTTATATTTAAAAATGCTAATAATTTTTAAAGGCGAAGAGAGAGCCATAAAGCAATTTAGGAAAATTCTCGGCTGGGCTTTTAAGGGAGATGTTAAAATAAGTAAGGAAATTTCGAATTTAAAGAATTGTTTTTTTAAAATTAACAGTTTTTCGGAAGCGGAAAGTTTATTAAAAAGAATAGGCGGGATGTAGCGCAGCTTGGTTTAGCGCGCAGCGTTCGGGACGCTGAGGTCGAGGGTTCAAATCCCCCCATCCCGACCATGAATATAAAACCTAAAAGGTCAATTTACGCGGGGGGTTCAAATATGCCGGCGGCATACTTGAACAGGGGATTTGAAAGGACGGAGTGGAGCGAAGCGTAAAGCGAACGGGTGTGAGCTTAAAGCGAAGTGTAATGAGTCCGTGTCCCTGCAGCGAGCAATAGCGAGACGAAAGGACAAATCCCCCATCCCGACCATATAAAACATTTTACTATTTGTCTGAATAAAGTGATTTTTATAACAATGTTTATAAAAATCTTTAAGTTTACTATGGAAATTTTAAGATATTTATAAATAATTATTGTTAATTTATTTAATAAGCACAAATTTATTAGGTTAGCATAAAAGAGGAGGAAAATATGTTATCCCAAATACCAATAGACTTAAGTAAGGTAAAAAAAGAAAACTTAAATAAGGAAATTTTAAGGGCTGGTTTGATTGCCGAGCTTGATGCAATTAATCTTTATGAACAGCTTGCTGCACTGGCAGATGATGATATTATTAAAGAAGTAATACTTGATATCGCTAGAGAAGAGAAAACTCATGTTGGTGAATTTCAAACTCTTTTATTAAGGGAAGATAGTGAACAAGTAGAGGAGCTTGAAAATGGTAAAAAAGAAGTAGAAGAAGAAATGAAATAGGTTATCTATAAGCTTTGTTTTTTTATAGATTTGTTAGAATTGATTTTGGATCAAAATACTATAAATATAAATGAAAAAGTTTTGCATGCTAAAGGTTTTACCCTAAAACTTTTTGGTTTGATATTTAAAAGATTAAAAGATGATGAAATTTTTTTAATTGAAAATTGTAACAGTGTCCACACTTTTTGGATGAGATATAAGATTGATGTAATTTTTCTTGATCGAAATAATAAAGTTGTAAGAATATATAAAAGTCTTAAACCATTCAGAATAACCCCTTTTATAAAAGATGCTGTTACTGCTTTAGAAGCTAACGATAATTTTGTAAATAAGTATAATTTAAAGCTTGGTTTTAAAATATTATTTGACACCCAAAAATAATTATTAAAGCAACCATAAAGCAGGTAAATGTTTTTATAATATCAATGATAGTATTGGTAACTAATTGAAAAGTGTTGTTTTGCTATGCTTTGATAGAAGCTTTGTTTTTTATCTCTTTAAAATTGTTTGATTTTTTAATTTAGTTCTCCTTTAATTCTCTTAGAACTTCAAAAATTCCCGCAAATTAACAAATGTTATCTGCACATTAATAACTACTACACAATAAAATCTAGTAAAAATTTAAATTTTATTAAATTATTCATTTACATATATGGATAATTATGTTATTATGCATAATAATTTAATTAGCGTATATACATATTTAACCAAATAAGTAATTAAGCAAAATAAAGATTGGAAAATTAATGAATAGACTTAATTTATTATTGAAAGATAAGATAATTGCTATTTTTTGTGTGTTGATAGCATTAGTTGGAGGAATTTTTATATATTTTTACATTTCAAGTTTAAAAACAGGTGAAGCTATAAAAGGTGATTTTAATGAAGTTCTTGTTGCAAAAGACTATATCGAAGCTGGAACAATAATAAATAGCGAAATGGTTGAAAAACAAATAATTTCGAGAAATATATTTTCAGATATGTTTGTTGTTAACATAGAGGAGATTCTTAGCAAAAAGACCAAAGAGAAAATTAACAAGGGAGAAATAATATCCAGAGATAAGTTTGAAGATTTTGATGTTATAAATAATAAGAAAATTACTTTTTCTACTTATATTCCAGCTAATAAGAAAGCTGTAACAATACCTGTAACATTTTATGGAGATACCTCTCTTTTGAATATAGGCGATAAAGTGGACGTAATTTCTACTTTTTATGATGACAAGGTGGGCGAAATAAAATCTCAAAATATACTTTCTTCGAAAGAGATAATATTAATGTCAGGTAATTTTGATTATAAGATGGATAATCAAACTGAAAATATAAATAATCAAAAACAAAATTCTTTTTCATTTCTTGATTTTTCAGAAGGTGACATAAATAGTTTGGATGGATTAACACTATATATCACCTTTTATCTTACAGGTGAGGAAGCTGAAAGTATTTTTAAGAGTCTTGAATATGGTAATTTAAATTTAGCAATTTGTTCATCTAGAGGTTTTTAAATGACAAAAGAAGGAAAAATAATCTTATTTATGGGCAGTAAGGGTGGATGTGGCCAAACCTTTATTTCAAACTGCATTGCTAATTATCTGGCTTCTCATTCTGCTCTTAATATTCTAATGATTGACATGAACTTTGGCAGCAAGGATTCAAGGATAATTTATAAGATTTCAGAAGAGGATGTTAGAACAATTTTTGACATAAAAGATGATGTTAAAAATCTTGATGAGAAAATCTTAAAAAAAATAATAGTTAATTTTAGTAACAGCCTTAATTATATATTTCCGCCTTTAAATTATGACATCAGTAAGAAATTGTCGTTTAAGCTCTTAGAAAAAATTTTAAAAATTCTTAAGAGAAGTTTTAATTTAATTATTCTTGATTGCAATTTTTATATAGACTTTAATATAAATAGCGGAAGCCTTTTTGATCTTATAGATGAGATAGTGTTAGTTAGCCTTCCTAATATTATTTCTTTAGGCAATCTTAACGTACTTCTGAAATATTTTTTGAATTTTAAAGAGTATTTAGACATTAAAGTAATGATAAATAAGTTTAATCTAAGACCTGCTTTGCCATTTTCCTCAATTAATAATGTAATTAAGTATCCTATAGATTTGTTTCTGCCTTATGATAAGGATATTGAGCAGCTTTATGTGATGAAAGGCCCCGCAAGCATTTTTAGTTATAATCTTAGGATAGTACGAGATTTAATGGAAATGAGTAAAAGAATAGAGGAGGAAGTTAGAGATTTAACTTAAAGATGTAAAAGAAGTAAGTGAACTTAAAGAGGTAAGTCATGAGAAAAGAAAATGAAATAATGGGTTTAATTTATGAACAGATTTCAAATAATTTAGATATCTTTGAAATAAAAAATCTTTCCAAAAAGGAAAGACTTAGAAAAATTGAAAAAGCAGTGATTGAAATTCTTGAAAAAGAAAAAACAATTGTATCAGAAAAGCAGATAAAAGAAATCGCCGATAAAGTTTATGATGAAAGTTTTGGGTATGGGCCTATCTCTGAAATAATGAAGAATGATGAGATTACAGAAATTATGATAAATAATTATGATCAAATTTATATAGAAAAAAATGGGATGCTTCAAAAATTAAATTTATTATTTAACAGCAATAATCATGTTAAAAATTTTATAGATAAAATTTTAAGCCCATTGGGCTTAAGACTTGATGAAAGCTATCCGATGGTTGATGCAAGATTGAATGATGGATCAAGAATAAATGCGATTGTAAGTCCTATTACATTTAATGAAATTACAGTGACAATAAGGAAGTTTAGAAAAAGTTTAAAAGATATTAATGATTTAATAAACCTGGGAACTTTAAATTATGAAATGGCGGAATTTATTAAACTTAGTGTAATAAATAAAGCAAATATAATAGTTTCAGGTGCCACATCAACAGGGAAAACAACTTTATTAAATATAGTCTCAAATTTTATACCTTTAAATGAAAGAATAGTGACAATAGAAGACACATTAGAATTAAATCTTAATATTGAAAATTTGATAAGGCTTGAAAGTAGGCCAGCTAATATTGAAGGTAAAGGTGAAATAACAATAAGAGACTTGGTTAGAAATTCTCTTAGAATGAGGCCCGATAGAATAGTTGTGGGCGAAATAAGAGGTGTAGAAGCTATTGATGTTTTACAGGCAATGAATACAGGACATAAGGGTTCACTGACTACAATACATGCAAATTCTCCTTTTGATCTTGTTTCTCGAATAGAGACAATGCTTATTATGTCAGGATTAAATCTTAATCCTTCAGCAGCAAGAAGAATAATAGTATCTTCGATTGACTTAATAATTTTTCTTGAAAGATTAAGTGATGGAAGAAGAGTTGTATCAAAAATTAGTGAAATTAATAGTGATGAAGAAAATATTACGGATAGGACAGATATAGAGATAAAAGACATATTTTTATTTGATAAAAATAGATATTTTAATTCTTACGAGAATACAAATGATTGTTTTATTAGAACAAATTACAAACCTAAGTTTTTAAATTGATATTGTAAGTTTTGCAACCAGTGTTAAATTTTTATATTTTTTTAAATATTATTATTAAAAATTAGTATTAAATATTAATATTAATTTTGTAATTTTAAAATAAGTTGATCTTACAGTAGTTGTCTTAGTAATTATTGATTGGGAGTTATTATATGAAGATTAATATTTATAATTTACTGATTTCTTTAACAGGAATAGTAATTATACTGTGCCTCTTTAGGCTGATTTTTATAATTATAAAATCGATAATTCTAAAAAGATCTAATAATTTAGAAAATTTCAATTTTGCTGGTAAGAATTATAGAGAGAATATATCTTTTAAAGAATTGGTTCTTAATTTTTTTGTAAGAAAAAAAAATTTATCCATCTTATTAATGATGTTAATACTGTTTATTGTATTTTTAATATTTTTTAAAGATGTTTATTTATGCATCTTTCTTACTGTAGCCTCGTTCTTGATTATTTATGAATTGATCCAAAACATAGTTAGTAAGAGAAAGGAACAATTTGAAATTCAGCTTGTAGAATTTCTTTCCAATATGATTATATTATTACGTTCAGGTAAAAATATAAGGCAAGTATTTTTTGAATCCTTAACATGGGCTAAAGATCCCTTAAGGAAATATATAAAGGAATTCTTAAATGAGATTGAATTTAATGTTCCTTTTGAAGTAGCTCTTGATAATTTTGCTAAAAATACAGGAGTTAATGAAATCACCCTTCTTGCTAATGCAATCAAGATTAATAATAAAATAGGTGGAAACTTAATTTTTATTGTTAGTAATGTTTTAGAAACTCTTCAAAAAAATTTACAGCTAAGAACTAAAATAAAAACTAGAACTGCACAAAGTAGATTTTCAGGCAATATTATTATTCTTTTTCCAGTTATAGGATTTATATTCATGTATTTATTCTTCTATGAGTACGTTATTAAATTTACTTCTTCATCTTTTGGAAGCATCTCGCTATTTATTGGAGCTGTTCTTGAATTATTGGGGTACCTGGCTATCAAAAGAATAGTAAAGGAGGATTATATTTGAAAGATATTATAATAAATATTTTTATAATTATTTATTTCTTCTTTATTGTAAGTATTTTTTATATTTTAGTTAAAAAAATTAATCTTGAGAAAAGATTAAAAAAGGTTGATGTTAGTTTAAAAGAAGAAACCCATAAGAAAATAAGTATACATAATATAAATTTTAAAAATATAAATGAAAAAATCTTTAATAAAATAGGTAAAATCATTTATAAAATAATCCCTTATGCATATCTACAAAAACTAATTTCTCTTTTTGATTATTCTGGCTTAGGGTCTTTAAGTTTTAACATTTATTCTATATTGGGCTATAAAACAGTAATTGGGATTTTATTTTCAATATTTTTTGCATTAATTTTTAGTGAATTAATATTAACCATAATAGGGTTTCTTTTGGGCTTTGTTTTAGGTTTTTTTATTCCGGATTTAATTATTAAAAACATAATAAAAAAAAATAATAATAAAATTGAAAAAGAACTTCCTTATATTGCAGACTTAATTTATGTTGCAACTTTGTCAGGCCAAAGCATATATAACTCAATTAAACTTATAGTTGATAAATATGAAGGGCATATAGCAAATGAACTTGAAAATTATTTAAAAGACCTGGAAATTGGCATTGGCAAACAAGAGTCTTATTCTAAACTTTTAAAAAAGAACAATCCCACTTCTTTTAAGAGCTTTATATTTACTCTACAGCAAGCAGAGAACTTTGGTTCTTCAATTAGTGAAATTATAAAACAGAAAGCGGATTTTATAAGATTTGAAATTGCTCAGGAAATTGATAAAAAAACAAGACTTTTATCAACGAAGATGCTTTTTCCAATGATATTTCTAATTCTTCCAGCTTTTATTTTATTAGTTGGAGGACCTTTATTTTATCTTGTTACTGGTAATTTTAGTCTTAGTTAAATTAATAAATTAGATTTTTAAAAAACAGTTAGAAATAAGAAAGGAGGAAAAATATGAAAGAATATTATGGAGGAAAGGAGGTGATGGATATTTTTAAGATAGATATTTTTAAATTTTTAACTAAAACGAGAGATAAGTTATTAAATCAAAAAGGTCAATCTACGATAGAGTATGCCCTGGTGACAGTAGCAGCGGGGATCATCTCTGCAATTTTAATTGCGGTAGGAAAGCCAGTGATAATTGAACTTATATCAAAAGCTTTTAGTAAAATTGCAAGTACGATTTGATGTTTAATTTTTTAAATGTCAGATTTTATAAGCATTTTATTTATTAGGTTTAAACTAATTAGTGTATCTTGGTATTAGCCAAGCTGAAATAGTTTTATATTAAGTATTGAGAATATGAAAATTAAATTTTTAAAAAAGAAACTAGATAAGTTGGGAATAAGTTAAAAAGTTACAATATTTTTGAGTGTGAATAAAGATAAGTAACAATGAAAACCTTAAATAAAAATAAGCAAATGGGAGTAAAAAATAAATCTACATAATAATACAAATCAAATAAAAAAATGAATGACATGATAACAAAAATATTTATAAAATTATTCAAAAGTATAAAGAATAAAGTAGATGGTCAATCTACGATTGAATTTATCTTATTAATCCCGTTTATATTTTTAGTAATCTGTATGGTTTTTCAGCTTGGCTATACTTTTTATATTCAAAATAATCTTGAACAAATATGCAGAGAGCTTGCAAGGATAATTGCTACTACAAATTCTAATGAAATGGCATTAGGATTTTTAAATCAAAATTCTTTTTTAAAAAACCTAAACTCTTATGATATAAATATTTTTCCATCTTTAGAAGGTGAAAGAAAGATAGGTAGTTTTGTCCAAGTGAGTATTAATGCTAGTTATGAAGGTGTTTTTGGAATTATAAAAGAAGTTTTTAAGAAAAATATTATTATTTCATCTGAAAGTTCAATGAGAATGGAATGTGAAAATGGTGTTTAAATCAGATAGCGGTAACATCTCAATATTATTTTTAGTAATTTTATCTTTATTATTTGTTTTTTTTATTTTTCTTTTTGACTGCTTAAATATTTTTATTACAAGAGAAAAAACTAAAAATGTTTCTGATTCGTTGTCTCTTGCGATTTCTCAAAATGTTTTAAGCTTTAAACAAGATGAAATTGATAATATTTTGTTGGCTCACCCTGATTTTAAAAAGGTTGATGATGTAAATGTAAAGTTAGATTATGACGAGGTTACTGTAAAATGCAGCAAAAAAATTAGTACATTGATAATCGGCAAACTTTTTCTCATTGACAGTGTATCTTCAATTTCAAAAACTAAGATAATTTATCCATGGGATGAATATTTCGAAGATTGTAAAAGGTATAAATTTGAATATTAAAATATTGAATAACATTAAAATTTAAAATGATATTTAAATGTTAAAAATAAAAATAATTAAGGAGAAAAATGAATAATTTAAATCAATTTATAGTGCTTGGGAATCTTTCTAAGGATCCTGAAATAAGATTTACAAATGATGGGATTGCAGTTACAGACTTAAGAGTTGCAGTAAATAAAAGATGGAGAGATAAAGAAGGCAATGATAATGAAACTGTTGATTTTTTTAATGTAAGAGCTTGGAACAAACTTGCAGAAAATTGTGCTAATAATCTCAAGAAAGGCAATCGCGTGTTAATAAGCGGGCATCTTAATTATAGAAGTTTTGATACAAAAGATGGGAAAAAGATTAATGTAATGAACATTATTGCTGATGTGGTTGCAGCAAGCCTTGAATTTAATGGGGTAAAAATTAATGAAAATATACTTTCAGATGATAGCATTGCTATAGGCAAATGATGGAAAATATTATATATAAATGATTCTTATTAAAATGAGTTTAAGTAATTTCTTAAATTTAGTTTGGATTTGTATTAAAAGAATAAAATAAATATTATAGTTATTGAAGTTCATATCATATAATGGTTAGAAATATGTAGTGTTTATTGGTAGGAGGATAAGTATATTTAACATTGTACATAATGGCAACAATATAATGACAATATTATACTTAATTTATAATAATGGTATTAGTGTTAAAGTAATTTTGTTTAAAGTTTATAGGAGAAGGTCAATTTGGAACTTAGAAAATCTGATTATGAAAACTATGATTATAGAGAATTTTGGGAAGCTTCTAATAGACAGTATGAAGATCTATCGGAAAGAATAGCAATAAGAAAGCTAATAAAAAATGAACAAAAAGGCATTATAATTGATATTGGCTGTGGATATGGAAGGCTTTTTAATGAGTATATTGATTTTGATTTAATAATAATGCTTGATTATTCATTAAATAACTTAAATAATGCTAAAAGCTTGGTAGAAGATTTTTTAAGTTCTACAAATAAAATAAAAGAAAATAAAAAAGTTTATTTTGTTGCGGGAGATGCTAATAATTTGCCTTTTAAAAGTGAAGTTATAAATGCCGCAATTTCAGTTCGGGTTGTTCATCATTTAAATGAACCCCAGAAATTTATTTCTGAGGTATCAAGAATATTAAAAAATGATTCTTTTTTTATTCTTGAATTTGCGAATAAAAGAAATTTGAAAAATATTTTAAAATTTTTGATCAGAAGAATAAAAGATTCCCCTTTCTCATTGGAGCCTACTAATGTTGGAGATACTATTCAAAATAATCATCCTAAGACAATTACAGGATACTTAAAAAGCTGTAATTTTAAAATAAAAAGTATAATAAGTGTTTCTAATTTAAGAATCACTTTTTTAAAAAAAAGATTAAAATTGTCTGTGCTAATTCTACTTGAAAAATTGTTTCAGAGTCTTTTTTCTTTTATGAAATTAGGACCAAGTATATTTGTTAAAGCTTTAAAAACTAATCATTCTAAAAATGTTTTCATTATAAAGGATGATAATTTACTTAAAAATAAGATATTTGACATCGATTTTCTTGATTTACTACTATGCCCTAACTGTAAAAATCAAAACATTAAACTTGAAGTTAGTTATGCTACTATAAAATGTCCGTCTTGCCATAAGAGATATCTAATTAAGAATGGGATTTATGATTTAAGAGTTTAACTTCATAGTTATAGCCTAATTTAAGTAAGAGTATTTATAGCTTATTTTATCCAACCTACAAGAATTGAATAACTATTTTGGGCTATTTTTGTAATTTTTTTTGTGCTTATATTTATGGTTTCTATGTCTGTCTGCAAGATATTTTCAAAATTATCATCATAGATAGCATGCATATATGCTATACTTTTGCCATCTGGAGAAGTTATTGGTTTAAACGTCCCAACTTCGTAAGATGTTAATTTTTCAATATTATTACCAGATAAATCTGATAGGTAAATATCACCACTTGGTATCTGATTTGAGATTGTCCCATACCTCTTAACTCCTACATATGTTATTTTAATTTGCCCATCACTATCAATATAAAAATCTGGTTGCTGCTCTCTTAAATTATTATCATTTGTTAGTTTTTTTACGCTGCTATCCCTTATATTTGCAATCCATATATCTCCATCTTCCTCAAAATCTCCAAGAACATGAAAAATAAAACTCTCTTTTTTTTCAATATATTTAAAATTATCAAAGCTTGAGATAATTTCAGGACCTTCATTTTTAAAAGCGGCTAAATCAAATAAAAAATTTACTTCTCCTGTCTCCTCAGTTATATATACTACTTCTTCATTTCTAGTAGAGAGAATAGGTGATTCCGAACTTTTATTGATTTCGTTATATGTATGGAAGACACAGGCAATTTTCTTATTGTTTTCAAAAAAGAAGATTGGCGAAAGAAATAAGGTTGATCTTATTGAGGCACCTTCGACATTGAGCTCGATTTCTTTTTTCTCGCCAGTTTCTATATTTATTTTAAATATTCCACCATCTCTAATATTGTTTGAAAAAGGATTAGAGATAACTTCATAAGCAATAAACTTACTGTCAGAAGACCAAATAGGCTTACCATAATAAGCAGAGGTTATGTTTGCTCCCTCATTTTTTGTAAAATCAAATTTATCAAGAACTTTTAAAGTTTTTTTAGGAATATCTATAAAGCATATTGCGCTATAAGCTCCTCTTCCACCTTCGACCATATCACATAAAATTTTATTTCCATCAGGGGAAATACTGAAAACCTGCCCAATTTCAAATTTTTCATTAATATCGCTAAATATTAGTTCTTTGTTACCGCTAATTACATCTTTGGAGTAAATATTAGCAACCCTATGTTCAAAATGATTTGATTTAGGATCAGATGTTATTTCAAGAAAAACAACTTTTCCAGAGTTTTTGTTATTATATGAGCTGTTTTCTACACCTTCATTAGTATCTTGCGAATAGGAATTATTCTTTGTATCTTGAGAAGCTTGATTTTCCTGTATGCTGCTCGAAGTTTGACTTCCTTGTGAAATGCTAGTTTTAGAATTAGTCTCTTCATTAAGTTTTAAAGAACTATCTATAGAGGCACATGAAATGGTTAAAAAAACAAGAATAAAAGAAATAACTAAAGAAAATTTCATAAGAACTATTTTAGATATTCTCCTCTTTTTATTTTTGCCTTGCATTTGCCACCTTTTGCTAGCTAAATTGATAAATAAAATTTTTATTTAATTATAAACTACTAGTTAAATTAATAAACTATGATTATAAAATTTATTTATATTTAAGATGCTTCTTTTTAATTTGATATTTAGTTACAATAATGATACAAACTATTTATATAACAAAAATTTATTAAAACATCTAAAATTCGATGGTAAAGATAAATTATTTGGCTAGGATGAGTTACTTAAGAAAACACTCAAAGCTTTTCCTAAAGCTGAGAGAAAGCTTGCTTAAGGTTTTAAGGCTCGCTCTCCTCTTAAAAGAGGAACCATGCCCGGTTCGCCTTCAAATGGTTTTCTTAAAGTAACTGTATCCTAGCTCTTAAGTTTTGTTTTTACTACTATCACGGAATTTTAGATGCTTATAATTTATAAATAGATTAACCAAAGTAGATACGTATTATAAGGATATGTGATTATGGAGAAGCCAGTTTATTCTGAGGGGATAATTCAAAGGTTATCACAATATTTAAGATATATAATAAGTCTTAAGGACTTAGGTAAAAGAACAGTCACATCAAAAGAAATAAGCGAAAATACGAAAATAAATAGTGCTGAGATAAGAAGAGATCTCATGCGTTTAAATATAAAAGGTAAAAGAGGAGTTGGCTTTAGTATTGATGAGCTTATAGAAAATTTTAATAAAATTCTTGGGCATGAGAAGAATGTTAAAATTGTTTTAATTGGGGCTGGAAATCTAGGAAGAGCAATATTAAATTATAAAATGCTTAACAAATTCGGCTTTAATATTGAGTATGTATTTGATAATGACAAAAAAAAGATAGGAGAAGAAGTATCTGGCAAAGAGATTTTGGATATTTCATCTTTGTCTAATGTTGTAAAGGAAAATAATATAAAAGTTGCAATTCTTGCTATAACTCAGAATGCTGCTCAAGAAGTAACGGATATGCTTGTTAATTCAGGAATCAAAGTTATAATTAATTATACATCTGTTCCTGTTACGGTGCCTCCTTATGTGAATATCCAGACAGCCGATCCTATTGAGATACTTCTTCATACATTATATTATCTTTCTAGTACAGGCCAAACATGACTGATTTTACTGATTTTAATATAATTAATATTGTTGTAGGTGTCATATATAATAATTCATGCATAGTATTATGGTATAGTAATTAATATTGTGAAACTTTAGTTGCACAAATATGCTTGTTTTTTATAAATTAGATATGAAAATGTTTTTATAGGATGATTAAATGAAAAAAGCAAGAGGCTGTTTTATCACTTTTCTAGTAGTTGCTTTAATTATATCAATCATTATATTTTTCTATATAGGCAACAGTAACAAAGCAGCTATTACAGAACAAAATATAAATGAAAATGAAAGTTCGCAAACCTCATTAAATGAATCAAGTGAAGAGTTTGTGAATTATAACGATAATTCGGTTGATTATTTATTCCTAGGGATAGATGAAAGAGAAAATCAAAATAAATTTGAGGGGAGAACAGATACAATAATTATTTATCATCTAGGGAAAAATAAAAAAGATGCCTTAATATCAATTCCGCGTGATACAAAAGTTGAACTAAAAGGGCATGGAACAAATAAGATAAATGCAGCCTATGTATTTGGCGGTGAGCAAATGATCAAAGAGGAGATATACAAACTTACTGATATAAAAATTGATAAGGTTATGCTTGCTAACTTTAGTGGTTTTATTAAAATAATTGATGCTCTTGGTGGGGTAGAAATTACAGTTGAAGAGCCATTACATGACCCAAAATCAGGTTCAAATTTTGATCCTGGGACATATAATTTTAATGGGGAGCAGGCTCTTGCATTTTCAAGATGTAGGTCGACTTCCAAAGGTGATTTTGACAGGATGGATAGGCAGAAATATCTTCTTTCCCAGCTTTTTAGACAGAAAATTAACATTTCAATAGTTCCAAAGACACCTACTATACTAAAAATTTTAAATACCGAAACTAAGTCTGATTTTACAATCTTTGATTACACAAGGTTAGGTTTTAGATTATTAGTAAATAAAGACAATCTAAAATTACTTACTTTGCCGGGTAAAACAAAAACAATTAATGGAATTAGTTATGTCATAGTAAATGAAAAAGAAGCAAAAGAGTATTTAAAAGAAAATTTAAATTAAAACTTGATTGAAATTATTTTTTAAATCTGGTTTATTAGTAATTGTTATTTTAAATTTAATTTAAAAATTTTTTTAGTTTTTGTTGATATTAAATATAATAATAAATATAAGATTTTTAATTAAATAAGTTCTAAGAGGTTAAGAAATTTGAATTTTGATTTAAAAATTGCAAATCTATCTTTTCTCTCAGATACTGATAGTTTTTTGCTGCAGCTTTCTTCAAAAAATCCTGAAGTAAATGAATTCATAAATAATAAAATTCCCAAGAAGGATAAAAACTGGTTAGGTGATTTAAAAAGTTGGGAAATTAGTAATAAGTGGATAATGGATATAGCAGATTTATGTATTAAGTTTTATGATCAAGTGTTCTTTGATCATGGTGACGAGTATCTGCTTGATTTAAAGGAAGAAGCATCGTATTTAGAGTTTAAGCGTAAGGTACTGGAAAACGACCTTTAAAAACAAGAGATACCAAAAAGGCTAATATAATTTATTCACAGCACATGGGTGTAATTTTTTAAATGTTTTGTATTTATTAGTTTAATTTTGGTAATAGAGTAAATTTTATTTCTTTGAAGATTATCAAAAGAATATTATATATATATTATCGTGATAAAGAAGAAAAAAGTTAGGGAGCATAGATGATACCTAGATATACTTTAAAAGAGATGGGTGAGGTATGGTCAGATGAAAATAAATATGAAAAATGGCTTCAAATAGAAAAAGCTGTTGCCCAATCTCAAGCTGAGTTAGGCATAATTCCAAGAGAAGCTGCTGAAGATATAAAAAATAAGGCGAAGTTTGATATAAAAGAAATCTTAAAAATTGAAGAAAAAACTAATCATGATGTCATTGCATTTTTAACTAATGTGGGATTTTATATTGGCAAGTCTTCCAAATATCTTCATTTTGGCTTAACTTCATCTGATATTGGCGACACAGCTTTTTCATTGCAAATAATTGATGCGATAAATATTATTGAAAAAAAATTAACAAATCTTCTGGATGTTGCGAAGGAAAAGGCTTTTCAATATAAGGACACAATAATGGTTGGGAGAACCCATGGAATTCACGCTGAACCTATAACTTTTGGTTTTAAATTTGCTGTCTGGGCTTTTGAGATTAAGAGAGATATTAATAGAATCGAAAATGCAAAAGAAAATATCAGATATGGCAAAATTTCGGGTGCAGTTGGTACCTATGCTAACACTCCTCCAAAGGTAGAGAAATTAGTGTGTGAAAAATTAGATTTAAAATACTCTCCTGCTTCAACTCAAGTTTTGCAAAGAGATAGACATGCTGAAGTTTTAAGTGCGCTTGCTATTACAGGAGGGACACTTGAAAAGATAGCATTAGAGTTTAGAAATCTACAAAGGACTGATGTCAAAGAAGTGGAAGAACCATTTATGGAAGGTCAAAAAGGATCGTCTGCAATGCCACATAAGAAAAATCCTATTCTATGTGAGAGGATTTGTGGGCTTGCTAGAGTTTTGCGAGGCAATATGGTTGCTGGTTTTGAAAATATAGCATTGTGGCATGAAAGAGATATATCTCACTCCTCAGTTGAAAGAATAATTTTTCCTGATAGTTTTATAATTCTTGACTATATGCTTGATAAAATGATATTTATTACAAAGAATTTAAAAATTATGCCTAAGAATATGGAAAGGAATTTGATGAAATATGGTGGCATAGTTTTTTCTCAAAGAGTTTTATTGGAGTTAATAAGTAAGGGGATGTTAAGGGAAGATGCTTATTTGATCGTACAAAATGCTGCTCTAAAAGCTTGGGAAGAAGAGGGAAGTTTTAAAGATAACATTATGAAAGATACAAAGATTGCCAAATTACTTAATAAAAGTGAGATAGAAAGCCTTTTTGATGTCAATTATCATTTAAAAAATATTGATGTAGTTTTTGAGAGACTAAAAAATATTTAAGCTAACAAGATAGTGTATTAAGCAGACAAGAAATTAGTATTTTAAAAATATGAAGTAAGAAAATATAAGAAGGTTTCTGGGGTTTTTCTTATGAAAATTATTTAAGAAATAGTACAATTGCTAATTTTTCTCCTATAACGTCTTTTGTGAGAAAAGTTTGCTTAAATTTTGATGTTCCTTTTGAGATTATTGTTATAGATCACGGGAGAGAATATATTAATAAATGAAGAAATACCCCTGTTTTAGAGGATTTGGATATTCATGACAATACGATAAAAAATTGATGTCTAGATGATGCCTAGAGAACATAGTATATATAAATATTGAGGGCTTATTTTAATAGAAAAAATTTGTTGTTTAAGAAAAAGATTTTTAACTGATTTAAAAGAAATTTATGAAAAAATATATTTATGATATTTATGCAAGACCCCATGAAGAATGTGGTATTTTTGGTATATACTCTAAAAATAAGGATTTTAATGTTGCGGAAATTATATTTTATGGTTTGCAGGCACTCCAACATAGAGGTCAAGAAAGTGCCGGCATCGCTGTTTCAGATGAAGAAAGGATATTAATTTACAAAGATTTGGGTCTTGTCTCAAGTGTTTTTAATGAACAGAATCTTGCTCCCCTTCAGGGTCATTTAGGAATTGGACATTCTAGATACTCTACTAAAGGAAAAAATATATGGAAGAATAGTCAACCTATCTTTAGGTCTTTTAGAAACCAAAGCTTTGCAATAGCACATAACGGGAATATTATAAATGCTGAGTCATTAAAAATTGAACAGTTAAACAAGGGTGCAAAATTTGAAACAAGCACTGATTCTGAAATTATTGCTTCATTAATTGAAACTTCACCAAAAGAGAATATTGAAGATGCAATAAAAGATGCCATTTCAAAACTTAAAGGGTCATTTTCTTTATTAATTTTGGCTAGTGATAAATTAATAGCAATAAGAGACCCGCATGGTTTTAGGCCGCTAGCGTTAGGTGTTAAAGGAGGAAATTATATTATTGCTTCAGAAACATGCGCCTTTGATATTATTGATGCTGATTTTTTAAGAGAAGTAGATCCAGGTGAAATTATTATAATTGATGGAAATGGTTTAAGATCTCAGATGACTTTGCCTGTGGGAAGAAAGTCGATGTGCGTTTTTGAACTTATATATTTTGCTAGACCTGATAGTTATTTATTTAACAAAAACATGTATGAAGTAAGGCATAAAATGGGGCAGGAACTCGCAAAAGAAGCACCTGCTGTTGCGGATATTGTAATATCTGTGCCTGATTCAGGAACTCCTGCTGCAATTGGTTATTCCATGGAATCAAAAATTCCGTATGTTGAAGGCTTTATTAAGAATAGATATATTGGTAGAACTTTCATCCAGCCAAGTCAGCGTATAAGAGAAATTGGAATAAAATTAAAATTAAATCCTCTTAAAGAAATTATAAAAGGTAAAAAAATTGTTGTGGTTGATGATTCAATTGTAAGAGGCACTACTTCTAAACAAATAGTGAAAATGCTATATAATGCTGGAGCAAAAGAAATTTATATGAGAATTAGTTCACCACCACTTATGTACCCGTGTTTTTATGGCATAGATATGGCTACACGAACTGAGTTTATAGCAAATCATAGAACTATAGAAGAGATAAGGGATTATCTTGGTGTTGATAGTCTTGCTTACCTGAGCATAGAAGGGTTAGTCAGGGCAATTGGTGAACCAAAAAATAATTTTTGTCTTGCTTGTTTTAATGGTGATTATCCAGTTGATGTTTCAGAAATACTTGATTACGACAAGTATACATTGGATGATGATAGCGAAAAACAAATAAAACAAGAAAAAGACTTGTGTAGAAATTTAGAAAAAAGTGAAAAGAGAAGCAAGGTTTAAAATTTTTTATGAAGAATTATAATAACAAAAATAATAAAGATGGCCTTTCTTATAAAAAATCAGGGGTTGATATAGATAAGGCAAATGAAGCTATTGCTCTTTTTCAAAACAAGGTGAAATCAACTTTTGATTCAAATGTTATAAGTGATCTTTCTTCTTATGCAGGCTTATATAAATTAGATGTTAAAAAGTTTGAGAATCCAGTTTTAGTTTCTACTACAGATGGAGTTGGGACAAAAGTCCTTATTGCTAAAGAACTGGATAATTTTTCTACTATAGGACAGGATCTTGTTGCAATGAATGTAAATGATGTAATTTGTTGTGGAGCAGATCCATTATTTTTTCTTGATTATATTGCCTGTGGCAAGCTTAATCCTTTAACAATAAAGGTTATAGTTGAATCAATAGCAGAGGCATGTAAGTTGGCTGGCATTTCATTAATAGGCGGTGAAACTGCAGAAATGCCTGATGTTTACAAAAGGGATGACATTGATTTAGCAGGCTTTTGTGTAGGCATTGTAAATGAAAAAGAAATTATTTTAAAAGAAAATATTAATGAAGGCGATTTGATAGTGGGTATTAAGTCATCAGGTCCCCATAGCAATGGTTATTCGCTTATAAGAAAAATAATTAAAGATGAGAACCTTAGTTTTGATAAGAGCTATAATCTTGATGCAGATAATTTAAGTTTAGGCGAGCTTCTTCTAAAACCTACTAGGATTTATACAAGATTAATTAAAGAATTAAAAAAAAGTTTAAAAATAAAAGGTATAGCCCACATTACTGGTGGTGGGTTTTATGAAAATATAAGAAGGATAATCCCTAAAAATTATGACGCAGAAATTAGTAAAGGGGCATGGGAAATACCTTTAATTTTTAAACTTTTTCAGGATAAGGGAAATATTAAAGAAGTAGAAATGTTTAGAGTATTTAATATGGGTATTGGTTTAGTAGTAATAATTGATAATTCTGATATAAAAAAATTAAAAAAGGTTTTTCAAAAGTTTAATGAGGAAGTTTATATAATAGGCAAAATAGTTAAAGGCGAGTGTAAAGTAGTAATTAAAGATTAAGGTTAGTTAGAGATAGATAAGACAGTAAAGATAGCGTTAATAAAATCTATAAAAGTAATAGCAGAAAAGTAATAGCAGAAAAGTATTAAGAGATATAATGGAAATTAAGAAAAGAAAAAGGATAGCTGTTTTTGCAAGTGGAAATGGGTCAAATCTTCAGGCAATTCTAAATTATTCTAAAAAAAATGACATAAATGGCGATGTTGTAATGGTTTTTTCCAATAATCCAGAGGCTTTTGCTCTAAAAAGAGCACAAAAAGCAAAAGTTAATACTTATTGCGTAAGCCAAAAGAAGTTTATTTTAAGAGAAGATTTTGATAAAGAAATATTAAAAATAGTTAAAAAAGAAAACATAGATTTTATTTGTCTTGCAGGTTACATGCTTTTATTAAGTTCTAATTTTATTAATGAATATAAGAATAGAATTATTAATATCCATCCATCCTTACTACCTTCATTCAAGGGAATGCATGGCATAAAAGATGCTTATGATTATGGGGTTAAAATAACAGGCGTAACAGTCCATTTTGTTGATGATAAGCTTGATAACGGTCCTATTATAATGCAAGAACCTGTTAAAATTTTTGATAATGAGAGTGTTGAAGATTTAGAGAAAAGAATACATAAGGTTGAGCATGCTATTTATCCTAAGTCAGTTGAATATTTTTGCAAAGGCAAACTTGTAATAAAAGGGCGTAAAGTGCTAATTTTAGAAAATTAGTAGTCTTAAATAATTATATTGATTGAGATATAGGAAAATTAAAAGTTAAAGTATATATAGGGGAGGCAATATTGGATATTAAAATTGAAAGGGCATTAATAAGTGTCTCTAATAAAAAAGGAATTATAGAGTTTGCAAAGGCACTTGAAGTTTTTGGGGTTGAGCTAATTTCAACTGGAGGTACCTATAAAACTTTAAAAGATGCTGGAATTAAGGTAATCAAGGTAGATGAAATTACAGGTTTTCCGGAAATGTTAGATGGCCGAGTAAAAACATTACACCCATTTATTCATGGTGGTATTTTGGCTAATAGAGAAATCCCTTCCCACATGGAGCAAATAGAAAAAGCAGGAATCAAAAAAATAGATATGGTAGTAGTTAATCTCTATCCCTTTAAGGAAACTATATCAAAGCCAGATGTGAAGATAGAAGAAGCAATTGAAAATATTGATATAGGTGGACCCACAATGATAAGAAGTGCGGCAAAAAATTCAAGCAGCGTAGCGGTCATTACAGATCCAGAGGATTACAGCATTATTATAGCTGAATTACAGAAAAATGATGGTAAACTATCCAAAAATACTCTTTTCTCGTTAGGGGTAAAAGCTTTTAAGCATACTTGTGAATACGATAGCTATATCTTTAATTATTTTATTCAGAAAGTATCTATTCTTGGGAATAAAGATATAGAAATAGAACCATTTTTAAACATTTCAAATACTAAATTTGAAGTTATTTCTAGTAGTGAGATTAATAAACTAAAAAACCCTGAGGGAGATTTTTTACAAAATTTAAATCTCGTGCTTGAAAAGAAACAAAATTTAAGATATGGGGAAAACCCACATCAAAAAGCATCCTACTATAGTTTCATAAAAGCTTCTGAGAATAGTTTTGTTAATGCAAAACAGCTTCAAGGTAAGGAACTCTCCTATAATAATATTTTAGATGGTCATGCTGCATTTAACATAGTCAAAGAGTTCGATAACCCATGTGTTGCAATAATTAAACATAATAATCCATGTGGCTGTGCCTTGGGAAATGATATAGCAGATGCTTATAAGAAAGCATACGAAGCTGACCCTGTAAGTGCTTATGGAAGTGTTGTTGCTAGCAACTACAAATGGACTAAAGAAGCCACAAAGTTTCTTATGGATAAATATGTAGAAGTTCTAATTTCTCCTGATTTTGATTCTAACTCATTGAAACTTTTAGAAAGCAAACAAAATTTAAGGGTGTTAAAGATTAATTTTAATTTAAAGGAATATCTTGAAAGATTAAGAAAAAATGATTTATCTATTATTTATCCAGATATAAAAAGTGTTGATGGTGGCTTGCTTATCCAAGATGCTGATTTAGGAATTGATAATACTGGCGACATGAGAGTTGTAACAAAGAAAAGCCCTTCAGAAAAAGAATGGAAAGATTTATTATTTGGCTGGCAAGTTATTAAAAATGTTAAATCTAATGCTATATTAGTTGTACAAGATGAAACTACTATCGGAGTAGGAGCAGGGCAAATGAGTAGGATAGACTCCACAAAAATTGCTGTTGAGAAGGCTGGCAAAAAAAGTAATGGCTCTATAATTGCTTCAGATGCATTTTTTCCCTTCGCAGATGCAATAGAAATTGCTGCAAAAGCGGGTATAACATCAATAATTCAGCCAGGTGGATCGATAAGGGATGAAGAAGTTATAGAGGCTTGCAATAACTATCAAATTTCAATGATTTTTACGGGAAAGAGACATTTTAAGCATTAAAATTTGTTTAAAAGATTAAAAATATATTTTAAATATTTTGTTTGGAGGCTGTGGTGTTAACTGGAAACACTAAGCTTGGATGGTACATATAAGCAGATAATTAAATAATATAATACGTATAATATAATTAATATAAGATAAAATTCCCTGCTTTAACTAAAGCAGGGAATTTTAATTAAACTATATATGTTGTGCATAAATTGTATATTTATGCAGTCGTTAATACATTTATTTTGCTTTCTTGTTTATGCATGCTCTTACTTGTAGAAATTCTTTTCCCCTTCTCAAAAGGATCTTTTTCTAAAGTATGTTTTAAAAGCTCATCAATGTTTTCCACATATGCTATTTCAAGTCCTTTTAATATAGATTCAGGAATTTCTTCCAGGTCTTTTTTATTCTTTAGAGGCAAAACAACTTTTTTAAGTCCTGCTCTTTTAGCTGCTAAAAGTTTTTCCTTTAATCCTCCAATTGGGAGCACTCTTCCTCTTAAAGTAATTTCTCCTGTCATACCAACATCTCTTAAAACCGGAATCCCAGTTAATGTAGAAACAACCGATGTTGTGATTGCAACTCCTGCAGATGGCCCATCTTTAGGAATAGCACCACTTGGTACATGAATATGAATATCAGATTTTGCAAATATATTTTCATCAATACCAAGCTCTTTTGCTTTTGAATGGACATAGCTTATTGCAGCTTTGGCCGATTCCTGCATAACATCTCCAAGATTACCAGTGAGGATTATATTGCCTTTGCCTTTATAATAAGTTGATTCAATTAAAATTATGTCGCCACCTACTGGGGTATAAGCTAAACCAGTAGCTACCCCAACACTGTTTTTGTCTTCAATTTCACTTGGTTGAATTTTAGAAACACCAAGATATTCATATACTTTTTTCTTAGTTATAAGTTTTGGAAATCTCTTGCCTTCTACAATTTCACGGGCAACTTTCTTACAGATATTTGCAATTTCCCTTTCTAGATTTCTAACTCCTGCCTCTCTGGTAAATTCCTCAATAATTGTAAGAATAGCATCTTTTGCAAACTTTATATTATACTTTTCGATCCCTTGTTCTTTTAGCTGTTTAGGAACTAGAAATTTCTCTGCAATATGTAATTTTTCTTCGCTACTATAACCAGGAAGCTCAAGTATTTCCATCCTATCTCTTAATGCAGGATGAATTGTATCCAAAATATTAGCCGTGGTTATAAACATTACATTGGACAAATCATATGGAACTTCAAGATAATGATCTCTAAAAGAATTATTCTGTTCTGGATCAAGTACCTCTAGCAAAGCTGAAGATGGATCCCCTCTATAATCAGCTCCAATTTTGTCTATCTCATCAAGCATAAATACAGGATTATTAACTTTAACTTGGGCTAAACCTTGTATTATCCTTCCAGGTAGAGCTCCAACATAAGTTCTTCTATGACCTCTTATTTCTGCTTCATCTCTTATGCCACCGATCGACATTCTAATAAATTTTCTTCCCAAAGACTTTGCAATAGACTGGCCAAGAGAAGTTTTACCAACTCCAGGGGGCCCTACAAAGCATAATATCGGGCCTTTTGTTGTTTTACCTTTTAGTTTTCTAACTGCAAGATAATCAAGTATATGCTCTTTTACCTTTTCCAAATCATAATGGTCTGCATCCAGGACTTCTTTTGCTTTTTTTAGGTCAAGAGTATCATTTGTTTTCTCATTCCATGGAACATCAAGCATCCATTCAATATAGGTTCTAATATAAGAATATTCAGGAGACATACTTGATATACTTTCAAGTCTTCTTATCTCTTTTTCAACTTTTTCCTTAGCTTCTTTTGGCATTTTTTTCTTTTTCAATTTTTTTTCAAGCTCATTAATCAGTGCTATAGATTCATCAGACTCACCTAGCTCTTCTTTTATTGCTTTAAGTTGTTGTCTTAAGTAAAAGTCTCTTTGGGTTTTGCCCACTTCTTCCTGAACCTTATTCCTTATTTGACTTTGAACTTCAAATTTCTTTAACTCTTCAGCAAGAAAGTTAGTAAGTTTCCTTAACCTTTCCTTAATATTTGTTTCTTCCAAAATCTGTTGTTTTTGTTCTATCTCTGTTAATAGATATGAAGCAAACAAATCTGCCTGGATTTCAATTTTGGAAATATTTGTTGCTGCTACTACAAAAGCTGTGGGAAGAGGTATTCCAAGCTGAATGAATTTCTCAACTTGCATTCTTATAGTCGTATTCAGAGTGCGTAATTCTTCATCTTCTAGATAAGGTTCCTCTTCAAGAACTTCAACTGCTCCACGAAAATATTCTTCTGTTTGTGTAAAGTATTTAATTCTTACTCTTGCAAGACCTTCAACCACGCATCTAACTTCGTTCGCTGAAACATTAACAACTTGTTTTATAGCGCAAGCTGTACCAACTTCATAAATATCATCCTTGCTAATTTGTTCCTTATCTTTTTCTTTTTGTGCTGCTACTACTATAATTTTATGTTCTCTTGAGGCAGCTTTTACAGCTTCAATAGAAATATCACGACCTATAGCCAACGGTGTTGCCAAATAAGGAAAAACAACACTGTTTTTTAAGGCAAGAATCGGTAGTTCAGAAGGAATCTTTATCCTTTCCTTGCTGTTTGTGTTATTAATATTTTGGTCTTCAGCCATTTTATTCAACTCCTATTATAAATTTAAAATAATTAAAAATAAAGCTACGAATAGCTTTTACTCTTTATCTAAATAATTTAATAATTTTATTTAGATAAAATTATTATACCATAATTTTAAAAAATACTAATTTTTTTTCAGTATTTAGGAAAATTATTTTTCACTTTAAGTAAAAAATAATTGATAATTATTTTATTTTATTATATACCTTTTGTCAATATCCAAGGTCTTTAAGTTTTTTTTCATCTAGTCCAAAATAATGACCTATTTCATGAAGTATTACTCTTTTAAGATTTTTAGCTAGTTCCTCATCATTTGAGCTTATCGCATCTAAAGATTTTTTATATATGATTATTTTATCTGGTAGTATGGCGCTTTTTCCTGCTTTTTTTGTAAAAGGAAGTCCTTGGAAGAGCCCTAACAAAATTGTGTTGTTTTCTTTGCTATAGAAAGCGCTAGAAGAAGTGTTTTCATAATCTACAATGATATCTAAATTCTTCATCTGCTCTTTAAATTTTTGTGGGAGTTCTTTTAAATATTTTAAAATTAGTTCCTCAAATTCATTACTATCCATTATTTTTACTATCTAAGCTTGGTGTTTGCAGTTAGCACTACAGTCTCCAAGCAAAATATTAATATAATATATATTAATCTGTCAGAGCTTTTAAGTCACTGACAGTAAGTAATTTTTCACAAGGTTTTTTACCTTTAAGCCTGTAACCTTGACATGTTCTTTTCAAAATTATAAAAGTTAAATACCTATCAAGATCAGCTTGCAACTAAAGAAATGCTTGCATAGTTTTTACTCTAGTTATATTGAACATTATTTTAGAATGTAAAAGATTTACATAGGGGGATCCTACAAGTAGCAGATGTAA
>Ga0255346_1000947_pt1 | contig 43452 bp, 34 predicted proteins | sample wastewater_treat_FD_194410 | JGI IMG/M metagenome (GOLD analysis project Ga0255346, IMG submission 194410) | Wastewater microbial communities from Lulu Island WWTP, Vancouver, Canada - plant22 | ecosystem: Engineered > WWTP > Wastewater > Unclassified | place: Canada: Vancouver, British Columbia...
GAATTCGGCCTAGGTTACCAGCGGAGGCAACCGGCACGGTGTAGGGCAAGGGTTATGAAGACCGGAAAGCGCGCGCTGCTGGTGCTGTTCACGCTGCTCCTCTGCGTGGCTTGTGATCAGGTGACGAAAGAGCTGGCCAAGTCACGCCTGCCCAAGAACAAAGTCCTCTCTTTAGCGGCGGGGGTGGTGCGGCTTGACTTGACCGAGAACCGGGGAGCAGTGCTCAGTTTTGAGCACTGTCTCCCCCGACCATGGCGTGGTCCTGTCCTGAGCGTCACCGTCGCCCTTTTCCTCGGACTGGTCATGGGATATCTGTTGTTCTCCGCGGCCCCGCGGCCACTGCCGGTCACCGCCCTTTCTCTCATTTGTGGCGGCACGCTGAGCAACCTCCTCGATCGCGTTGTCTTTGGCGGCTCGGTCATCGATTTTCTCAGCCTTGGCTGGGGCGGCTTTCGCACCGCCATCTTCAATCTGGCTGATGTCGCCATCGTTACCGGCACCGTCTTGTTAGGGTTGAGTCTTATCCGGACCCTCATCTCAGTGGTCTCCCGCGGGATCAGGTAACAGTCGTTCCGGTCACTGCCCCTCCGCGTCATTATTTCTCTTAAGTCCAACCAGGATTCTGCCGAAGGAGAAGAGTCAGCTGAGTCCGGCACGCCAGGCTGATGGTCGCGTGAAGAATGCTCGGTGGCTTCCCTGAGGCAGGCTTTGAACAGCGGAAGCAGCAGGCAATGCCGATGACTTCACCACATCCACCTTGGCGCCGCGACCCTGATCTGGCTGAAGGACTCAGAATGAACCACGAAGGCAAGACCAGAGACCAGCTCATTGAAGAGTTGGCGCAGATGCAGGGCCGCTTGGCCCAACTGGAGCAGCAACAGGCCGAATTCGATGAACTGAGGTCGCGGCTCTTCAAGGCCCAGAAGCTGGAGGCCATTGGCACCCTGGCTGGAGGCATTGCCCATGATTTCAACAATATCCTCAGTATCATCATGGGTTATTCGGAACTGGCAGAGCTGAAGTACCAGGAAAATGAAAACGCCGATCAGTACCTCAAAGAAGTGCTGAAGGCGTGCCGCAGGGCAAAAGACCTCATCCGACAGCTCCTCACCTTCAGCCACAGCGGCGACAAGCTGGAACGCCAAGTGCTGTATATCCGTCCGATCATCAAAGAGGTCATCAAGTTCCTGAAAGCTTTTCTGCCCTCGACCATTGAGATTCAGCAGAGCATCGCTTCCGAAACCGGGGTCGTGTTCGCCCATCCCACGCAGATTCATCAGGTTTTGACCAACCTCTGCACCAATGCCGCCCATGCCATGGAAAAAGCGGGCGGAATCCTCGAAGTCAGCCTGGCCGATGTCGATCTTGATCGCCATACGGTGCCACCACGCTCGGGGATCAAGCCCGGTCCCTACGTAAGGTTGACCGTTGCTGATACGGGGAGGGGGATGGATAGGGCAACTCTGGAACGGATTTTCGATCCCTATTATACCACCAAAGAGCCGGGCAAAGGGAGCGGGTTGGGACTTCCGGTAGTTCAGAGTATTGTCCGAGAGCACGAAGGAGCCATTAGCGTCTCCAGCGAAATCGATAAAGGCACGACCTTCCACGTCTACCTGCCCAGGATTGAAGCCAGCTTGAGCGTCTCCGAAGAGCCCAGCGTGCCGGTACCCACGGGGACGGAGCGGATTCTCATTGTCGATGACGAAGCGGCCCTGGTTGATATCTGGAAGCGGTATTTGGAGCTGCTCGGCTATGTGGTTGCGACTAAAACCAGTTGCCTCGAAGCGCTGGAGCTTTTCCGGGTTCATCCGGACTACTTCGATCTCGTCATAACGGACTATACCATGCCTCATATGAATGGCGTTGATCTGGCCCGCGAGATGCGACGCATCCAGCCCAATATTCGCATCATTCTCTGCAGTGGCTGGAGACAGCGGCTGGGCCATGAGCGGACGCGGGAGGCAGGAGTCAGGGCATTCCTGATGAAGCCGCTGGAATTGCGCAGTGCGGCGGAGATCATCCGGTGCGTTCTGGACGAAAGCTAGAGAAAGAGGAAAGGATGAGTGAACGGTTTGTGAAACGGATTCTGGTGGTGGACGATGAAAAAGAATATCGGCTCATCATCGAAAAGATCCTCATGGGGCTGTCCTATGCCTGCGAGGGTGCCAGCAACGCTTTTGAGGCCATGGAAAAACTTGGCTTGCGGCAGTTTGACCTGGTTCTGGCGGACATTTTCATGGCTAACAGAAATGGCCTGGAGCTGATGCTGGAAGCACGGGCAAACTGGCCCTCGCTGGACTTCATCATCATGACCGGGCACACGGAGTATTCCTATACTGAAATCATCGAATCAGGGGCAACCGATTTCATCACCAAGCCGTTCGAGGCAGGGGAACTGAAGGCAAAAATCAAGAGAATCGAAAGAGAGCGACAGATCTTCGGACAGCTACAGGATCGTAACCGGGAGCTCAAGAATGCTCATGAAAGACTCCGGTGCACCTTCAAACAGGCGGTCGGGGCGCTGGCTTCGACGGTGGAAATGAAAGACCCCTATACCGCCGGCCACCAGCGTCGGGTTGCCCATCTTGCCGCAACCCTTGCCGCAGAGCTGGGCCTCTCCCTGGAGATGGCCGATGCCATCAGGATGGCCGGACTCGTCCATGATATCGGCAAGATATCGGTGCCTTCAGAGATCTTGACGCGACCTTCCCGACTGCCGTTGCTGGAGATGAGCCTCACCCGAAATCATGTGATGGCCGGTTATGAGATTCTCAAAGGCATCGATTTCGAATGGCCCGTTGCCCAGATTGCCCTGCAGCATCATGAACGGATGGACGGTTCCGGATATCCCCAGGGACTTTCCGGATCTGCCATTTTGATGGAAGCAAGAATCATTGCCGTAGCCGATGTGGTCGAAGCCATGAGTTCCCACCGCCCTTACCGGGCGGCCCTGGGCAAAATAGAAGCGGTGGACGAACTCTCTCGGAATCGGGCACTGCTCTACGACGCCGAAGTGGTCGATGCCTGTCTGAGGCTGCTCACTGAAAAGAGGTACGAATTCCCCTAACCTCCTGCCGTAGAGCCCGGAAGGTTCCCCCTGACCTTGGGGAACGACCTACCGCAGGTTCCAGCAAGCCCCACTCCATTGTCTCCCGCCATCCCGCGAGGCGCCCTGCGAAGGCGTTTCAGCAACGCTGACCGGTTGCTTTTGGCCATCGCGCAGCCTCGCTTTCAGGCCTGAAAAGCCAAAAAAAAACGCTTGACAGAGTAGTTGATATCTGATACATCACATATCACTTGTACGGGGAGGTGTTGCTTGGTGCCTTGCCACTCCACTGAGGATGTCGCTGTGATGGATCTTAGAAGCGTATCAGAGCAGAGTCAGATGTGCCTCAAGGGTACTCATCAGGCCGACGTATTTGATCCCCGGTTCAAGATCTTTCATGAGTTAATGCCCAAGAAGATCGGGGAGATCCTCCTGGTTTCGACCCTCTACGATGCCTGCATCATGGAAGAAGACGGTCGGCTGGCGGAAAGGCTCATTCACGAATACCAGGGCCTGAGTCTCAGCGAACCACCCCGTCTCACCTGGGTCTCCTCGGCGGAAGAGGCTTTCCGCTACCTGGACCGGAAGTGGTTTGATCTGGTGATCACCATGCGGCGGCTGGCCGACATGGACGTATATGCCTTCGGTGAACAGCTGAAGAAGCAATACCCGCAGCTGCCGGTCATCCTGCTGACCCATACCGCCCCCGACCCGCGATGCACCCCCGCTCAGCCAAGCCCGCCGGGCATTGACCGGACCTTCGTCTGGAGCGGCAACACCGACCTCATCCTCGCTCTGGTGAAGAGCGTGGAAGATCAGTTGAATGTGGACGATGACATTGAAACAGCGCAGGTGCGAGTCATTCTGTTCATCGAGGATTCCCCCATCTATCTATCCACTCTGTTGCCCGTGCTCTACCGCGAGGTCATGCAACAGACGCAGGCGGTGATGGAACAGGGGCTGAATGAAGAGCACAAGCTGCTCACCATGCGGGCACGCCCCAAGATCCTGGCGGCCGAAAGCTTCGAGGAGGCAACGCGGCTTTATGAGCGGTATCTGCCGTTTCTCCTCGGGGTTATCTCCGACGTTCGCTACCCCCAGCACTGTGAGCTCAAGGATGACGCCGGTATTACCCTCCTTTCCCGGATCAAGCGTGAGCAGCCCGACATTCCGCTGCTCCTGACAAGCGCCGAACCCTCGAATGCCGAAGCCGCCGCCCGGATCCCGGCCATGTTCATCGACAAGAATTCCCCCTCGCTGCATGATGATGTTCGAGGGTTTCTCACCGGACACCTCGGCTTCGGCGATTTCGTGTTCCGCCTGCCCACGGGCCGGGAGATCGCTCGCGTTTCCACCATGCACTCTTTCGAAAAGGTTTTGCCGACCATCCCCACCGAGTCTTTCTATTATCACTGGAGTCGCAACGACTTTTCGAGGTGGCTTTTCGCGCGGTCGGAGATCATTCTGGCGTCCAAGCTGCGCCCTGCTACCGACAACGACTTCTCCGGGGACGTGGAAGGCATGCGCCGCTTCATCATCGCCAACATCAGAGCGCGGCGCAGGCGTATTCAGGAAGGGCTGGTGGCGAGCTTCGACACCTGTGGGTTCGACGTTGATACGGAATTCCTGAAAATCGGCAAAGGCTCACTGGGCGGCAAGGCTCGAGGGCTGGTCTTTCTTTCCAACCTGCTCCATCGTCATCCCGAGCTGCATCGCAAGTATCCTCAGGTAAACATCACCTTTCCCCGAACGCTGGTGATCACCACCGAGGGATTCGATGCCTTCATCGCGGACAACCACCTGCAGGGACTCAAGGAGACGGAGCTCACGGATTCCGACGTGGCGGAACTGTTCCTGCGGGCAGAGTTCCCGGCCTGGCTTGAGGAGAGGCTTCACCTGTACCTTTCGCAGGTGAATCTGCCCCTTGCGATCCGGTCCTCGGGGCTGCTGGAAGACAATCATTATCAGCCCTATGCCGGGCTCTATCGAACCTACATGCTGCCCAACAATCATTCGGACCTTGCCACCCGACTGGAGCAGCTCGTCACCGCTATCAAGCTGATCTACGCTTCGACCTATTTCCGGGGTCCCAGGGCGTTTGCCGCCAGAGCTCCCCACGGCCCGGAGAGGGAGAAGATGGCGATCATCATTCAAAGGGTTATTGGGAAGCAGTATGGTGACTATTTCTATCCTGCTCTTTCCGGGGTGGCCCAGTCCCAGAATTACTATCCGGTCCCTCCCATGAAGACCGAGGAAGGCGTCGCTCATATTGCCCTGGGCCTTGGCAAGACCGTCATGGAGGGAGGCAAGGTGCTCCGTTTTGCGCCCCGCTATCCCACCATCCTGCCCCAGTTCTCCAGCGTCGAAGACGTGTTGAACAACGCCCAGCGTTATTTCTATGCCCTGAAGATGAAGAACTCCGGCCTCAAGCTCGATATGGACGAAACCTCAACCCTTCAGCGGCGAGCGGTGGCGGAGGCCGAAGGGGAGGACCCGGTCAAGCTGCTGGCCAGCACTTACAGTCCGGTTGAAAACTGTATCCGCGACAGCGCCATGATGCCCGGCCCCAAGCTCCTCACCTTTGCCCAGGTGCTCAAATACAAGCGCTACCCCCTGGCTGAGATCCTCTCGGATGTCTTGGAGATTGCCCAAAAAGGTATGGGCTGCGAGGTGGAGCTGGAATTTTCCATGAACCTGGGTTCCGACCCGGATCAGCGACCGGAATTGAGTCTCCTTCAGATCAGGCCCATGGCCAGCGAAGAGACCTTGACCGAAGTTGCCATCAGCCCTGACGAGATCTCGAAAGCCTTTTGCTACTCCACCCACGCTCTCGGGAATGGCAGGAAAAGGGATCTTGCGGATATTCTCTATGTCAAGCCGCAAGTCTTTGACACCGTCCGGATGCCCGAAATTGCACGCGAAATCGGGGAGCTGAACACCGCGCTCAGCCGTCGCGGGCGCAAGTACCTGCTCATCGGACCCGGCCGGTGGGGTTCCGGTGACCGCTGGCTGGGGATTCCGGTTGGTTGGGCGGATATCTCAGCGGTGGGAGCCATCGTCGAGACCACTACCCCTCAATTGAAGGTGGAACCCTCCCAGGGGTCCCATTTCTTTCACAACATCACCTCGCTCGGCATCAGCTACCTCGTGGTGACGCCGAAAGGAGGCGACTTTCTCGACTGGAACTGGCTTCAATCCCTCTCGCCAGCCCATGAAACGTTCCATGTGGCGCACCTTCAGCTGGACGCTCCGATGATCCTGAAACTGGATGGGAAGAAGTCGCTTGGTGTCATTAATATCGACGCTCCCGCCGCTGGCGGAAGCCATGAGAACCCGCTCTGTGCGGACGGGTTCGAATAAGGCTGGCAGGTGACTTCTGCCGGCCTCATTACTCAATCCAGGAGGTATCGAATGGTAGCTGAGATCATGAGCATCGTAAAAGCGAGGGATCCCCACGAAAAGGAATTTCACCAGGCCGTGAGCGAGGTGGTGGAATCCATTCAACCGGTTCTGGAGGCAAACCCCAGGTATCGGCAAGCCAAGATTTTGGAACGGATTACCGAACCGGAGCGGGTTATCATGTTTCGGGTGCCCTGGATGGACGACCAAGGGAATGTTCAGGTCAACCGCGGTTACCGGGTTCAGATGAACAGCGCTATCGGCCCCTACAAGGGCGGGATACGTTTTCACCCCTCGGTCACCCTCAGCACCCTCAAGTTTCTCGGATTCGAGCAAACCTTCAAGAACGCTCTCACCACCCTGCCCATGGGCGGCGGCAAAGGGGGGGCCGACTTCAATCCCAAGGGGAAGTCAGACAACGAAGTGATGCGCTTCTGCCATAGCTTCATGACCGAGCTTTTCCGGCACATCGGGCCCAACACGGACGTTCCCGCCGGGGATCTGGGAGTGGGTGCGCGGGAAGTTGGCTACATGTTTGGCATGTACAAGAAGCTCTGCAACGAATTCACCGGAGTTTTCACCGGCAAGGGCCTCAACTGGGGCGGCAGCCTCATCCGCCCGGAGGCAACCGGCTACGGGGTGGTCTATTTTCTCGAGGAGATCCTGGCAACCCGCGGTGAATCCCTGGCGGGCAAGACGGTGGTGATCTCGGGCTATGGAAACGTCGGTGCCTATGTGGTGGCGAAGGTGAACGAGTTGGGAGGCAAGGTGGTCACCCTGGCGGACGAGTACGGCTATGTCTTCGATCCCGACGGCATCCAGGGCGAGAAGCTCAAGTTCATGGCCAGCCTCTGGACGATCTACCGCAAATCCGCCAAGGAATATGCCGACAAATTCGGCTGTGAGTGGGTGCCCAACAAACGGCCATGGGAAGTGAAGTGCGATATCGCCATCCCCACCGCCATGGAAAACGAACTGAACGGGGATCAGGCCAGGATGCTCGTGAAGAACGGCTGCAAAGTGGTGGTCGAGGCCGCCAATATGCCCTGTACCCCTGAAGCTGTCCATGAATTCCAGACCAACGGCATCCCCTTCGCTCCCGGAAAGGCGGCCAACGCCGGGGGAGTGGCGACCTCAGGGCTCGAAATGACCCAGAACAGCATGCGCCTCAGCTGGACCAGTGAGGAAGTGGATACCCGGCTGAAGATCATCATGAAAACAATTCATAAAACCTGTCTGGAGGCGGCAGCTCAATACGGCTCTCCTGGCAATTATGTCAAGGGCGCCAATATCGCCGGGTTCACCAAGGTCGTAGATGCCATGATGGATCAGGGACTGGTGTGAGCCGCCGTTGACGATTGCAGCTGACGCAGGGTCGGCGCCCCGGCAAGCCCCGTCGGAGGCAGCAGACCCGGGTCGGCGCGAATTCCAGGGAATCTTGCAGTGAATCGGAGTGATGGGTTTTCAACTTCATTGTGGTGCTCCTGAAGGAGCCCAGAGAAAGGAGACGGCAGTAATGGCAAAGACAAAAATGACCCCCAGTGAAGCTTTGGTTGAAACGATGGCGGCGGAAGGCGTAACTACGGTGTTCGGCATTGTGGGATCAGCCTTCATGGACGCCCTCGACCTCTTCCCCGATGCCGGCATTCGCTTCGTGCCGGTTGCCCACGAACAGGCGGCCTGCCATGCGGCGGACGGGTTGGCCCGCGTGACCGGGAAGCCGCAGTGCTGCATCGCCCAGAACGGCCCCGGGGCCGCCAACTTTGTGTCGGCGCTGACAGCGGCCTTCTGGGCCCACTCGCCGGTGGTGGCCATCACCCCCGAGACCGGCTCCATGGGAATCGGCACCGGTGGTTTTCAAGAGCTGGATCAGATGCCCATGTTCCAAAAACAGACCGTCTATCAGGTGCGGGTGAACCGCCCCGAACGGATGGCCGAATTGGCCCGCCGTGCCTTTTACATGGCAAAGACGGAAAACGGCCCGACCCAGCTCAATATTCCCCGCGACTATTTCTACGGGGTCTGTGAAGACGAAATCTACGAAACTCTGAACATCTCACGCGGCGCCGGCCCTCGGGCCGCCCTCGAGGAAGCCGCCAAGCTGCTCGCCAACGCCAACTACCCCGTCATCCTGGCCGGCGGCGGGGTATCGCAGGGAGACGCCCAGCAGGAAGCCAAGGCTCTGGCAGAATATCTGACCGCGCCCGTCGTCAACAGTTACCTCCACAATGACGCCTTCCCCAACGATCATGAGCTGTCGGTCGGTCCAATCGGCTACTGCGGTTCCAAAGCCGCGATGCGCATCATTGCCAAAGCTGATGTGGTCCTGGCCCTCGGCTGCCGTCTCGGGCCGTTCGGCACCCTGCCCCAGTATGATATTGAATACTGGCCAGCCAACGCCAAGATCATCCAGGTGGACGTCGATCCCAAGGTCCTCGGCCTCAGCAAGAAGGTCAATGTGGCGAGCATGGCAGACGCCAAAGAGTTCGCCAGGGAACTGCTCGCCCTCGTCAAGAACCTCACGCCAAACCTGAAGCCGGTCGCCAAACGCATTGCCGACATCAAGAAAGAGAAAAAAGTCTGGGCTGACGAACTGGAGGGCTGGTCCAATTCGACCGCCAAGCTGATGCACCCCCGTCGCTTTCTCTGGGAACTCGCCAAGGCCATGCCGGCCGGTTCCATTGTCGCTACCGACATCGGCAACAATTCCTCCATGGCCAATTCCTACTTCAAGTTCAATGGGCCACGGCAGCACATCTCGGCACTGAGCTGGGGGAACTGCGGATTCGCCTACGGTGCGGCCATGGGCGCCAAGATTGCCAAGCCCGACGTGCCGGTTTTTGCCTTCCAGGGCGATGGGGCCTATGGCATCAGCGGGGTGGCCGAGGTCATGACAGCCGTCAGGGAGAAGATTCCGGTCATCGCCATTGTGGCCAACAACTTCGAGTGGGGCGCCGAGAAGAAGAACCAGATTGATTACTACAACAACCGGTTCATCGGGGCGAACCTGAGGGAAAACCCGAACTACGCCAAACTGGCGGAAGTGATGGGAGCCAAGGGCTATCGGGTCGAGAATTACAGTGAAGTCGGGGACGCCGTCAGGGACGCGGTGGCATCGGGCAAGCCCTGTGTCATCGAAGGGATCATCGAGGGCGGCGAAAGAGTCCTGGCCGAACCTTTCCGGCGGGATGCCCTGAAGAAGGCCTTCCGTATGCTGCCCAAGTATAAGCATCTCAACGTGGAATAGGGCTTCGATGAAGGCCCGGATTGGAGGTTTTTGACGTGATTGATCTGAAGAATATCCCTTCGCAGAAAGAAGACCTGGATTCTTATGAGGTGGAGCACATCTTCCATTCATGGGGTTATCAGCCCTCAGTAGCGCCCCTGCGGGTGGTGAGCGCCGAGGGGGTGCGGTTCAAGACCGAAGACGGCAGGGAACGGCTGGATTTCAGTTCCTGCTTTGTGAGCCACAGTATCGGCCATCAGGATCAGCGCGTGGTGGAGGCCATCTGTGAGCAGGCCAAGGCCCTGACCTCATTTGCCCCGAATTTCTCCACCAAACCCAGGGCGGTGTTGGCCAAAATGCTGGCCGAAATCACCCCGGGAGACCTGTCCCGCACCTTCATTTCCCTTGGCGGCACCGAAGCCAACGAAGCGGCGGTCAAGATCTGCCATCAGTACACTGGCAAACGGAAGATGGTGACCCGCTATCGGACGTACCACGGGGCGACCGCCACTTCCATGACTCTTTCCACCGGTGATGCGCGCAACTGGGCGCAGGTGCTGGGCGGCACCGAGTGGGTGTCGGTACCGCAACCGTACTGCTATCGCTGCATGTTCGGCCAGAAGTATCCCGAATGTGAGCTGCGGTGCGTGAAGTACATCGACGAAGTGATCGAGCTCGAAGGGGGTGACGAAAAGGTTGCCGGGATCATCTTCGAACCCGTGACCGGGGCCAACGGCATCATTGTGCCGCCTCCGGAATACTTTCCGCAGTTGCGCGAGGTCTGCAACAAGTGGGGGACGTTGATGGTTGCCGATGAGGTGATGACCGGCTTTGGGCGCACGGGCAAATGGTTTGCCATGGACCACTGGAATGTGGTGCCCGACATCATGACCATGGCCAAGGGGGCCACCTGCGGATATCTGCCCCTGGGCATGACGATAGTGCGAAAACCCATTGCCGACCGGTTCAAGGAACAATTCTTCTCCCATGGGGCCACTTATGCCGGCCATGCCCTCTGTTGTGCCGCGGCAGTGCGGGTGATCCAGATCTACCAGGAAGACAACCTCATCGAGAATTCGGCAAAAATGGGCAAGTATCTCCTGGAGAAGGCAATGGAACTGAAGGAGAAGCACCCCTGCATCGGCGATGTCCGCGGACTCGGATTGTTTGTCGGGCTGGAACTGGTGAAGAACCGCAAGACTCGCGAGCCCATCATGCCGGTGGCGGCCAAGATTCGCCCCGGCTTGAATCCCAAACTCGAGGTTGCCAAGAAGCTTGGAGAGCTCGGAATGATCGCCATGGCGGCTAATCCGGGCAATGTCGTCACCATGGCACCTCCGCTCATCATCACTAAGGACGAGATCGACGAGGGCGTGGCTAACATGGACAAGGCCCTCGAAGCCGCGGACAAGTACGCTGAGAAATAAGTGCTCTCTCATCACAGGGCTGTGAGGCCGGCCGGTGTTGCAGCGGCCGGCCTCGCGCGCCGGTGCCGGCCTCGGGGCGTCTCCGGTTCGCCTGCAGGGAAGACAGAGACATGGACTACACGAAGATTCTCGTGGCCATGGACATGGCCACCCAGTACCTGGCAATGTTCACTCAAGCTCTCCATCTCGCAGTGAATGATGGCGCCCAGCTCATGTTGTTCTGTTGCCTCGAACAGGACACCCTGGCTGAGATGGAGGACAGCATCGCTACGATCGTTGAGCTTGAAAGGTCGGATTCTCAGCGCCTGCTGCAAGAGAAGAGCGGGAAGGCCGTGGAGTTCGCCCGTGCATGGCTCGAGACGCTGGCCCGAGAAGCTGCCGCGAACGGAGTCACCGCCCACGTTTCGGTGGAAGAGGGTAAACCCGGGCCGCGCATTTGTGAACTGGCCTCCCATTGGGGAGCTGATCTGGTGGTTCTGGGAAGATCCACGCGCAGTGAGCTGGCAGATCGCCTGCTCGGCAGTGTCAGCAGCCATGTGGTGTATTGTGCCCCATGCTCCGTGCTGCTGACCCGTGAGGGGCAGGCGAAACCTCAGGCCTAGACGGAGGGGAGCCAACGACCGCAGGCGGGCGCTTATCCATCGATAATGAGGAGAGGAGAGGAAACAGTGGGCAGTACCGGGAATGATTCACACCACCGAGAGACAAAGATTGAGGTCAAGGATCTCACCAAATGCTTTGGCACCCTGAAGGTTCTGGACAAGATTTCCTTCAACGTGGCCAAGGGAGAGTTTCTCAGCATCGTCGGACCGACGGGATGTGGTAAGACAACATTCCTCAACTGTCTGTCCAAGCTCATACCGACCACGGAAGGAAACATCTACATCGATGGCCAAGAGGCCGACCCCAAAAAGCACAATATCTCATTTGTATTCCAGGAGCCCACGTGCATGCCGTGGAGAACAGTAAGGGAGAACGTGGCCTTTGGGATGGAGGTCAAGCAGTTTCCCAAGGAGAAGCTGGAAGAAAGGTTGAAATACATTCTGGACTTGGTCGGACTGACGGACACGGCGGATCTCTATCCCAACCAGGTGTCATCCAGCATGGAGCAGAGAATGGCGGTGGCCCGCGCCTTTGCCGTGGATCCGGACCTCCTGCTCATGGACGAGCCTTACGGGCAATTGGATGTCAAGCTTCGATACTACCTGGAGGATGAGCTGGTCCGCCTTTGGAAGGCTCTCAAGAGCACCGTGATCTTCATAACCCACAATGTTGAGGAGGCGGTCTATGTGGCGGAGCGCATCCTGATCCTGAGCAACAAGCCAACCACCATCAAGGCGGAGGTGACAGTGGCGTTGCCCCGTCCGAGAAGTGTCATCGATCCTGACTTTGTGGCAATCAGAAAACAGGTCACGGACCTGATCCGTTGGTGGTAGTCTGGAGGCAAGAGGGCACAGTGTGTGCGGTGTCGATTGGGAGGCTCAGTTGAAAGGAGGTGGACAGGCAAAGCGGTAAGGGAAGAGGCAGAAACCGAGTGCGAATTGGATGAAATTCAGGGTTTGTGGGAAGGAAGAGCTTGAACTGTCTTATCGAAGGAGGAACAGTATGAAGCGGTCCATTTTCTCCGTGGTTTTGATTCTCGTGGTGTCACTGATCTTTGGCGGCGCTGGGGTCACCCATGCTCAAAAACCTTTTGTGCTCAACACGGCCTGGCAACCGGAACATGAGACCTTCATTCCCTGGTATGCCAAGGAGAAGGGCTGGGACAAGGAAGAAGGGTTGGATTTGCAGCTCCACTTCTTTGACTCCGGCATGGCGCAGATGGAAGCCCTGCCCGCCAAACAGTGGGTGATCGCCGGCATGGGCGGAGTCCCAGCCAACGTGGGTGCCCTCCGCTACGGCACGGTTTTGTTTGCCATCGGCAATGATGAGTCCGAGACCAACTGCATTATGGTGCGGGCCGACAGTCCCATCCTGAAGAGCAAAGGCTTCAACCCCAAGTACCCCGAGGTCTACGGAAGCCCCGAGACCATCAAAGGCAAGACCCTCCTGGTCACCACGGTGTCCTCCGGCCATTTCGCCATGAGCAAGTGGCTTGAGGTCTTCGGCCTGAAGGACGCTGATGTGGTACTCAAGAACATGGACCAGGCACAGGCGGTGGCTGCCTTCGAGGCTGGCATCGGTGACGCCGTGGTGCTTTGGGCTCCTCATATTTACACCGGACTCGGCAAGGGCTGGAAGATCGCAGCCAACACCAAGACCGCCGGTGGTGCTCAGCCCATTGTATTCATTGCAGAAAAAGAATTCAGTGAGAAGAATCCCGAAGTCATGGCCAAGTTCCTGCGGGTGTGCATGCGCGTCATCAACCAGATTAAGAAGGATGGTGAGAAGCTGGTGCCCGAGTACAAGAGGTTCTTCAAAGACTGGGCCGGGATGGAGTTGACCGACGAATCCGCCAAGATGGACCTGCTGATGCACCCGGTTTTCACGCTGGAAGAGCAGATCAAGATGTTTGATGACTCGGCCGGGCCAAGTAATGTTCATAAGTGGCAGCAGGAGATCCTGGACTTTTTCACTGCCCAGGGCAGGTTCAAGCCTGAAGAGAAGGAAAAGGTGATGAAGAGCAACTACATCACCGGCAAGTTCCTGAAAATGGTCAAAACCCCGATTCCCTGATGCGGTTGGCCCTGATGTACGTGTGAACGCAACGGGACCTGAGATGGAAGGCCGGCGGATGTGCCGGTCTTCCCGACAAGACCCGACAGGTTTTGAACACGGCAGCGAGCCATTCTATGCCATAGATTTCATTACGATATTTTTGAACCAATCGAGCTTGGAGACGAACCATGGCCTATGAGGAAGTGAAGGTCAAGAAGCCTTTGATGTTAAGGATCCTGCCGGTAGCGAGCCTGATGCTCTTCCTGGTAGGCTGGCAGCTGATCGTGGACCTGGAAATCGTCCCAAGCAGTATGCTCGCCTCACCCACGCAGGTTTATCAACTCTTTTTGGTGAAGCTCACCGAGGCCAATCCCGACGGCGCGGTTCTGGCAAAGCATGCCTGGACAAGCATCCAGGAAGCCTTTACCGGCTACATTCTTGCCCTCATTTTCGGCATCCCTCTCGGCCTGCTGATGGGCTGGTTTGTGGTGGTGGAAGGGCTGGCGCGGCCAATTTTCGAAATGATTCGACCCATTCCCCCCATTGCCTGGATTCCCCTGACGATCTTCTGGTTTGGCATCGGTCTGGCCGGAAAGGTGTTCATCATCTGGATAGCAGGAATCGTTCCCTGCGTGATCAATTCTTACGTGGGTGTGAGAATGACCAATCCCACCCTGATCCAGATGGCCCGCACCTACGGCGCCACGGACTGGCAGATCTTCACGAAGCTCTGCATCCCATCCGCCCTCCCCATGGTCTTCGGCGCCCTCCAGATTGCCCTTGCCTACTGCTGGACCAATCTCGTCGCTGCCGAACTCCTGGCAGCCGACACCGGTCTGGGCTTTCTCATCACCATGGGCCGCCGCCTGGCCATGCCCGACATGGTGGTTTTGGGCATGATCATGGTGGGTGTTACCGGCGCGGTTATCGGCATCATTGTCGACTATTTCGAGAAGAAGCTGCTCGCGGGAATAAGGAGGTAACTCAGGATGTCTACCGTTGCCAATGAAATACAGATGGTGGTGAAGGAAAAGCGACCGCTGTCGTTGAAGATCGTGCTCAAGAATCAATGGTTTCTCTACACCGTCTCCATTGTAGCGTTCTTTCTGGTGTGGGACTATGCGGCCACAACCGACGTGCTCAAGGGGGGGCTGGCGCGCCCTTACCAGGTCCTGCTGCAGTCGATCTCGATGATCACGGACCGGCTGGCCGGCCTGTCGCTCTGGGGGCATATCTGGGCAAGCACGCAGCGGATTCTGATCGGCTTTGCGGTGGCCGCCGTCGTGGCCGTGCCCCTTGGCCTCCTGATGGCGCTCAACCCGTATATCAATGCGGTGGTCAAGCCGGTGTTCGATCTGTTCAAACCAATGCCTCCCATTGCCTGGATCTCCATTTCCATTCTCTGGTTCGGCATCGGCGAGACCTCCAAGGTATTCATCATCGTGATCGGCACCTTTGTACCCTGTCTGCTCAATTCCTACAACGGCGTCAGACTCATCGAACCGCAGCTCTACGACGTGGTCCGCGTGCTGGGGGGCAATCGCCGGGATGAAATCCTCCAGGTCTGTTTTCCGGCCGCCTTTCCGGCAATCTTTGCGGGACTGCAAATCTCCCTGAGCATTGCCTGGACCTGTGTCTTGGCGGCCGAACTGGTGAGTTCCCGGTCCGGCCTTGGATTCATCATCTTCCAGGGAATGACCCTCTCAAAACCAGCGATGGTCCTGAGCGGCATGATCCTCATTGCATTGGTCGCCTGGCTCACCACGCTTTTGGTCACCGGGCTTGAAAAGCTGCTTTGTCCCTGGAAACGGGAAGTCGTTGGGTTATAAGCCGGGTCTTCCCAACCGCATCAGGACGGGAAGGGCAAGCGGCTGAGCCTCTGGTTGCAGAGAAAGGAAGTCAGTACCGTGGGAGAGAAGAGCGAATACAAGATCGTGTGTGAAAACATCAGCAAGACCTTCATCCAGAAGGGGACCCAACAGGTCCATGTGCTCGAGGATATCAGCGTCAGCGTCAAGGAGAACGAGTTCGTCGTGATCCTTGGCCCAGGGCAATCGGGGAAGAGCACCCTCCTTAGAATCATAGCCGGCCTGGAGACTCCCACAACCGGCAGGGTCATCCTGGATGGACAGGAAGTTTCCGGACCCGGGCCCGACCGGGGCCTGGTTTTCCAGAGTTACATGCTCTTCCCATGGAAAACCGTGCTCGGCAACGTCGAAATCGGCCCGAAGCTGAGAGGGGTGCCCAAGGAGGAGCGGCGGGAAACCGCCCAACACTATATCAACCTGGTCGGCCTGGACGGTTTTGAAAAGCACTATCCACACCAGCTCAGCGGTGGTATGAAGCAGCGCGTGGGGATTGCCAGGGCCTATGCCAACCAGCCAGAGGTCATGCTGCTGGATGAACCCTTCGGCCAGCTGGACGCCCAGACCCGGTACTTCATGGAAAAGGAAATCGTGCGCATTTGGGAGGCAGAGAAACGGACCGTTTTGTTCGTGACCAATAACATCGATGAAGCCATTTATGTGGGAGACCGTATCATCTCGCTCAAAGGCAAACTTCCGGGAAAGATGCATGAAGTATACAAGGTAGAGCTCCCGAGACCCCGGGAGCATACGGATATGAAGTTCCTCCAGCTGAGACATGAGATTACCGAGGCCTCCGAGTTGACCCTTTAGCTGCCGACGGCTTTTGGTTCGGACCAGGCAAAGCGTCTCCGCATTGCGATCGAGGGAGATGGGACCATCGCGCAACCGTGACCTGCAACTCGCAACCTTTCACCAAAGAGAAAGTCTCAAAAAATGATCTATGTGAAGTCACTGCGAGAACAAGTGTACGAATTCCTCCGCAAGGAACTCACGGAAGGCAAGCTGATCCCCGGATCATCCGTCAACCTCACCGAGATCAGCGAGCAGTTGGGGATCAGCAAAACGCCCCTGCGCGATGCCCTCATTCAGCTTGAAGCGGAAGGCTTTGTAACCATTGCCCCCCGGCGCGGGATCTATGTCAACACCCTCACCCTCGATGAAATCAGACATATCTACGAGATTGTCGGCGCCCTGGAGACCACTACCCTCCTCGCCGTCTTCGACCGGCTTGGCAAATCCTTTACCGACCGGATGAGGCAGCTCAACGCCGCCATCAAAGACGCCCTCGAGCAGCGGGATTACGGTACCTACTACGAACGGAACATCGATTTTCACAACACCTTTCTCTCACTCTCGGACAATGAACCCCTGCTGCGCATCGTCATGACAATGAAGCGGCGCCTGTATGACTTCCCCCGGCGAGGCTATATCGCCGAATGGGAACAGAGCAATTGCGAGGATCATGCCCATTTGATCGCAGCCATTGAGAAAGGGGATGCCCACGGTGCGGCCGTCATCTGGCGAGATTTTCACTGGTCCTTCGCAGTTAACGAGAAATACATTCGCGAGTTCTATTTCAGAGACAGTAAGTCATGACCCTTCGGGACACCCGAAGACAAACCAAAAGGCTCGAGTTACACTGGGCATTTGGGACTCATTACTCGGAACTATTCAGGGCAGCGAACGGGACTAAGCCTCCGACGGGAAATGGGGGCAACCGGGAAAGGAATCGGCTGGATCGTGAAACTCCTGGTAATCAACGCCGGCAGTTCCTCTGTGAAATTTACCCTCTTTCAAATGCCGGACCAGAAGGTGCTGGCCGGTGGCATGGTTGAACGCATCGGCCTGGACGGAACCCACCTCACCTACAAGAACTGGCGGGGATGCACAATTGACAGGGAGGCTGCGGTAGCCGACACCGCTCAAGCCGTCGGCCTCGTTACCGCCCTCCTGACCAACGACGTCAACGGGGTCCTCAAATCCATCGAAGAAATCACCGCTGTCGGCCACCGAGTGGTTCACGGCGGAGAAAAGATGACCAGCCCGGTCATCATCGATTCTGAGGTGAAAACTGTCATAAGGGAATGTTTCGAACTGGCCCCATTACACAACCCACCCAACATGGAGGGCATCGAGGCCTGTGAAGTGCACCTGCCGCAGGCAACCCAGGTGGCGGTATTCGACACCGCCTTCCACACAAGCATTCCCGAGGAAGCCTATCTATACGGGCTGCCTTACCGGTTCTACCGGGAATACCAGATTCGCCGATATGGGTTCCATGGGATCAGCCACAAATATGTCGCCCACGAGGCCGCCAGGTTCTGCCGGCAACCCATCGAGGCCTTGCGAATCATCACCTGCCACTTGGGCAACGGATCCAGCATGACGGCGGTGCGACACGGTAAGAGCGTGGATACCAGCATGGGCTTTACCCCTCTGGAAGGCTTGATCATGGGCACCCGGTGCGGGGACCTGGACCCTGCCATCGTCCCTTTCCTCATGGGCCGAAAGCAAATCGCACCGCAGGAAATCGACCAGATTCTGAATTCCAGGAGCGGGCTGCTGGGTCTTGCCGAAATCGGAAGCAGTGATATGCGCGATATCCTCGCTGCCAAGGAGGCAGGAAGCCGGCTCGCCGACAGCGCCATCAGGTCTTTCTGTTACCGCATCAAAAAGTATGTCGGGGCTTACACGGCGGTCATGGGCGGCCTGGACGTGCTCGTTTTTACCGCCGGTATCGGGCAGCATTGCCCCCTTGTACGGCAGCTGGTGTGCGAGGGTCTGGAAGACCTCAAGGGCTTTGGAATCGCTCTCGATGCCCGGAAAAACGAAACCATGGCGGATCTTCCCGCCGCCATTCACGCCGACCACAGTGCCGTGAAGGTGCTGGTGATCGCCACCAATGAGGAAAAGGAGATCGCTCGAGCCGTCGGGCGCGTGCTTGCAGCCAGTAGCAACTGATGGAATGCCGGTCTTTCCCCTTTCCTTCCCCGGCTGCAAACGAATACCCGGAGGTGGCCATCTCATTCATCCCATAGCCCGCGGCGGCTCCCAGCTGGTAGAGGGCACTCCACCAGGATCGGGATTTCGGGCTCCGGAAGAGTGCCGACTGGTCCCCGCCCCCTAGACCAGCCCCTGATCGAGCATGGCTTCCACGACTTTGACGAAGCCGGCAATGTTGGCTCCCACCAGGTAATTTCCGGGAGCTCCGTACTGAGCAGCGGCATCGAGGCTGGTCCGGTGAATGGTCTTCATGATGGTATGAAGACGCTGGTCCACTTCCTCCCGGGTCCAGTTGAGGCGCATGCTATTCTGAGTCATTTCCAGCCCCGACACGGAAACTCCGCCAGCATTGGCTGCTTTCGAAGGGCCGTAGAGGATGCCGTGGTCGAGAAAGACCTTTATACCATCCGGGGTGGTGGGCATATTGGCGCATTCATTCACCAGCTTGATCCGATGGTCCACCAGATTCTGGGCATCTTTCCCGTTGATCTCGTTTTCGGTTGCGGCGGGAAAGGCACAGTCCGCCGGGTGATTCCAGAGGGGGTTAGAGCTTCGGGTGGGGTCGACAGGGGTGTAGACCACGGTGGGGTAGGCTTCGGCATACTCCCTGATCCGTCCTCGCCGGGCATTCTTGAGTTCCATGATAAAATCGAGCTTCTTCCGGTCGATCCCACTCTCATCATAAACGTAGCCTGACGAATCAGACATGGTTACGACCCTGGCCCCGCACTGGAGCAATTTTTCGACGGTATACTGAGCCACGTTTCCCGCTCCGGAAACGAGGCAGATTTTCCCTTCCAGGGTCTCGTTGCGGGTGGCAAGCATCTCGGCGGCGAAATAGACACATCCGTAGCCGGTGGCCTGGGGACGAATGAGACTGCCCCCCCAATTCAGGCTTTTCCCTGTCAATACGCCGGTGAACTCGTTTCGCAGCTTCTTGTACATACCGAAGAGATAGCCGATTTCGCGTGCTCCCACGCCGATATCGCCGGCAGGAACATCGGTATTGGGGCCGACGTGGCGGAACAGCTCGACCATGTAACTCTGGCAGAAACGCATGACCTCGTTATTGGATTTACCTTTGGGATCGAAGTCCGAGCCACCCTTGCCCCCACCCATGGGAAGGGTGGTCAGGGCGTTCTTGAACACCTGCTCAAATCCCAGAAACTTGAGAATCCCCAAATTGACCGAGGGGTGGAACCGGAGCCCGCCTTTGTAGGGGCCGATGGCGCTGTTCATCTGAACACGATAGCCCCGGTTGACCTGAACGCTGCCCCCGTCGTCCTGCCAGCAGACCCGGAACTGGATGACCCGCTCGGGTTCGGTGATGCGCTCCAGAATCTTTTCCTGCCGGTAGCGAGGATTACGGTCCAGGACCGGCTTCACCGACTCCACCACCTCACTCACGGCTTGGTGAAATTCTCTCTCGTGAGGATCTCTGGCCTTGATGAACGCCATGATGTCGTTTGTCATTGCGAGACTCCTCGTGATGGAAGTTTAACCAGGCAATAATGTCGTTGCGGCGGAGACAACCGGTCGCCAGTCAATCACGTGATGCCGCTGATCGCCTCCGCCGTTCCCCGGTAAACGCGCCGAACGCGTTTGGAGACCATACAGGTCAATTCGTAGGGAATCGTGCCGATCCGTTCCGCCACATCTGCCAGCTGGATCGTTCCCTGGGACGATTCCCCCCAGATGATGACCTCATCGCCTACCTTCACCGGATCGTCCGCCACGTCCACCATGATGAAATCCATGGTTACCGTGCCCACCATGGGGTATTGCTTCCCTCGGATAAGGACCTTGCCGAGATTGGTCAGGCGCCGGCTGATACCGTCGGCATAGCCGATGGGGAGCACTGCCAGGCGGGTTGGGCCAGGGGTGCTCCAGCGTCTGCCATAGCTGACGGGATGACCGCCCGGCATTTCTCGCACATGCGCCACGTACGTCTTGAGAGTCATGACCTGTTTCGGAGCGATGGTCGGCGAGGTGGTTCGGGAAGGATAATGGCCGTACATGAGAATGCCAGGCCGTACTGCATCGAAGGTACTTTCCGGCAGGTCCAGGATGGCGGCACTGCTCGCCATGTGGATGAGAGACGGCCGCCTGACAAGCTCCCGAACCCGTCCGAGGAGCTCGCGAAACCTTGCCAGTTGAAGATTGGCATACCGCTTGTCGGGTTCATCAGCAGTGGCAAAGTGTGAGAAAAGCCCTTCCCAAATGATAGACCGGCACTGAACGAGATCATTCAGGAAACTGTCGGTTCGAGATGCAAGGAGCCCGGTTCTGCCCATTCCGGTATCAATTTTCACGTGGACCGGGACCGGCCTCTCCGCTCCAACCGCTTCGAGCCAACGGAGATCCTCCTCGCCGAATACGGTGATGCGGAATCCCGCCTTGACGGCCTCCGGGAGCTGGTAGGGAAACAAGCGGCCTAAGACCAGGATGGCTTGGTCAATGCCGCTTTCCCGCAGTTCCATGGCTTCCTGGAAGTGCGCCACGGCAAACATGGTAACGCCTTCGCGGACCAGCCGCCCGGCGCAAGCCACCGCGCCGTGGCCGTAGGCGTCAGCCTTCACCACCGGGATCACCCGGGCCGGTGCCACCCTGTTCCGGATCTGATGGAGGTTATGGGCAAGATGGTCCAGGTTGATTTCGGCGCAAGTCCTGTAATCTGTCACGGAACCACCTCTTTCAGCCACGGGATGAGGCTTTCAACGATCCCCAGGCGATTGCGCCGGGTCGTTTGAGCCTCCCAGTCCACAGGTTGCCGGAAGGCCTGCCGCCCTCGTGATTGGCAAGTTTCTCAATGGCCTCCAGGTATTCATCCGAACGATTGAGATAGAAAGACAGGGCCTTGGCAAATTTCTTGCCCACGATGCCATCGACAAAAAACTGGCTGATCTCACGTTTCCGATGCAGAATGGATTGTGAGCGAACCAGGATTTGTTTCTCTTCCTCCGACATACCCCGCATGAGCGTCCCCAGAACACTTCGGGCACGGGGCTGATACATCCAGAAGTAGAGCAAATCGAGGGCGTTCATGATGATAATTCGCTCCAGGTCGCGAGCCTCGGCACTCACCTTGCGCAGCAGCATTTTTGGAGAATCGAGCATTTTGAGCACCTCGGATTCAGGAAACAGCAACTCGAGCTGCACATAGGTATCAAACAACTGGGCCAGCTTGGTAGTGTAGTCGCGAGACCGCTGACGGATGTAGCGGTAACGGTCGGCCAACCCCTCGATGAAGCCGGCCACAAAATCAGAGGCGGCCTTGGAAATGATCGCTGCCCATCGCTGCAGATGACCGGCCACATCGATCACCCCAAAGCCTCCCAGGATTGTCCCGATTACCGCGCTCAAGCCAATCGCGAGTGGAATGGAGAGCATACTGCGGAACAGGTTGCCGATGACCGCTCCTTTCGGCAAACCCCGCCACAGATTGTGGGACGCGATATACCAACCGTTGGCAACCGCCATAAAGGTATACAGGAGTACCGGGTTGGTGCTGGTGTTGATATCCAGAGAGCGATCGAGGATCACCATTTTGACCAGGTATTCGAGCAGCGGCACGGAGAAGCCGGTGTAGAGCAGCGAATCGGCAAATCGGTCCCAACTCACATAACTGTCCCATTTGAGGAGCGGCGAACGCCGGATGCCCCCCGCGCCCAGTACCGACTGGAGAATGTTGCGGAGTCCGGTGATGCCAAACCAGATAAAGGCGCCGCCATAGGCCAGCAGCCACCACTCCTTGGTCAGGAAAAAGGTCGCAAAGGCTGGAATGAACCCGATCAGGATCTTCAGGCCATTCTTCAGGATGCCGTTCAAATACCGCCAGGAGACGCGCGCGGCGGGAGCTTCCTGGTGAACATCCTGGAGATTCAGTCCCTTATCGTTTTCCTCGCGAAACCCACCCAGCAGCACGATGTTGCCGCGTGGCACGATCCGCGTGGAAGCCTCCTGCACAATCCAATCTCTTTCTGTCCGGAACCCCATCCAGCGCAGGGCCGGGATCACGCGCAGCCAGCGAAAAAATCTTCGCGTCGTGGCTTCGGCACCCTCCTCGGGGATTTGGGTCAGGCGTAGAAACGCATCCGTTCTTACCGGGATGGTGAAGCGAGGCGCAAAATCCGGGTGATTGATCTCCCGCTGGGCCCTGCCCGGCAGGGTCTCCTCCAGGGCCAGTCCCATTCCGTGGATCCGGCGAGAGCGACCGGTGGAATCGCTGCCAATCCGAGGCTTCAGCGGCGTATGTTTGTAGGATTTTTGCAACTTATCGAGGTTACAAAGAATTTCCCGGAGCTTCACTGCGCGGCTGGCGGCATCGTCATCACCTCCTGCTTCCACCCGTTGGATGATGCTCCGAAGATGCTTCTTCAGGGCCAGCACATTGCCATCGTTGAGGCTCCGCTGCAGGTCATTGATTTCTTCATAGGCCGGGGCTTTTCCGCTCATGAAGTCCTTGAGGTTGAAGATTTCGAGATGGGTAATGGCCCCCCGGCAATCGTAGAGCAGCTCGATCACGTCTTCCGCCTTGAGATTACTGAGATTGAGGGTGATGCGATAACCGGAATGGAGGTGGCTCAAACGCTCGACGAGCTCGGACGGTGAAAGCCAGAGCAGGTTGGGCACGTCGGCATCATCCCGCGGAATATGCGGGTTGGGAATGCCTGGATTCTTTGCCGGACGCAGGAAGCGCTCGACAATTTCCTCTGAATCCAGGTCTCGCATCTCTTCAACCAGGGCGATGAGCTTCTGGCATTCCTCGGAGGAAGCATGCTGATAGCATTCTCTGAGTTCTGCCATCCGGGCCTGCATGGTCGCCAGCAGATTGCCATGAATGAACTGGGCCAAGTGCAGGATCGATGCCTGGCCGGCACCGACAAAGGTAAGGAATTCAGTTTGATCCAAAGGAGCCAGCTCCAGGCCGAAGTACCGGTTGATCTCCAGACGGTGCCGATCGTTGAACTCCCGTAACACGGCAAGAACATACCGTTGCTGATACTCGGAGACCTTCCGCCCCTCACCCATGAACGCTTCCACCAGCGGATCGGACAGGAAGGAAAGGAAATCGCGGGCATCCGAAAAGCCGCGGGGCACCCAAATCAACTGCACATAGCGACCCCGGAAGCGGGCGGAAGACTCGACCCCGATCCTGACATCAATCCCCATGATCTCGGCCGCTTCGAGGAGCTCTTCGACGGCCTTGGCCCCCACATAGTTGTAGTAGATCACCGTCAATCTTCGGATACCCTTGATCCAGGCATCCATAATCAAGTGGGATGGCGATTTGCGGCCCTTGGTGTTGACATCGTGCACATGATCATCAAAGGTTTCCTGGTTCCACTCTTCCGGCATTTCCAAGAGAAAATAGCGGTGCAGGAAAGCACGGATGTGGCGCGGCTTGCCGGTTGCGGCGGTGCGAAAATCGTGAGCCAGCTGCAATTGACGGTATTTGTCATCCCGCGCCCGCACCATCTCCTTCATGATAACCAGGAGCACCCGGGCCATATTGTTGGGCATAGGGCTATCGCCGCTGTGCATCACTTCATCACGGAGGCACCGCAGGGCCGTGATGCGGTCATCAGCTTTTCCCAGTTCGAGGGATTCCATCAGGCGCACTGCCGCATAGGCCATGCGGAGGCCCCGGGAAGCCGCCATTTCCTTGATTCCGCGCGGGTGCATGTAAGGATAAAGAAGATTGCGCAGGTAGCTCAGAGACTGTTCCCGATTGAGCACGTCATTGACGATGCTCAACAAGTCGTAATCCCGGCGGTCAAAAAGGAGTTTGGAGATGCCCTTTGCCATCGCATCTTTCCCAAAAGCTTGGCGAATCCTGGTCAATTGATAAGGGTTGCGTTACCGAACCGGCAGCACCGGAAAAAACAATTATAATTCTTTATCATTTATCGGTTAAGTCAAACAAATAATCAGCTCTCCTCTTGCATCGCGGGTGCCTGCCTACTCGACTCGCAGGTCGGGCCAGCGCCGCGCCAGTTCCACCATGATCCTCACTCCAAAACCGGTAGCACCTTTGGGAGCAGTGAGGAGGTCTTTATCGGTCCAGGCGGTGCCGGCAATATCGAGATGGATCCAGGGAATGTGGTCGGGTACAAACTGCTTGAGAAAGACGCCGCCGATGATCGTTCCGGCCGAGCGGTCGCCGACATTCTTGAAATCGGCAATATCACTCTTGATGCTTTCGAAGTAGTGGTCCCACAAGGGCAGCGGCCAAACCCTCTCGCCAACCTGCAGGCCAATCTCCCGGATGTGCTCGATCAGACCTTCCCGGTTTCCCATGACTCCGGCCACCTGATGACCCAGGGCGACGATGCAGGCGCCGGTAAGCGTGGCCAGATCAAAAATGGCCGCCGGTTGAAAGGTCACCGCATAAGCCAGAGCATCGCATAGAATCATCCGCCCTTCAGCGTCAGTACTGATGACTTCGATGGTCAGGTTGGCCAGGGACTGGATCACATCCCCCGGTTTAAACGCTTTGCCCCCCGGCATGTTTTCGGTACAGGGGAGGATCCCCACCACCCGTCGCTGAATCCTTGTTCGACCCAGGATCTCAAAAGCTCCAAGCACTGCCGCCGCGCCAGCCATATCGTGCTTCATCATCTCCATCTTATCGGCTGGTTTGAGGGAAATGCCTCCGGTATCGAAGGTGATCCCCTTACCCACAAAAACCAGCGGTGGATCCGCCTCCGTTCCTGGGGGCACATGTTCCAGAACAATGACCGCCGCGGGTTCCTGGCTTCCCTGCGCTACTGCCAGGAAGGACCTCATGCCGAGTTCTTGAGCCATGATCATATCGATAATCTGGAGACGAAACCCATGTGTCTCCGCCAGTTCACGCGCCGTGGTTACGAAGAAGCCGGGCGTCACCTGATTGGCCGGAGCGGTAGTCAGGTCGCGGGCCAGGGTTATGCCCGAAACCACGGCCTCGGCGGACGGGGGGACCTGCCGCAGGATCTCGTCCGGTTCATCTTCGGACAAGAGCAGGAGCCTTTCCGGGTAATCCGCCGGGTCAAGGTCTCGCGTTTTCAAGGCATCGAAGCGGTACAGCCCAAGCATGCCGCCAATGAGGACCTCGGCCAGGGCCACCGCAGCCTCACAGGACAGGCCTGCCAGGGCCGACAGAGGAATGCCTGCCGCACTGAGCTTCAACTCCCGGCATTTCCGCAGCCCAACAGCGGAAGCACCGCGCAGCTTGTCCAGATCGAACTTGTCTTCCGGCCCCAACCCTACCAGCACCAGGCGCGTGACGGGCGTCTCGGACGGCCCGTAGCATACCGCAGCATCTTTGAACTTGCCCCGGAAGTCCCGGAGGGCCGCGGACTGGGTCAACCAAGTGCCGTTTTCCTGCAGCCAGCGCTTGAAGCCGGGCAACGGTTCGGAAGCGTTTTCAAAAACATAAAAGATCAGCGCCTCAGCGCGCCACTCGGAAACCGACGCGACCTGCCATTCAACCTGCATAAAGGCTCCTCATAGCATGATACATTCCATTACTCCGCTCTCGCCGTCGAAAAACAGCAACCGATCAGCATAGGCGGGCTTTTTACCGACCATGAGGCGAACCGCCTCGAAGACCTGAAGGCTGGCAATCAGCGAAGGTGTCGGACTGAGCACACCCATGGCAATTTCCAGCGTGTCACGCGCTTTGGCACTGCCATAGATGGCCGTCAGGTCCCGAGGGGAATCGGGCAGAAAGGTGCTGACCTGCCCCCACCAGCCGGTAGCAGCCCCATGAATGAAAGGAATGCCATGGCGACGCGCCCCGGCTGCCAGCAAAAAGCGCCCCTCCAGGTTGTCAAGACCGTCCATGACGAGATCCATCCCTTGCACCAGGGTCTCGAGGTTGCTTTCATCCATGATGTGGGTGAACGTCTCCACCTCGATCAAGGGATTGACATCCCGTACATGCTGCGCCGCCGCCAGGGCTTTGGACCGGGAAAGGGTCCGGCTGTCGCAGAGCCACTGGCGATTGAGGTTGGAGGCGGCAAAGGCGTCGCCGTCGACCAGCCGCAGCTTCCCGACGCCCAACCGGGCAAGGAGGGTGATGAGCGTTCCGCCAAGCCCTCCGCACCCACAGACCAGCACCCGGCTTCTGCAAATACGGGCTTGATCGGCAAGCTTGATAGCCGACAGATTCTTCTCATAGCGCACGGGGACAATACCTTCTCCCAGTGCGGCGACCTGGGCGGCAGAAGGAGCTGTCCCGGTTGCCGCCGACCACTCCAGGAGAGCCCCGTCTTCGATGACCAGCCGAACTTCACCTGCTTTATCGGTGAAATAGGCAAGATCTTTGAGTTCCACTTGCACGCACTCCTCTCTCGGGTGAGGCCGGGAATGCTCCCCTCGAGCCTCATCCGCCACGACCGTCCGTGACCGTACAGGGCTGTTATTTAAGCACGAAAGCACGCAAAAGGGGAGAACGGTTATGCCGGCTGCCGGAAGAAAGTCTGCTGGAAAATCTGTTTGACAAAAGCGGTCCCCGTCTTTAGCGTGGCTGGGCTGTGCCAGGATTTCCCGGCGCTGACACTTTTTCTCAAGGAGTATGAATCAATGGCAAGACGTATCCACAATTTCAATGCAGGACCGGCTGCCCTGCCGCTGCCGGTGCTTGAGCAAATCCAGCAGGAACTGCTCGACTTCCAGGGTACGGGCATGTCGGTTCTGGAAATCAGCCATCGCTCGAAACCCTTCGAACAAGTGCTGGATGAGGCCATTGTCCGCATCAGACGGCTGCTCAATCTCGATGAGCGTTATCACGTGTTGTTTCTCCAGGGGGGAGCGAGCCTCCAGTTTGCCATGATCCCCATGAATCTCACCGTCCCCGGCAAGCCCGCCGCCTACATCGACACCGGGACCTGGGCAAGCAATGCGATCAAACAGGCGAGGATTCTCGGGAAGAACGTCATCGTCGCGGCCAGTTCGGAGGACCGCGAGTATACCTATATCCCCAGGGATTTCGTGGTGCCTCCCGAGGCCGCTTACCTCCACATCACCTCAAACAACACCATCCGGGGCACTCAGTGGCACGACTTTCCCGAAACCGGCAGCCCACCTGTGATCAGTGACATGTCGTCGGATATCTTCAGCCGCACGTTCGATCCGCGGCCATTCGGGCTGATCTATGCCGGTGCTCAGAAGAATGCCGGGCCGGCCGGAGTAACGCTGGTAATCGTGCGTGATGATATGCTGGCGCGAGTGCCGAAAGACCTTCCCACCATGCTGCAGTACACCACCTTTGCCGAAAAGAAGTCGATGTTCAATACCCCGCCGTGCTTCGCGGTTTACGTCGTCGGGCTGGTGACCAAATGGCTCGAGGAAAGCATCGGCGGAGTGGCCAGGATGGAAGCAAGGAATCGCGAAAAAGCCCGGTTGCTCTACGCGTGTCTGGACGACGGGGGATTCTATCGGGGCACCGCGCGGCCGGATTCCCGGTCGCAAATGAACGTCACCTTTCGCCTGCCGACCCCCGAATTGGAGGAGCAGTTCATCAGGGAAGCCACCACCAGCGGCTTCGGCGGGCTCAAGGGCCACCGATCGGTGGGCGGCTGCCGGGCTTCCCTGTACAATGCGGTATCCCTCGAGGCGGTGCAGGCTCTGGTAGCGTTCATGAAGGAATTTGCCGAAAAGCATGGTTAACGGACATTCCGGTTCCCGTCAGGAACCGCCGAAAGGCGATGGAGGAGGGGCTGTCGGGACATCTCGTCTGAGGGGCACTCGCTTCTGGAGGCGACCACCATGGTAACCACCTGCACTGCCTACCACCGGCTGACGAGCTATAACCGATACCGGATGAGCGGGCACACGCTCGACTGGTCCAACCAACCCGTTGTTTTCAAGGACTATCCCGGCCTGGAGGTTGTTCCGTTGCCGCCAGCCGCACCCGCTGATCAACGCCCCGGGCTGCTGCAGATTGCTGTCTCCGAATGGGCGGTGCCATCGATGGCCGCCATCTCCCTGGAACAACTGAGCCTCGTTCTTGCCCTGGCCTATCGCCTTACAGCCCGGAGCCGCCATGCGGGCGGGGATTTCTTTTATCGCAGCGTGCCCTCCGCCGGAGCGCTCTATCCCTGCGAACTCTACCTGGCCACGCGCGATCTTCCGGGCCTGCCCGACGGTCTTTATCATTATGCCATTGGCCGCCATGGACTGGTTCGGCTGCGCTCCGGTCATTTTCTCGACTCGGCAGCGCCCCACGCTCAGCGCGACCGGACAGCCCCTGCGCCAGCCGTCGTGTTCCTGGTAACCACCATCTTTTTTCGCAGTGCCTGGAAGTATCGGGCACGGTCCTATCGTTACCACCTACTGGATTCGGGACATCTCCTGGAGAGTCTGGTATTGGCTTTGAAGGCGGCCTCGCTGCCTGGTAAGGTGAGCTTCGATTTCAACGACCAGGAAGTCAATGCCTTCCTGGGATGCGATGTGGGACAAGAAGGCTGCCTGGCAATGGTTGACGCAGGAGCTGAAGGGGACGGCCTGCACCGTGAAGCAACCGCCGCCGCGACCAGACTCCCCGAAGCCATTCAGGCGGCCAGCCGGGTAGCATCCCAGGAAGTCTCCTATCCGGCCTTGCAGGAATTCCACGAAGCCAGCTCGCGCGTGGTTGAGGCACAGCTTCCCGTGCCGGACATGATCGAGGCGGTAGGCCAGTCCCCCGTCTCCTGGCACCCGATCTTGGCGGGCGAAGCCCAACCCGAGCAGATGAGCTTCGGAGAAGCCACCGGGCGGCGGCGTTCTCACCGCAATTTCATCTCTGAACCAATCCCCCGGTCCACCTTCCACGCTCTGGCAACGCTCCTCGGCGCACCGTGCCCTCCCGCGGAAAGCTGGGCTTTTCTGCCGGAGCAAAGCATTGCGCCGGGGTTCCTGGTTGGCAACGTCGAAGGACTGGATCCCGGCTGCTACTGGCTGGATCGGTCTCGGCTCTGCCTCGGGCTGACCAGGGCAGGGCGATTCCTGCCACCCATGGCCCATTCCTGCCTCGATCAGGAATGGCCGGAGCGGGCGGGGCTGCATTGCTTCGTGGCAGCGAATCTTGAAGTCCTCGACTCGACCTGGGGGCCGCGCGGCTATCGCTACGCCATGCTGACTGCCGGGCGGCTGGGGCATCGCGTCTACCTGGGAGCAACCGCCTTCGGTCTTGGTTGTTGTGGCATCGGGGCCTTTTACGACGAGGAAACAGCCGCACTCCTGGGACTGAACCCAGCTTCGGTCATGCTTTATCTCCTGGCCGTGGGACCGGTGAAAAGAGCACTTCGTTAGGTCGCGGCTGGGGCTGAGGAGGGAATCAGCTGTTTTGAAATGGAAAGGTAGAAGGTGGTTTCTTTTTTGCCTTTCGGTTGGACCCAGATTCGCCCACCATGTTGTTCGGCTATCTCCTTCACGATGGTGAGGCTCAGACCGGCTCCTTCGATGCCACGGGAGCTTTCGTTGCGCTGGAAGGCGCCGAAGATTTTTTCGGAATCCTCTTTTTTCAATCCCTTGCCATTATCACTGACCGAAAAGATGTGTGAATCTCCGGCATCCTCATACCCGATACGAATCCTGCTGAGTTTTTCTCCGCCATACTTGAGGGCGTTGTCCACCAGGTTGCGGAAGGCTCGCAGCATGGAGAGCCGATCGGCATTGATCTCCACCGCCACAGGCAGCTCCACCCAGGCGATCCGGCAGACACTCAGCCGCACCGAGAATTCATCTTTGAGAAGCTGTAGCAACTCGCTTACGTTGATCCTTTCAATGGTCAGACGAGCTTCCTTGGTCGCGATGTAAGCGTTCACCTTGTCAACCAGGGCGGCAATGTGTTCCGCTGTCTTCATGATTTGCTCACAGTAGCCCATCCCTTTTTCATCGAGAACATCCCGGTAGATCCTTCTCAGTCGCCGCGACAGGCCGTAGAGACCAACCGCCGGGCTTTTCAGGTCGTGCGCAACGGAATAGGCGAACAGTTTCAGCTCTTTTGAACTCTCAACCAACGCCTGTTCGGCCAGCTTTCGGTCCGTGATTTCGCGGTTGCTCCCCCGACGGCCAAGGAATTGACCCTGGGCATCGAATACCGGTTGGCAGACATGGCCAAGCCACCGCGTTGTACCATCGCGATGAACGATCCGAAATTCAAGTTCGCACGAGGTGTCTTGAGGGTCGAGCACGGTCAGATGGTCGCCAAAGAGGTCCCGATCATCAGGGTGTACAATGCAGGCGTAGAGCTTCGGGTCCTTTTCAAAATCACCGGCCGCGTACCCGGTGACTCTTTGGCAGGAAGGGGAAATGTAGAGGAATCGGCCTTCAGGACTGGTCCAATACTCCCAGTCGTGGGTGTTGTGGGCAACGATCCGATATTTGGTTTCCGAGGTTCGCAGTGATTCTTCCATCCGCTTGCTGGCCGTGATGTCCTCATAGGTGCCCAGAATACCTTTGATCCGACCCTGGGTGTCGCGTAGCGGCACCTTATTGGTACGCAGCCAGATTCTGCCCCCATCCGGGGTGGTCTGGGGCTCCTCATAAGCCAGCTTGGGTTGGCCGCTGGCGATCACCAGACGGTCATCGGCCCGGTAGAGTTCTGTCTGCTCCGCCCAACCCATCTGGTAATCGTTCTTGCCGATGATTTCCTCGGGTGATTGCAGACCGGCGTCGAGCGCAAAGGGACGGTTGCAGCCCAGGTAAGAGGATTCCAGATCCTTCCAGAAGACCCTCATGGGAATGGTATCCAAGATGGATTGCAGCATCTGTTGCGATTCCTGCAGCGCTTGCTCCACCCGGTTCCGTTCCTGAATCTCACGGGTCAGTTGTTCGTTCAATTCTCCCAGGGAGGCGGTGCGTTCCTTCACCAAATCCTCCAGGCACTCCCGATAGCTGGCCAGCTCCTGTTCCGCCCTCTGGCAATCACTTTCCAGCTTTTCAAGTCGGGCCGTGCGCTGGCGCAGAAGCATCAATTCGGCAATGAGCTCTTCCCTGGAACACTCCCGGTTGTTCATTGGAGACTCCTCATCCTCTATTCTCGCGCCCGAGATTCCGGCCGAACCGGCGCCACAGCAGATGCTTCCGACCCTTCGTTCAAAGCCGCGGCCACCCCCAGGATCGTCCCCACGTAGGGGCGGCTATGGTTGTAGGTGTAGATCACATCTTCCTTTTCGACTTCGGTCTTGGCCTCATCCCAGCCGTGCGCGCGGAGGTAGTTGGCGACACTGAAGATGGCGTCTTCCGGCTGAAAGAGATCAACCCGACCATCGCGATCGCCATCCGTCCCCCAGCGCACCAGGCTGGAGGGGAGAAACTGCGGCCAGCCGATGGCGCCCATGATGGATCCCCTCATGATGGCAAGCTGGGTGGGCTTGCCGTCGGTAAGGTGGAGCAGCGCAAAGAGCTCATCGTAGGCCCAGTCCGCTCTTTTCATGAGCTTTCGGTCGAATTCAGCCCGTTCCCACTGCTTTTGGTCCTGAGGCGGCAGGAGATTCCACACCCGGTTGCGACTGATCTCCTGGTCCATGAGGGCGAACGTGGACAGGACCGCAAAGGTCGGCACGGTTCCGGTGTACCCGCCAAAATGGGTTTCCACCAGCAGGATGGCGGCAATCACGCAGCGATTCACGCCGTAGATGACCTCCGCCCGCTGGAGGATGGGGTCGTATTGGCGAATGAAGCGCTTCGCTGCGGCAATGGCCGAAGGTCGCAAAAACTGAGCATAGTCGAGCTTGCTTTCCCGGATCCGCAGGGTCTGTGAGACGGTCTTGTAGGAGGGAGAGAATTGTGGGGGGTAAAGAAGGTTGATCCGACTCGCCTCGAAACCGTCTGAAACAAGTCTTTGCTTCAGCGCTGAGATCGAATCGTCGGCCGCCGCCACGCCTGTCGCACGGCCAGCCGTGATCAAGCACAACAGCATCAAAAGGATCACAGATCCAACAATAGAAGACGCTTGCCGCTTGGGGGAGTTGTTCAACGAATCTCCTTATCGATAAACGATTCTGGGTCAAGCCAGACACGCGCTTTTTGCTTGCCGTTTTAGTGGTTGCTCATTATATGTGAATGCCTCGCGGCGTGCAACTTTTGCAGCAACTCGGTCGAGTCATGGCCCTCGGGCAGCCTCATGCTCTCGTGCTTCCTCTGTCTTTCCTCAGCGCCCGACCATGAGCCAGCCGGTTGCAGGCCGGGACTCATGCTGTTCCGGCGCTCCAACGACCAGAAGTTGCTTCAGTTGGCACCCCAATCGGGAACAGCGATGGAGGCGATCATTTCTTCGGATATAGCAACCTATACCAGCCTCAAGGCGGCAATCCTCGAGGCCATCGACCGTCTGGCAGAAATCGACCACCTTGCGGGGTTCCCTCTGGCTGAGCTCACCCGGAAGGTTCGCACGAATACCCTCAACCTGGTTGTGGTGGGCCAGTTCAAACGGGGCAAAACCTGCCTGATCAATGCCCTCCTGGGAGTGGATCTCCTGCCGACCGCGGTCGTCCCGCTCACTTCGATCGTGACCGTCCTGACCTACGGAGAGCCAGTGCGGCTCGAGGTGGCCTATCAGGACGGCAGGGTGCAAACCATTGCTCCGGAGGAACTCGTCGCCTATGTCACGGAGCCGGGCAACCCAAAGAATGAGAAGCACGTGCGGGAGGTGAGGGTGACCTACCCTTCGCCGTACCTCAAAGACGGAGTGCGCCTGGTTGATACGCCCGGGGTGGGCTCGGTCTACCGGCACAACACCGATATTGCCTATGAGTATCTGCCCAACTCGGATGCCGCGCTTTTTCTCCTTTCCGTGGATCAGCCCGTCAGTCAGGCCGAACTCGACTTTCTAAAGGACGTACAGCAATACTCGGACCGGATTTTCTTCCTGCTGAACAAAATCGACTACTTCAGCGATGCGGAAATCACGGAATCGATTACCTTCACCCACCAGACTATCAAGGAAGCCACGGGGTTGGACGTCCAGCTCTACCCCATCTCGGCCAAACTGGCCCTCGAAGGAAAACTGCAAGCCTCCCCCGAACTCCTGGAGCAAAGCAAGCTGCCCGCTTTTTCCCAGGTTCTGAACCGCTTTCTGGTCGAAGAAAAGGGCAGAATCCTGCTCCTTTCGGTGACCAATAACCTCCTGCGGATCCTGTCTCAGGGCCGTCTCCAGCTCGAGCTCGAATGGCAGTCGCTGACCTGTCCCCTGGAACAGTTGCAGGAAAAGCTGCAGGCCCTGGAAGAAAAAAAGGAAGCCGTCCTCCTCGAGGAAAGAAGCTTTGCCCTCCTCCTGGACGGCGAACTGAAACGGCTCATCACGACCCGGCTGGATGAGGACCTCGAAGCCTTCAAGAAGGATTTCATTCCCCGGATGGAACAGGGATTTGAGGAGTTCTATGAGGAACACCAAGAGCTCTCCCTGAAGGATCTGAACGACGCCCTCGAAAGCTATGTCGTAACCCAGGTGGAACCGGCCCTCACGGCTTGGCGCCTCAAGGAGGATGAAGCGCTGGCCAAGGCCTGGCAGGCCGTCTGTACCCGCTTCGCCGAGAAGATGAACCAAATCATCGATGCCCTTCTGGTCTATTCGTCCCAGCTCTTCGGAGTGTCTTTTTGCAGCGTCGAAGCGGAATCGCTGTGGAGCGAGGAATCCCGTTTTTCCTACAAGCTCCGGGAAGAACCGGTGGGACTCGAGCTACTCACCGATTCCCTCACCCAAGTCTTTCCGCGCTACGTCAGCAGTCGCTTGGAACGGTTGCGAGCCTATCTGTTCCGCACCGCCAACCGCGCCATCCTCCGCAAGCGCAAGCGGCACATGCTGGAAGCCATTGAGATGCAAGCGGGCCGAATGCGTCATGATTTCATCGAGCGGCTCCAAAAAAGCCGACACAAGTTCCACCACGAAATGGTGGCGACCATGGACGCGACCCTTGAAGGTATCAGCACCGCCCTGGAACGCGGCATGGCGCAGCGCGCGCAGGGCGAAGCAGAGCTGCAGCAGCGGCAGTCGGTACTGGCTCGGGAACTGGGTCGGATGGATGAACTACAGAAGCTACTGGTGACCATCCGAGAAAACGCCAGAAGCTTGTGAAGTCCGGTATTAGAATTTGGGATCCCGGAAGCGAAGATGTGGCGGGTTGGGGAGGCCTTCCCCGGTTCCGGTCGCGAATTGTGAACCTTTTCCACTTGACAAACCGGGTGGGCTAAAGTAGGTTTCCGCCGCGTGCGAACAAGCTGTCTCATCATGAGGCCTTGCGTGAGGGGGTTCCCTGCAGAGCGGATCATGAACAGGGATGGCAAGAGCATATGGACAGGGCGTAACGTCAAACGGTTCTTTTTTCCGCTTCTGATACGACTTTCTCCGCTTCAGTTTCCTCACCTGCGCCTCCTGATGACAAGAAGGGAATCGTTTCGCAAGATTCACTATCCGGGTCTGCTGACAGGGAGAACTGGCCAAGTGTTTCTTTTTTATTACTCGTCCAAGGAATCGCATCAGTCAACGTATTGGACCCATGAAAGGAGGAGGTGAAAAAGATTATCTGGACCTTTGCGAGAGTGAGGAGTTTAGGGACAACCGAGTTTTTCCAAGGGATTGCCACAATCGATCAACAACAAAAGGAGGATTAGATGCTAGCTGACAACATTCTGGTGTTCGCGCTTGGGTGTGGCGCATTGGGGGTGGTCTATGCGCTGCTGACCGCAGCATGGGTATCGAAACAAAGTCCGGGCTCCGAGAGAATGCAGGAAATCTCGGGAGCCATTGCCGAGGGGGCAGTGGCCTTCTTGAATCGCGAATACAGGACGGTGGCTATCGTCATGGTTATCCTGGCGGCCCTGATCGTCTATTTGGGCAAGTGGACCGCCATCGGCTTTGTGGTGGGAACAGTGGGTTCCGCTCTGGCCGGGTACATTGGGATGATGGTTAGTGTCAAGGCCAATGTGCGCACGACGGAAGCGGCCAAGGAGGGACTGCAGCCGGCTTTGAACGTCGCCTTCAAGGGTGGTTCGGTGACCGGCATCATGGTGGTCGGTCTGGGTTTGCTGGGCATCAGCGGCTATTATTCGTTCGTAAGGTCGCTTGCCCCCATTGATGATGTTTTTCATGCTCTGGTCGGGCTGGGTTTTGGCTGCTCCCTCATGAGCGTGTTTGCCCGTATCGCCGGCGGCATTTACACCAAGGCGGCCGACGTGGGTGCCGACCTGGTGGGCAAGGTCGAAGCCGGCATTCCCGAAGACGATCCCCGCAATGCGGCCGTAATCGCCGACAACGTCGGGGACAACGTGGGTGATTGCGCCGGTATGGCCGCCGACCTTTATGAAACCTACACGGTAACCCTGGTAGCCGCCATGCTGCTGGCCAAGACCGTTTACGGGGCAGACAGCAAATGGGTTGAGTTTCCGTTGCTGATCGGCGGGATCTCCATCATTGCCTCCATCATCGGGACCTATTTTGTACGGCTTGGCAAGAGCCAGTACATTATGGGCGCTTTGTATAAAGGGTTGGCGGTATCCGGCATTCTGGCCGCCGTCGCCTTCTATTTTGCGTCGGATATGTTCCTCAAGATCCCCAACCTCGAACAGGCTTTCACGCCTCTGGGGGTGTTCACCACCGCCGTTATCGGTCTGCTTCTGACCGGACTCATCGTGATGATCACCGAATACTTCACCTCCAAGAGCTTCAATCCCGTTAAGCACATCGCCGCGGCCAGCCAGACCGGCCACGGCACCAACGTCATCGCCGGCCTGGCGGTGAGCATGAAATCGACCGGCGCTCCGGCCCTCGTCATCTGTGGGGCCATCATCTGGGCTTACATGCTGGGCGGCGGCTTTGCCGGGAGCCCCGGTGGCGGTCTGTTCGCCATTGCTCTGTCCGCGGTAGCCATGCTTTCCATGACGGGCATCGTGGTGGCCATCGATTCTTACGGCCCCATCACCGACAACGCCGGCGGCATTGCCGAAATGGCGGAACTGCCCGAGAGTGTTCGCGCCATTACCGATCCTCTGGATGCGGTCGGCAACACCACCAAAGCCGTTACCAAGGGTTATGCCATCGGTTCGGCGGCCCTCGCTGCGCTGGTGCTCTTCGCCGAGTACTCCCGGTCGTTTGGTGAGGGGTTGGCGTTCGATCTCTCCAATCCCAAGGTTCTCGTCGGGCTCTTCATCGGTGGTCTGCTGCCCTACTTCTTCGGGTCGCTCCTGATGGAAGCCGTGGGCAAGGCCGCCGGCGGCGTGGTCGAGGAAGTACGCCGTCAGTTCCGTGATATCCCCGGGATCATGGAGGGGACCGCTCGACCGGAATACGGCAAGTGCGTTGACATCGTGACCAAGAGTGCCATCAAGCAAATGATGGTTCCCGCTCTGATTCCGGTGATAACGCCGGTCCTCGTCGGCGTACTGATCGGCAAGGAAGCCCTGGGGGGCGTGCTGATCGGGAGCATCGTCACGGGCCTCTTCCAGGCCATTGCCATGACCAGTGGCGGCGGTGCCTGGGACAACGCCAAGAAGTTTATCGAAGACGGCATGTACGGCGGCAAGGGATCCGATGCCCACAAGGCGGCGGTCACCGGTGATACCGTCGGCGACCCGTACAAGGATACGGCAGGCCCGGCCATCAACCCGATGATCAAGGTGGTCAACATCGTCGCCCTGCTGATCATTCCGCTCATAAAATAGGACCGCCCCTTCACCTTCGCCGACAGGGGAAACGCCTTCCCTGTCGGCGTTCCTTCCCGCTTCTTGCTCTGCCTTGAAATCCCTTTCTTTACTGAAACTTGTGAGGTATAAACGAAGCGGCGTCGCCTCGAGATGGCGCCACCAACGGCCTGACCGTCGTCACCAAATGTCATTCCCCGCGGCTTTGGGCGGGAATCCGGACAAGCAGATCGGATGGGCGGTCTGACCACTCAGTCCCGGCCTGCATCAGTGTGGCGCGGTGCTCAGATCCCGTGGTTATCCTGAAGCACGCGTCTTTATGTTAACCGAGTGTGGTGAATACGATGTTTGACAGCTTGTCCGAAAGGTTCCAGAAGATCTTTAAACATCTTCGCGGGCAGGGCCGGCTGACCGAAGAAAACATTCGGGAGGCGCTCCGGGAAGTGCGCATGGCGCTGCTTGAAGCGGATGTTCACTATAAGGTGGCCAAGGACTTTGTGGCGGGGATTGCAGCGCGGGCCGTGGGGCAGGAGGTCATGCAGAGCCTCACCCCTGGCCAGCAGGTCATCAAGATTGTCAATGAAGCGCTGACCGATCTCATGGGGAGGACGGCCGAACCCCTGAAGCTCCTGGGCCATCCCCCCGTTACCGTAATGCTGGTAGGGTTGCAGGGGTCAGGTAAGACTACCACGGCAGCCAAGCTGGCCCGCAAATTTGCCGACGAAAACCGCCATCCGTGCCTGGTTCCGGCTGACGTCTACCGGCCGGCGGCCATCGATCAGCTGACAACGCTTGGCAAGCAGCTGAATTTGCCGGTCTATCCCTCGACCCCGGCCCAGCGGCCGGAAGAAATTGCGCGGGCAGCCCTGACCTTTGCACGTGAGCGGAACTGCGACACCTTGCTGGTGGATACCGCCGGCCGCTTGCATATTGATTCCGAGCTAATGGCCGAATTAACCCGGCTCAAAGGCATCCTGACACCGGTGGAAATCCTGCTCGTCGCCGATGCCATGACCGGGCAGGATGCAGTGAAGATCTCGAGCACCTTCCATGAGACTCTCGGCATCACCGGCGTGGTGCTCACCAAACTCGACGGTGATGCCCGCGGCGGCGCCGCCCTCTCCATTCGCGCCGTAACTCAGTGCCCGATCAAACTGATCGGGGTGGGTGAGAAATTGGATGCCCTCGAAGTCTTCCACCCGGATCGCATGAGCTCGCGCATTCTCGGCATGGGCGACGTTCTCTCGCTCATCGAAAAGGCTCAGGAAGCCTTCGACGACCGGCAGGCCGAGGAAATGGCCAGGAAGTTTCGCGAGGATTCCTTCAGCCTCGAGGATTTTCGCAATCAGCTGCGCCAAATCCGAAAACTTGGCTCTTTCGACCAGATCCTCAGCATGCTCCCCGGCATGGGAATGCTTAAAGAAATTAAAAAGATGCAGGTGGACGAAAAGGAATTCGTCCGCATGGAAGCGATCATCAATTCCATGACCAGAGTGGAACGACGGAATGTGGACCTGATCAATGCCAGCCGCCGGCGCCGGATTGCCAATGGAAGCGGCACGACGGTCCAGGACGTCAATCGCCTGCTGAAAAGCTATGGTGAAGCGCGGAAAATGATGCGACAGGTAGTAGGGGGTGGGAGTGCGACCAAGAAAAAGAAGGGTAAAGGTCGCCGCAAGCGCGCATTTTTTCCTTTTTAATTGCGAGGCAATAGAGTATAGGAGACAATTTACGGCACGACTGTCGGGTATCCTGGCGGTAATACCTTGGAACCTGAGGCTGTTTACGATCACCCGCAACTCCCGGGAAGGACCGGGAGCCAATGTAAGGAGGTAAAACGGAGATCATGTCAGTACGTATTCGTTTGGCTCGTGGCGGTAGAAAGAAGAGACCCTTCTACCATGTTGTGGTCGCTTCTTCGGAAGCGCCACGAGACGGTCGCTTCATCGAAAGGCTTGGAACCTATAATCCCTTGACCGAACCGGCCCATTTCAAAATCAATCCGACAAGACTTCAGTATTGGCTCCAGGAAGGTGCGAAACCCACAGATACTGTGCGCAGCCTGATTCGCAAGCATGCTGTTCGCGAGGCTGTTCAAAGCTCCTAGACTGTCGACCGTCTGCGGCGTAAGAGATCCGGAGGGTACAATGTTGCGAGAACTGATCGATTTTATGGCACGGGCTTTGGTGGATAATCCTGAGAAAGTGAAAGTATCGGAAATCGAAGGGGAGCAGACTTCTGTTATCGAGCTGAGAGTCGCCAAGGAGGATCTTGGTAAGGTCATCGGCAAGCAGGGGCGTACCGCTCGGGCTATGCGAACGATCTTGAGCGCCGCGTCAACCAAGATACGAAAGCGGGCTGTTCTGGAAATCATCGAGTAGGCGGATGAACTCCGCTCGCCGGGTGCCTGTGGGAAGAATCATTCGGACCCATGGGCTTCGGGGCGCTCTGAAGATGATCGCTTATGGTGAAACGCTGGGTCACCTGAAGCCCGGAGCAAAGTTTTATCTGTTGGCTGAAGCTGACGGCGGGGAGGATGCCTTGACGGTGCGGCACTCGCGCCCACAAGGCAAACACTGGGTTTTGCAGTTTGCTGAAATTGCCGAAGTCGATGCGGCACAGGAGATGGTGGGGAAAGAGGTGTTCGTTCCCGAAGAGGCTCTGCCCCCTACGGTGGAAGGGGAGTATTACTACTACCAGCTCATCGGCCTTCGGGTTGAAAGTGTTGACGGAAGAGCATTCGGAGTGCTCCGGGCGATCATTGATACCGGCAGCAATGACGTCTATGTGGTCAAGGGTGATGACCGCGAGATCCTGATTCCGGCAATCGCTGAAGTCATCCGCGAGGTTGATCTCCAGCACGGTAAGATGATCGTCGATCCGCCGGAAGGTCTGTTGGATGATCTTTGAAATCTTAACCCTGTTCCCTGGTATGTTCGTTTCACCGCTGGGGGAAAGCATCCTGGGCAAGGCTCGGGAGCGGGGACTGGTTCAGGTTCGGGTACACAACATCCGCGACCATGCTACCGATAAGCATCAAATTACCGACGACCGCCCGTTCGGCGGCGGCGAAGGCATGGTCATGAAGCCCGAACCCATTGTCCGCCTCTTGGCGGCACTCAAAGCCCAAGGGCCGTTACCGTGGGTGGTGCTGCTCAGCCCGCAGGGGCACATGTTCAATCAGGATTGTGCCCGGCGCTGGAGCACCCTGCCGCGGCTGGTGTTGGTTTGCGGCCGCTATGAAGGCGTAGATGAGCGCGTTGCCGAGCATTTTGCCGATGAAGAGATTTCCCTCGGGGATTTTGTGGTGACCGGCGGAGAATTGCCCGCCATGGTGATCCTGGACGCCGTTACCAGGTTATTGCCGGGGGTATTGGGTAATGCGGCCTCGGCTACCAGCGAATCATTTGTGGAACCGGTGCTCGAATATCCCCAGTACACTCGCCCGCGGGAATTTTGCGGCCACCGGGTTCCGGAGATTCTTCTCTCGGGGGACCATGCCGCCATTCAGCGCTGGCGGAGAGGGCAGGCCCTGCTGCGGACCAAGGTTCGTCGTCCGGACCTCTTTGCCCGTCTCGACCTCACACCGCTGGATGGGAAGCTGCTCCGGCAGGCCGAAGAAGACTGGTTGCGCGGGGAGGAATCGTCCGCAGCACCGGACTGAGATGGAGGATCAGGCTCTCACCGCCTTCACCTGAGGAGAATGGAACCGCCTGCTCCAGCAGTCTTCCTCTCGGAGCGGAGTAAGCCCGGAACACGGTATGATTACACTTTGTGTGGCCCTCATCCACTACCCCGTCTTGAATCGCAGGGGGGAGACGATTGCTGCGGCCATCACTAATTTAGACCTTCACGACCTGGCTCGTACGGCCCGCACTTATGGGGTTCCGGCCTGCTATGTGGTCACGCCCCTCCAGGACCAGCAGGTTCTCATCAGACACCTGCTCGATCATTGGTGCCAGGGGGCAGGCAAGGAACTGCATCCGGACCGTGAAGAGGCGTTGCGCCGGCTTCGGGTTGCCGACGATCTGGCGGCGGTGAAAGCGTCGATCAGGCAGGAGTGGGGAGAAGCCCCCGTCATTTGGGCCACCACGGCGAAAGCGCAACCGGCGGCATTGCCCTGCCGGGAGGCTCGGCAGCGGCTGGCAGAAAGCCGGCGTCCGCACCTGCTGCTCTTCGGTACGGGCTGGGGGCTGGCCCCGGAAGTCCTGGGAGAAGCTGAGGCAGTGCTTCAAGCGATCCAGAGAAAGAGCGACTACAATCACTTGTCCGTGCGGTGCGCTGCGGCAATCCTGCTGGATCGCCTGCTGGGTACGGATTGATCGTGAACGTTGATGGGGTTTGTTCCTAATAACCGAGAAAAGCTTCTACTGTTGAGAATGGAGGATAGGAAAATGGGGATGAGGTTGGCTGAAAGCATCCAGCGCGAGTTCATGCGGATGGATATCCCTGCCTTTCGATCCGGTGACACCGTAAGGGTGCACGTCAAGATTCGTGAAGGTGACAAGGAACGGGTGCAGGTTTTTGAAGGTGTAGTGATTCGTTACCATCGGGGAGCCCTGTCGGCCACCTTTACGGTCCGGAAAGTCTCTTACGGAGTGGGCGTTGAGCGGATATTTCCGCTGCACTCGCCGCAGATCGACAAGGTTGAAGTGTTGCGCCGGGGCCGCGTCCGCCGCGCCCGGCTCTACTATCTCCGGCAACGATTGGGCAAGGCGGCCCGTATCAAAGAGAAACGCTAGTGCTCCAGCTGACCATGGATGCCTCGGGGATGAATGCTCGCTTTTTCGAAAGCGAGGCTCATCGCCGGGGTTTTTCGCTGGTCGCGGGAATCGATGAGGTGGGACGGGGACCTCTGGCCGGACCGGTGGTGGCGGCGGCGGTGATTCTGCCCCCACATGCCGATCTCTCTGGCGTTACGGACTCCAAGCGCCTGACCGCAGCCCAGCGGGAGGCCTGCCGCCGGGACATTCTGGCCTGTGCCGTAGCCGTTGGCCTTGGCTGGATCGAACCGGCTGAAATCGATCGGATCAATATTCTGCAGGCAACTTTCAAGGCCATGGTCCAGGCCGTGGAAAACCTTGAGGTGCGGCCCGACTTTCTTTTGATCGATGGTCCCTATTCACTGCCCCTGCCCCTTCCCCAAAAAGGCCTTCGGCGGGGGGACCAGCTCAGTCTGTCGATTGCCGCAGCCTCCATCGTGGCCAAGGTCCATCGCGACCGACTGATGGGCCGTTACCACGCCCTCTATCCCGTCTACGATTTTGCCCGGAACAAGGGCTACGGCACCCCCCGCCATCTTGAAGCACTACGTTGCCACGGTCCCTGCCCGGTGCACCGCTTGAGTTTCCGCCGAGTGGTCTGCTGATCCTGACCTGGGGATCCCGATGCTGAATCGCAAGGAAAAGGGCAAGCTCGCTGAAGACCTTGCCGCTGCCTTCCTCAAACAGCGAGGATTGCATGTGGTAGTGCAAAATTTTCGCTGCCGTATTGGCGAAATCGATTTGGTTGCCCGCGACGGTCCAACCCTCGTCTTCGTTGAGGTCAAATCCCGCTTCGCCCTTCACTATGGCGCGCCCGAGGAACTGGTTTCACGCGCGAAGCAGAGAAGACTGACCCGGCTGGCACAATGGTATCTGAAACACCTGCGAATGGAAAACCAGCCCGCCCGCTTTGACGTGGTAGCCATCAGCTGGCAGGACGCTGAACCTGAGCTCAAGTGGATTCCCAATGCCTTCGAAGCCTGCGATTGAGGGGACGGTGGCAGCTTCTGCCGGCGCTCTCTTTGTGGTCGCCACCCCCCTGGGTAATCTTGCCGACATCACCCTGAGAGCGCTCGAAGTGCTGCGCTCCGTGGACTTGATTGCCGCGGAGGATACCCGCCACACCCGAAAGCTGCTCAGTTTCTACGACATCCATAAACCGCTCGTCAGCTACCACAGCCAAAATCTGCGGAAACGGGGAACGGAATTGGCTGCCAGGGTCCGGGCGGGGGCTCTCGTTGCCCTGGTTACTGATGCCGGAACGCCGGGCATCTCCGATCCCGGAGCACTCCTGGTCGAGCAGCTTCTCGCCCAGAACCTGATGGTAACCGTCATTCCCGGGCCGACCGCCCTCATCGCCGCGCTGGTGGCGTCCGGGCTGCCCACCCATCCCTTTGCGTTCCTGGGCTTCCCTCCGGCCGGCGGATCAGGAAGAAGGCGCTTTTTTGCGGCT
>Ga0255346_1000953_pt1 | contig 43316 bp, 36 predicted proteins | sample wastewater_treat_FD_194410 | JGI IMG/M metagenome (GOLD analysis project Ga0255346, IMG submission 194410) | Wastewater microbial communities from Lulu Island WWTP, Vancouver, Canada - plant22 | ecosystem: Engineered > WWTP > Wastewater > Unclassified | place: Canada: Vancouver, British Columbia...
TTCAGAGTATTACGAAGATTTTTTCGAAATTCCAGTTTTCTACCCGGATGAAAGCTTTGCGGGTGACAATATCGAGTCCGAGATAGATGTCGGCAAGGCTTTCGGCATGGAAATCATAGCCCGATTCTTCCATATAGCGTCCCAGAGGTAGTGTGAGCCTTCCTTGGGAATTAATCGTCTCTTCATTGGCACCATCAAGAATAAGCTCCATCATGATGGAGGCATCACCCTGTCTGGGTATGCGTATTGAATATTCTCCGATTGCAGAGGCCTTGGGTACCTCGCATTCGAACTTTCCCGGGAGGGGTTCTATATTATGGCTATCTATGCCTATAAAGTTGCCTCTCACTCTCATATGCACATTCTCTAGTCTGTTTTGCCGGCCATTCTCTGCATTCTCTACACTGCTTTCTTTGATATGTACGGTTGTAAATTGTTTATGTGCTTCCATAAGTACATAGGCTTTTTCGCCTGTGGCTTCAATTGTTGTGCTGAAAGCATAAAGGGAATCGGCCTGATTGCCTTCGGTGACAATCAGGGACTCTTTCCCATTTTTCGAAAGAACACCGGATATCCTGATACTTCCCTTGGAGACCTTCTCCTCTCGGATAGTTTCAATCAAGTGTGCCGGAATAGTTTCGTTGAAGTTGAAATCTCCTCCTATAAGTTTTACATTATATTCACCATCTGCCATCCGGTGGATGAAATCATATCTAAGCACTTTGGAGTAGTCCATTGTTAGACGACAGGGACATGGTGTCCTATCTTCAAGAATGGTACAGCCACAAAGGAGGAGTGTCAGGAATCCGGTTAAGCTCTTTCTCATTTGAACAATATTAACTTAATAAATAAACACGATAGGGTGTCTCATTTTGATTATTAATGGTCAGAATTCTTCGATAATTTCACCGCCATCTTCCCATGGAGCAACGGTGATGGTGGCGTCAATAGCGTCAGTTGAAGGTTTGGTCTCAGGGTCATTTGAGCCTAGGTTTCTGATGTTCAGGGAGATGTCATAAGCAGTATTGCGTGCAAATGAAGGGAGTGTGACAGGGTAGTAGTAGGTGTTGCCTTGAATCTCAGCTACAACCACGAGACGTGTTTTTCTGGCAGACCAGTTTGTGATGTCGGTAGAGTCTTCGGTAGTCCCATTTGCGTAGCCATAAAAAGGGAAATTTGGAGTGTCACTGCCACCTATGGCGATGTTCCTTTCGGTGGCATTGGCGAGGAGTGATTCAGGTGCCTCCGATTTTATGGTGCCGTCAATCTTAGTGCCTGAATTGCGCCCCATCTTGTTGCTCCATGTTGTTATATCAGCAGTACCGGCAAGATTCTGGTTGGATACGACATTGTCAAGCATAACATATTTGATTTTGATTGTACCGTATCCGGCAGAAAGATTGTTGGTCACCTTTAAAAGTCTGGCACGTGCAACCAGTCGCGAAATAGTGATTTCAACTGATTCTGTGCCTGATGCTTTCACTTCAACCTGACTCTCACCGGACATTACAAATCCAGTTGAGGATGCATTCTGTGCCAGTGTCAGTGCCTTTGTCTTGAGGGTACTTTTTGTGACTGATGCAGATAGTGCTTCGCCCAAATTGGCTACGGCCCAGATTTCGTATGTTCCCGTCTGTACCTTGTCAATTGTTTTTGAGAGGGTCGTACCGTTGTCAAAATAGTATTTGCAGATCTCGCCGTCGAAAATAAAAATCTGAAGGTTGTTTACTGTTGCCTCATTACCGAGTACATCGGTGACGGCTTTTGTCAGGATATCTCCTTTGACGTGAATTGTGAGTCTGCCTTCGCCCTTGCTATCGGGCTCAATGGCGTTGCAGGCTGTAAAAAGCACTGCAATGGCCAGAATGGATAGGATTTTTTTCATTGTTTTAAATTGCTGTTAAAAGTTTGTAAATTGTGAATAGTTGGTTTCTCGAAAACGGCTTTCTATTACACTTCGTCATCTATTTCTCCGCCTTCATTCCACTCGTTTATTTTTACTTTAGTTATAAGAGTTCCGGGTTCTTTAACAGGTTCTTCGGGGTGAGAAACACCTTCACGTGTGATGGTTATATCATAGAGATAGTGGGTGTTGGCGATCGTCTCTTCCATCGTAACAGGGTAGTACCATAATTCTTCTCCCAATGTGGCTTCAATCACTAACCTTGTCTTTCTCGCACTCCACGTAGTGAGGTCAAAGCAATCTGTGTTAGAGTTTGGATAAGGATAAAGACTATCGTCAATAGCAAGTGAGTCCTTGTTATTCATGCGTCTATCGATCAAACTTCCACAGATTAAGTTGTCGCAGGAACTTTGCTGATACTCCATTTTATTGTACCAAAGACCCTCATCTCCCTGCATGGCAGTGAGTGAGTAGTTGTTCTTACCTGTAACGTTGGTCAGATATATTCGGTGAAGTGTAAATGGCATTTCAGCCAAGTGCGAATTGCCAAATTCTGTCCTGACGATACATTTTACTTTAGCTACTATTCTATGCACAATAATTCCCAACTCCATATCGGAGTCAATATCAGCTGTTGCGCTGCCTGTCATCTGAAATGAACCCCTGCTGTTGTTCCAGAGATAACTTTCGCACTTAAGCAATTCTTCTGCAGATGAAGGAGCCACCGGCAGTTCGGGAGCGTTGACGAAGCAGTAAAATGTACAGCATCCGTCAGGGAGTATCACTTCATATTCGTCCCTGATTCCGGTTATCCTTTGTATCAAAGTCCCTTCGTTATTGAAAATATAGAGTTGAACGCTATTGATCCGAGTCTCTTCCTCTGGTGCCACTCCCAAGGCACGTGTGGCTATAGGTGGTGCGGGTTGCGAGTTGCGTGTTACGGGGAGTGTTCGTGGTGCGAGTTGCGAGGTGCGGGTCTCGGGTGCTACGGAGGTAGCAAGGGAGATTGTCACTTTATGCAATTTACACATATCACATGGAATAGGATCGTTGCACGCCCATAATAATGGGAGTAGTGCGGCTACTATTATCAAATATATTCTAATCTGTTTCATTCAAAGTATCGGTTTAGGTCATACATCCTTACAAGTGCATATATCTCGGGATCCAGATTACCCCTGTGTATATAGTGGCTATCCTCTTTGCAGGCTTTGAGATAGTGTTCTGCCGCGCTTTTGCTCTTTCCTTTTCGCGCCTCAAGAAGAGCCATCAGATAGCTTACCTGTGGGGTGGGAGGGAGCTCCGAGAGGAGATCCAGTGCTGATGCATTGTAATCGGCTGCGCAGTAGGCAACAGCAGTGTTGAAGTCCCTGTAGGGTGCAAGAAGGGAAGCAGCCAGTTTGTAATTCCTGTCCCGCAACGCTTGAACTCCTGCCATATATATGCTGTCAATAATGGTGGTATGGATGGTATCCTGCACCATATCTTTGCGGTGGAGATGGAAGTCAAATCTGACTGTGCGCAACCTGGGATAGATCTCGTAGGTAAGGTGAGGATAAAAGTCTTCCATCGAGAGCAGTTTCTCACGTTTGTCCGCATTTTTTTCTCCTGAGAGTAGGAAATATCTCTCTTTCTGCAGCGATGTAAGCACCGTATCTGCCATTACCAACCGATTAAGAGCACTCCAGTCTTCCGCTATGTTTCGTGAAATGAATTCGACATTCGCCTTAGGTGCCTTTCTGTCGGGCTCCGCAAGAACTCTGTCCATATCTATGGAAAAAACTCTCTCACGAGATGAGGAATCGCGCCAGTTCCTGATAAATCGCTCAAAATAACGGCTTACTGATGCACTTCTGCGCTTACTCAATCCGGAATTGTACTCCCATCTCCCTTCAGGGGAAGAACTGGCGGTAACTACTATCGAATCAAGATCAAAATCTCTGTTCTCGAGTAGCAAACTTAAGGTTCGCCGTATACGAGCAATCTCATGATAATTGTTTGAGAGCCCTTCCACTACCTTATCACAGTCTTTTTCAAATTCTATGTAGCAGATATCGTCGGCTTTAACCCTTCTTGATATGACTTGTGTCAGATATCTCTCGCGTTCTTCGGCGAATGCACTGAGAGAGGAGATGTAAAAAGTGAGAGGAGCACTAGGTTCGATGGTGTAGATTCTGTTTTCCTGCTCATAAATCTCACCCTCAAGCACAATATCCACTTTTCTAAGCTGAGGTCGTGTTTGGATCTTCTGTACATAGTTGTAGATAAAATCCCCACTTGCGTTGCGCATGACGGTGTCAAGGCGGAGATGCTCGGTAACTATTGGTGACTTAACATAACGGTCATACATTCTGCCGATGTTGGCTTTTTTCCATTCGTTGTGACGCACTCGCAAACCGTAGGTATAGTGCTGCATGGCATCCTGCGCGCTTATTCCGTAGTGTGAGAGAAAGAGCTCCTCTGAAACATAAGTAGAATCTGTACGATACCTGTAGAGTTCGGGGATATTTCTTTGGATGAATACCTCCAGCTGGTGCATATCGATGAATCTGGTGCTGTCTGTAACAATGGAGTTGATAAACCTACGATATTGCTGATAGCCACGTAACTGACTTTTGCGGTAGCTCTCACCTGTGATGAGAATCCGGTCCAGATCCAGGGTGTCTTCAAGGATATACATTATCGGCATCATTCTCAACTGCCATTTGCTGTCGCGAAGCTCTTTTGGAACCAGTACCTGAAACTCAATTTCCACTTTCCCACGCCGCTCGGCCACATTGCGAAATCGGGCAGTCACTACAGCAGCTTGTAACTCTTCAGCAGCCACCATTTCCCCCGTTCCCTCATCTCTTACTGCTCTCATGAGGTGATATGAGTTTCCTTTCTCATCTTCTACCACAGAGGTGTCGCGCATGACCTTCGGTATGGCGATTTCCTGAAGGGTGCTTCGCTTTTCCCGGGGCAGGGAGATGGATACCGAATAGTCGGCAAGAGATTCCATTCTTCCGGAAAGGCTTCCGCAGCAGGAGAGGGAAAGCATTATCGAAGCGGTGAGTATTGTGATTCTGTATTTCATTATCTCTATTTAGATTAGAAAATGTAAACTAGTGATACTATCAGTTCGCCGGGGATTACAAACCATCCGTGAGCATTATCTTCCGAAAGAATAGTCCCGCAGCGTGGGCAATCGTAACGCGTGTACCATCTGTGTCCACCCCAGATACCTGCTCCAAACTCGATGTTGAAGTGGCTGTTGATCATATAGGAGTACCCGAAAGCTGCCTCCAGGCCCACTGCGACCCCTTCTTCGGTGTTTTTTCGCCCTAAAAGTCCACCGCAATTGTATTCACGTACCTGAGTGCGCATTCCGAACCACCAGGAGGAGAAAATATTCCATGGCCAGTACCTAACTCCGAGTGATGCTTCGCGTTTGCGATTCTGAAGAAAACCTCTCTCTTGTGAACCATATTGCCAGGGATTGTATCGTACACCGGCGTTGACCGAGATATGACGCGAGGCGGCAACCGAAAGTTCTCCGCTCAAAGTGCCGAGATTGGCTATGTCCGCCAAGTTGGCAGAAATAGCTATGCGCTGCGCAGTTGCTTTAAAATTTGCAAAGAATATAATAACTATTATTGTAATCAATCTAACCATACCCATCGCACATTAGTTATTTTACTGCAAAAGTATATAATATTTATAAAATAACAAAAATAAATCACTAAAAATATAGTATAGATTGACAAAATAAAAATAATGCTATATTTGCAGTCATAATAATTAATACATAAATAATATGATACCTATATTAAATAGAGAGAGCTTCATGCTGTTAATTTTGATGGTAGTTGCGATTGTGTCACAGAGTTGCGGTGACAAGACTGAGTTTGAATCTGAAGATGTGGAGCTGAGTTTTAACTGGCCGGGATTTGCCTCAGAAATCTATTATGAGGCACATGATCCTGAGATATTTTATGGAAATCTGGAGGTAAAAGCTCCCTTCAGGACAACTCTGGAGAACACATTCTTCAGTAGAAGTACATCTGAGTGCCTCCGGAGTGCCGAGGGATACCATTCTATTTATGAGTTTATTCCCCAATGGATACCGTTTGTCAGAGTAGAGTCCCAATTACGGTCTTATTCAAGGGAAAGGGTTTTTTATATTACATCCCTTCATCCGGTGATGATAGGATCAATCGGCTGTTTTCGGTATCCGGTAGTGGTGAGGCAACGGGGTACCCACGGCACTTATTATCTGGACGAGAGGCAGATAGCTGCCTGCATCGAAGATCCCGGCAGATGGCGTGATACTACATTGATTCCGGTGGGGGAGGATCAGCGTTTTGTGCGGGGAAGGATAGAGTCGCTTGGAAGTTTGAAGAGCGAGATGACCATCCAAGGTGGCTCTCCTCTTTCAGGAATTGCATTTACCTCGCCTCAGTCGCTCCAAATGATGGAAGTGACCATTTCTATAGGATCACTAAAAATGATTATCGGGGCGCAGTATGAGTCATTTTATGAGCTATTCAGTAGATATGATCCTTCCGGATATTTAAATGTGGGTGATTCGGTGGAAATTAATATCCCCACTGCGGGTGTTGGTCATATACCGGGGATGTTTCTTGTCTACCCGCAGAGCATAAGAGCGCTCTAAGAGTGATTTAATTGTTATTTTTGCAATATGGATACTATTGCAATTATTATATCGGCGGTGGCGGTGCTGTTTACCGGTATTATCGTCTGGATGGTGGCCAGAAGACATTTTTCCGCAAAAATAACTGAAAAAGAACTAACTATAGTGGCTCTGCAAAAGGATCTCGAGCATACAAATGGACGTATAGCCGATATGGAACAGACTCACAATAAGTTCCTTGAACAGCTCGAAAAAAGCCACAAAGAGAGTCTATCTCACCAGCTGGAGACTCTTAAGGCTCAGATGGTCGCACAAAATGAAGAGATACTAAAAGGACGCGAGGCTGAATTTGACAGACATGCCAAAGCCTCATTCGACTCCATTGCCGAACAACTCAATAAAGAACTCAAGCGCATGACGGACTCCTTCGATGCAGAGAAACGCAACCGAACCGAGACTTCCAGCACGCTTAGGACACAACTTGAAGAGGCAGTTAAGAATATTAAAGACCAGTCTCTAAATATCGGAGACAAGGCCGACCGGCTTGCAACTGCAATACGAGGCAACAACAAAATTCAGGGCTGCTGGGGCGAGACTCAGCTTGCAAACCTCCTGAATGCCGAAGGACTGATCGAGGGACGGGATTACCATAGGGAAGAGACGCTGCGCGACGAATTGGGACTGGTGCAACTCCATGACGAATCAGGTCGCCGTATGCGTCCCGACTTTATTCTTCACTATCCCGACAAAACTGATGTAATAGTTGATTGTAAGGTCTCACTTGCAGCACTCTCCGATTACATGGAAGCTACTGACGAAAAGGCGAGGGAAGATGCCTCCGTGCGAAATCTTAAGGCGATCCTCAATCATATAAAAGAGCTCTCCTCAAAAGACTATTCCTCTTATATTCCGAAGGATCGCAAAACTCTTGGTTATGTGATTATGTATGTACCCAATGTCAACGCGATGATCCTGGCTCGTCAGAAATCCCCCCAGATAGTCAACGAGGCTTTCACTAAAAATGTCCTGATTACTACGGAGGAAACTTTTATGCCATTTCTAAGGCTTGTAAGGTCAGCCTGGATCAATGTCGAACAGGCACGAAATCACGCTAATATCGTAGATGCGGCACGCAGAATGCTGGAACGGGTTGCCGATTTTATAAAGTATCACGAAGAAATGGGCAAGGCACTAAAGAGTGCACAGGAAAAGTATGAATTATCGGACAAGAAGATAAAAGAGGGGGGACAGAGCATTGTCAAGGCAGCAAATGATGTTATCCGTTACGGAGTTACACCAGGCAAAAATAAATCCCTGCCCTTTGAGGATTGATTAGATTTGAAGTGCTTCTAAAAAATGATACTTTCTCTTAATGGTCGAGATGGAGATATTTATGGATACATTGGTTGATTTGGATATAGGTACTTGTGAAAATCCATTATCATTCTTACAATCATCTTTTCGTGTGCTATATCCTCATGAATATATTCTACATCGGCATTTATCTCATTTAGATAAGAGTATAGCTTATCCCCACAAATGGAAGGAACATACAGGTCTTTATGACAGTTGTATAAACGAACTTTGACATCAGGTCGCCAATCATTGGGTATGGAATGTTTTTTCAATGCTTCCATAACCAATTGACGGTAGGGATTATCTTTATTTTGCAAAAAATCTTCATCGAAATAGTCATTAAGATCGGTACCGATATAAGATGTAACATCCATGACAGCTCTGGATCCATCGCACAATCCGGGAAATTCCTCCAATAGTTTGCCCTTAAAAATCTTGGTAAAATCCAGATTTAAATTATCATAGTAGTTCAAAGACCAGAGTATAAAGGGGCCTGAGGCATATTCGGAATAACGGCTCTCAAATAAATCCTCCATGCAGAGGTCCGGGTAGTAAGGGCCTCCTCCGACAAAGATATCTTTCACACTAATATTCGACTCCTTATGGATGGAGAGATATCGGGCCAGCGACCAGGTAGCGGAACCACCGAGGGAATAGCCAAAAAGAATAATCCTTCCAGGCAGTTTGTAGTGATAGCGATTATAAATAAACTCTCTGGCAGCCAGATAAAAATCCAGGCCTGTCTCAGCTAAATTTTCATGTTGGATTATAGACATCGGTTGATTTGAATTGATACCCATGCCAATTCCATCCGGTATCATGCAGACATAATCACCCGCCACGGCTAATAGGGATTCCACACTGTATCGACTATCGGTACCGCTTTCCCCTTTGGTCTTGAAAAATGGGTAGACGAAGATTACGCCTTTAGGTAACCTGTTTTGCGGACAATATAGCAGCCCCGATGCCACGACAGACTCACCCAGGGGGTCTTTAGTATTATATGCAAAACCATGTACGGTATAATCCTTCGAAAGCGCAACATATAGGTTGAGTCTTTCAAGCAATTGTTGTGCTTGTGCCTCGTTATAACCCGCTTTCAACAACATTTCTTTAGGAGTGGCTCCAAACTCTCTGGAAGCCCTCTGGATAAGCTCTCCCATCTTTGTATTCTCTTCGAAGAGCTGATGGCTGTATTTAACATATTCAATTTCCTCAAAGACCGGCTCTCTCTCACAGCTGATAAGAGAGAAGGCTAAAATGAATATTGTTAAAAAAGAGTATCTCATTTCTGAAGAAATAAATTTATTTTTATCACAACTCAAAAATAATATTTTAAATGCAGTGTACCTACTATCCCATCCATTGAATAAGATTTATTTAATGTATAATCAAACACATTGACCATCAGAGATAGGTCAAAATTCTCAAAAACATGGTAACTCAATTCTGCGCCAACATAAATTGCTTCTTGATCGTGAAAGTATGCTATTAAGGAGTTTATTGAGCACAATTTGGAAAAAGGATAATATAATTGTCCTGCAAAGCTCCAGCGAGATGTAGTCAACTCTCTCACAGAGCGCCTCATAGGCAGATATGAAAAGAGAATATCCGATATGTCATATGGTTTATTTGTATATAAGACTTCAGTTTGTAAGATAAGGTTGTTTGAAAATATTTTATCAATACCGAAAGAAAGCTGAACGACATCAGGCTTATCACTGACCTTTCGGTAATCGTGAAAATATGAACCCTCGAATCTGATATTAACATTCTTCAGTTCAGTAGTAAAGCCTCCTCCCGCAAAGAGATAGTGGCCTTTATATACTCCTCCCAACAATTGATAATCTAATTTTCGGAAATTGTTCCGGTGTAATAATGCTGCGGTAGGGGACCCATCTCTGTCAGCGGATAAAGCAATTTCACTAGTAGCAACCTCGCTGTGATAAAATGTAGCACGCAAGGCATCACAGCCCATTTTCTCAGGGTAAGTGAAACTAATAACTGGTGATGAATCAAAGATATCATTTGGGTTCCATAATATTGTATTTCCCCAGTTAATCCTCTGCCGACCCAGAGTAATTTCAAATTCATCAGAGGCCCATCGTAACGCAAGTCGGTCCAAAGCAACCCCTAACCATTTATCATCCTTATCTATAAAGGAATAGGATAGTTTCATCAGATTGTTATCGTCAGTTGAGGTCTCTTTGATCATTTTTAGAATATTGCTATTCCCAATAGAGAAATTCGTTCGGCTACTGATGTATATGTCAAAATTATTATTGATACTCCAATTAAAATTAAATCTTTGAGAGGTCATATTCTGCCATAAAGTCTCATCAAAGGGATCAGGCCTGGTCTCTCCAAGCAGGGAGTAGTTGTTTATGTATCCCGTCAGGTTGACTTGAGCATTTGCACAGAAGAAACAGAGCTGAAACAAAAAAAATGCTATGATAAACCTACCGAACATATGTTTCATCCTTTGTTATCCTACCATCTTCTAGAGTTATAAGTCGTCTGGCCTTGTTCATCACACGTGGATCGTGAGTTGAAAAGAGGAAAGTGATCTTCTCCTTTTCGTTGAGAAGAAGCATAGTATTGAGCAATGTTTCGGCAGCCTCCGTGTCAAGGTTTGCTGTGGGTTCATCTGCAAGCACAAAGAGAGGTTTGGATGCTAAAGCACGTGCTACGGCAACCCTTTGCTTTTGACCACCGGAAAGAGATGATGGACGAGAGTGAGCACGATCTTTCATACCAATCACTTCAAGCAGTTCGGCTGTTCGCGCAATTCGTTGCTCTTTGTCTGCTCCCTGCAACTCCATTACAAATCCGATATTCTCTTCTACCGTCAAAACCGGAATTAGATTGAGTAATTGGAAAACAAATCCAATATTATGCAAACGAAAGTTTACCAACTCCTTATCTGTAAGTTGATTTATATCTTTTCCCTTTACAAAAACTTTTCCGGAAGAGGGAGTGGTAAGTCCTCCGATCAGGTTAAGAAGGGTGGTCTTTCCGGAGCCTGAAGGACCTACTACAGCAGTAAACTCTCCGCTTGTAATAGTCAGGTTGACGCGATCAGTTGCTTTAATTACCGACTTTCCGTCAAGAAACGACTTGGAAAGGTTCTCTGTTCTTACTATTATGGATTTATCATTATCTATTAACTCATTCATAACTATACTTAAATTACTTCAGAACCTTTTTAATAGGCGATATGGTTGTGAATATACTAATAGCCGACACCAATACAAAGATATGAACAAAATCTATTTTATCTATCATGGGATAAACAACCGTACCAAAACCATATCCTGATTTACGATCAAATAAAAATGTGATATCTATACCCGATTTAGAAGAGATCGATACGGCAATCACACACAATAACAAACCTATCGAAGTAGCAATTAGTGTGGTAAACAGTGTTTCTATGATAATCATGAGCCCAATGCGGTTTTCACTCATTCCAACTTTGTTTAGCATTCTAAACTCACCTTTTCTCTCTAAAACCGACATCATCATAAAATTAGTTGTGCTAAGCCCTAATGCGATAAAGAAAAGTAGTAAAAAGAGAAAACTGGCTATCCCATGCCAGGCATTCACTAACTGCATAAGGGGATATATTTCGTCCCATTTTTTTATATCGTGTCCAGGCAATAGTTGTGATAACTTCTGCTTAACGTTATCACATTCCCGTAAATCGTTCACGACAATAGCAACTTCATGGACTGCTTCTTCAGGAATATTTAAATAAGGCATCAGGTCAGACTTTTGTACAAAAGCCGTTGTGTTGTCAAAACTTTTGCTATTAGTTTGAAACAATCCTCCTATCCTGAACATGACCCTTTGAATCTCTCCTGATGAGTCTTGTAGAGAGAGAATGATTCTGGACTTTATATCTACATTCAGCCTTTCAGCAGAACGTTTACTTATTATTATGGGCCTAACGATATCACTTTCGAAAAAGCTTCCATCACCACTCTCAATAGTGCTGTAAACAGAAGAGACCTTCATTTCTTCTTCTCTATCGACTCCAATCAGGGTGAGCCCCACGCTTGTGTTAGCGGTAGATAAAAGCGCATTGGTTTTCAACCGATAAGAAGCATAATCTACTTCACCTACAGCATTCAAGGCTTGCTGAACCACGTTCTTATCCATAAACTCAGCGACCTCGTTCGCATTCGAAAATTTATTTGCGTGAATTTGCAAATAGGAGGTCTGCATATCAATAAATTCCCTATAAACACCCTCCGACCAACCATTGGCAATGGAAACAGCAAATGAAGCCGCAAAAACACCAATAGCAATAACAGTTATCAATAAACTGCTACGGCCTTTCCTGCGGAAAATATTTCTAAATGCCATTTTATAGATTATCTTCATTTGCATCTCTTTTACTTAATCCCTCATCTACTTTTAAATGTTGTATAAAAGCAATCGGATATGTAGCGAATACCAGACATATACCCAGAACTATTAAAAATTGTTTTATAAACAGACTGAAGTCCAATGACATATATAGTCCTGAATATATGGAGAATTGTTTCAATGTTGCGACTGCGTCACCGTAAAGTGGTATAGGATGAATAGTGAAATAGTGTACTATAGGCAGAGTTATTATAGCAGCCAGAATTACACCCAGGAGAGCAACTATAATAAGCTCATAAAATAGGCTCTTACTAAGCTTATTGCGTGACATTCCGATAGAAATCAAGACCGAAAATTCAAGTTTTCTCTCTTTTGTCATCATGATGATAGTGCCTAAAATATTTGAACCTACAAGTATGTAGAGGAAAAGCATAATAATGAATCCGATAGCATCGGCAAATCGAAAATAAAATAAATACTCCTCTATGATCGATTTCCAATCCCTTATCTCATATTCTTCAGAAGAAAATTTTTCCTGAATTTGGGATTTTATCAGGTCCACTTTATCTAACCTTTCTGACATTATATAGATTTCGCTATAGCAATCATCAGCCTGAAACAGTTCCTGTGCAGCAGATAATGTTATGAATATAGTGCTTTTGTCAACCGTAGATACCGGTATCCTGGCAATACCTTGAATAGGAATTAATCCAACGGCGCTTGAGCCATGATAACCCATACCCATTACTGCCAAAGTATCGCCAACTCCCAGGCCCAACTGGTCTCTCATATTTTCGCCTATGATTACTCCTTTATCACATTTTGAGAACCATTCTCCTTCAACCATTTCCGAGACTGTTAGAATACGATCTTTTTCAGCTTCCGGATCTATGCCAATAATGGCTACCGCTTTGGTTGAGGTAGATGAAGAATGAGAAATGAGCAGATAGGATTGAAGAATGGGCAAAACACTCTTCACATATGGGAGCATTGAAATAGAATCTAAAGTTGCCGAATCAAGATACATGATGTCGTCAATAGAACGGGTTTTCGAGTAACTTTTGGATCTTATCTCAATATGTCCTCCCGATAGTTTCAGAATACTATCGGTAGATGAGTTGAGTATTCCATTTTTTGTGGAGCCGAAAATGATAGAGAAAAAAGCGGCTATAAATACGGAAAATATAGTTAACAGAGCACGAGAGGGATTCCTATGCAAATTCAACCAGGCCAATTTAATCATAGAAAACTATCAGTTTAGTCGTCTCATATTTTGCAGAGAGAAAAAGCTCTCTTTGAAAGATGTGCTATAGTCCCAGTCCAATATCGTGACAACAGTTTTATGTCCCTCTTTGTCAGCAGGAATAACCTCTAAATGAAGGGGTACATAGTGTCCTTCTATTTTTTTTATGTTGTCGGAAAAATATGTTCTGATCAAAACGTCACCTTCATCATAGTACTCGATCTTGCGTTCCACAAAACTTGTCTTGCTAATCCAAACAATCACCTTGTCCCAGAGTGTGGTACTTTCCGGATGTGGTATCAATATCAATTTGTAACAGAGATCTCCTTCAACTTCCTCTTCTCCAGACAACTCGTGGCTAAAATCGGATAAAAAAGAGGAGCTGTTCAACATATCATCAATTGTGAAATCGCTTCCCTGCCACGAGGTGCCGGCAGCAGATGCTGCTATTTTTACCGTTCTTTCTATTACAGGCTGCCAACTCCACATATTATCATCTCTTTTGAGAAATGCCTGTCCTTTCTCTTTTGGCGGGGATACGATGAGTATTAAGCACATTTCTCTTGTTTTCAGCCATGTTTTAATCCCAATGGAACGTTGCCAGGTAGGTCTGTAAATTGTCATGTCAGCTTCAGCTTGAAAATTGCCGAGGAAGCGGTTGTTGTAGGCTTTTTCCACAATCTTATAAGCGCTGGTCGACTGAGCTGAAACCGGCAGTATCCACAACAGCATCAGTGTTATTATTTGAATTATTTTCAAAATCATATCATATCCGATTGCTTGGGCCCTAAGTAAAAACCCTCATTTACTGCCGTAGCACAATAATGGGTAATTAGTTAATTGGGAATATTGTCAGAACACCAACTCTCCCTATCGATTGATAGAGAGAGTTAGTGTTATTCTTTAAAAATCTATATTGCTTCTGGAAATTAGAAATAGTATGCTGCTCCCAGCATCAGATTATTTCCATCAAGATCCAGACCAAATCGGGTAAGTTTGATGTCACCATCTGTGTTTCTAAAATGTTGGAATCCCGCAGAACCTATCTTTGCTAAAAGCTTTACACTATCGCTAATGGCAAAAGAAACACCAGGTCTCAGACAGAGTTCCAAAGAGAGATAATTTGTATCGGATGATTTATCCATAATGAAATTAAAACCTGCAACTGCGTCAGCAAAAATTTCAAATCCTCCCTTTCGTACCACGGTGTAGCGAAGATAGGGTGCCAGACGTATTGCATGGTAACCACCATCATCAGACCGGGTGTCTGCAGCTGTACTTATAAGCGTACTTAACAAAGCCTTATAATCTGCAATATCAAATGAACCAAGTGCAGCATATCCTTTGATATAACCGAAACTAGCTCCAACAGCTGTGCTGAGTGACAAATGATAACCTATTTCAGGAAGAATTTTAAAGGAAGAACCCTTATCAGCAGGAGTAGCCTCCGTATTATTATAATCTTCATAATCATCAAAACCTCCCAGATCTGTCATGCCGCCGGCTCCTTTTAGATTACTGTAAGAAAAACCAAAAGTGCCACCAGCATAGAATTGTGCATATCCTTGAGCTCAAACAAATACGAACACTAAAGCAATAAGTAATTTTTTCATAATAAGTAAGTTTTAATAAAGTTCAATTTTATTTGACAAATGTACAAAAAGTTAGACTATCCTGCAACATGTTTTAAAAAACATCGTCTAATAGGTGTGAAATGTTATAAATTATTAAATCACTAATAATTCAATAAAAAAAGTCGATGAAAACAAGTGACAATTTTGTATTAAAAATGGGTATAGTAATCATCCTGATAATCAATTCTTTTGCCGGATGTGCCCATAATGTAAATTTAACTACACTTACAAGCTTTGAAAAAGAAGGAATCCTGTTAATGCGTGAAGAAGAGAAACTGGCTCATGATGTATATAGCTTTTTTGCGCAAAAATACAATATCCCAATTTTCGGGAATATTACAAAAAGTGAAGTAGAGCATCAAAAATTGATGATTCAGCTGATGGATAAGTATGGGATTGAGGACCCTTCGTTTGAAGAAGAGGGCAAATTTCATAATAAGGAGCTGCAGGAACTGTATGATCGGTTGACAGTACAGGGGAATACTCTGATTGAAGCATTAAAAATAGGTGCTTACATTGAAGAGCTGGATATCCGTGATTTAAAACAATTGATGAAAGAGACGGATAATGAGGACATATTAGCTACTTATAACCCTCTGTTATGGGGATCGGAAAATCACCTGCGGGCCTTTGTCCGTAATCTTACAAACAGAGGTGTGGAATATCAGCCGGTCTTTTTGTCAGCAGAAGAGTTTTACTCTATATTGAATAAATAGCTATTTATTGTAAAGTTATTAGTCCGGAGAGCGTACCAGTGGCGGTAGTGCTTCCCAGACCATCATCAGTGGTGTATGAGGCCGTTACGGTCACACCGGTAATAGTGTATTCCTGATCATCGTAGAGCTGGCCATATGATACGCTGTTGCCGCTGATTACTCTTGTGCCACCGTCGGAGTGGTGTACAGTAATGGTCCAGATTGAAGCTGATGTACATTCTGATGTGCTTTCGTCACTGTAAGTAGCTACGGCTGTAAATGAAATGGATTCTCCGGGTATTAGTGTTACACCTGATGGCGAGGTAAATCTATTATCTGAAGGGGAGATATTTACTAAAACAGGATATTTCGGTCGGACATTTAAAACTTTCATATCTGTAACTGTGACTCCGCCGAAAGAATAGCTGACTCTGACAGTGACCTGTTTGTATGTGTCAGTACCATTTGACGCTTCGATTGTATTGCCTATAAGATTTGCGTAGGAGACATTTTCTCCTTCCAGTGAGTAGGAGACTCCGGAAGAGGTAAATGTTTGGGTGCTGCCATCACTATATGTCACCATAGCAGAAAGCACACATTTGCTATCACCCTGAGAGATTGTATGCCTATTCATATACAAAATAATGTCCGAAGCCGTAACAACCTCTTTTCCACTAATTGTAACAATTGTGTGATCCGTTAAAACGGTTTCTCCGTATGAGAATGTTCCTCGGATATTTACACTTCGGTCAGAGGATTCGCTGTTGTTTCCCACGAGAATGCCATTTTCTACCTGATGGTTATATACATATTCCTCTCCCGAGGTAATGGTATAGTTGATATCGGTTTCAGTAGTTACTGAGCCGTCGCTCCATATAACACTTGCTGAGAGTTGAGTGGTCCCGTTCCATGCGATGGTCGAAGGGAATGCATATATTGAGAGTGAAGTAGGATCCTTTGTTGCTCCTTCTACCGAGAGGTATGCTGTGGCACTTAGATTTGAGAATGTAGCTGTGATGGTAGTTGCCTTTATAGAGGATGTGGTGTTGCATCCCGTTGCCATTCCGTTGCTTATAGTCGCTGCTTCGGTATTTGAACTGTTCCAGGAACTGAGCGATGTGACATCCTGCGTTGTTCCGTCCGAGTACGTTGCTGTTGCAATAAATGATTGACTTCCATTTGCCGTAATGGTGGCAGAGGTAGGGGAGAGTGCCAAAGATGTGATGATAGGAGTGCTTTGCGGTGTTATATTCAAAGTCGTATATCCTGCTGTGCTGCTATGCGCCGCTTTAATTGTTGCATTACCTGTGGCCAAAGGGATGACCTCGCCGGCAGAAACTGTAGCCTTGTCGGGATGGAGACTGCTCCACTGAGCAGAGGAGGTCACATCAGTATAAGTTGATCCCATGTTCACTCCATTGACGAATGTTGTAGTGGTGAATATAGCTGTAATCTGCAATGAGGAACCGATAGTTACTGTCGCAGATTTGGGATTAAGATTGAGCTCATAGTTGTAATATGTATAGCCATTACGATAACATTTGATTAAGGCAGTATCTCTTATACCGTAGTATTCTGCACAAATTATAGCATCTACATAATTCTCATTTCCGGAGTAATTGTTTCTGACAAGAGCTGATGAAGAGAGTGAAGCTGCATCCGGTCTGTTGTTTGCCCATGAACATTCTTCAGTGATATCACTTGTAGAACCATCAGACCATAATGCCATTGCGCTGAGTTGCTTGCTTTTTCCATAGAATAGTGCTACGGACCGTGGTTCTACAATAATATTTGTTAGGCTTACTGACGGCACCACGTTGATTTGGAGTATGCTGCTTTTTTTCTGGTCAAGCGTACCGGCAGTCAGAGTGGCACTGATCGGTGTTATGGTGTTTGCGGTGCTGGTGATAATGACTCTTTCTCCTTCACGGGCATAGTTTAGTTCTCCATTTTCAAACCTTTCACTGCCCTTCAGTGTTATAGGCAGCCCGGCAGGGGAGAGTACAAGACAGACAGTATCTTTACTCATAGAAAGAAGATTCAGCACAGATGGTTCCCAACTGATGCTTCTATTGTCCTCCACGACTCCAGGGTCCACTTTCCATGATTCCGTGGAAATGGAATTGTCCGAAGGAAAGAAAGTGAGTGTCTGAATTGTGTTTCGTGTAATGTCAAATGAAGAAGTGTTGTCGGCTCCAAGATAGATTCTAAAGGTCATTTTATTCGAATTAAGTCCTGTTGAAACACCTCCTCCAATATATCTGCCCACGATTTCGAGAAATGTGCAAAGATTCTTTACCGTGGGAATGTTGCCGGGGATTTTAGCCCATGGATCACTGTTGTCAGGAAGAAGAGTTCCCTGAAGATTTTCATACATATAAAAGGAAACGGCAGATCCTGCATTTAGTAGCTGAAGATCCGATATCGTACCCATATCGCCGTCAAGGGTGGCAGTTGCAGCCCTGGCAGAAAAAGGGAAGGCACCGGCGGCTGAATTGCAAAGCCTTACTCCCGTTACCTCAAAACTACCCTCCAGGTTGCTGCGATCTATCATGAGGTCATATCTTGCAACAAGACGTATGAATTCCATCGTATAGCTGTTGTTACCTTGTACAACTGTAAGAGTCCCTGTATGGGCCATCGGAAAGCCACCTGAAGTTATTCCCGCAAGCCCCGGCCATGCTATGGAAATCTCTCTCATCGCATTTTCGGAAATGGGAGGAGTGAATCCGCTGACATTGGCAAGTGCATATACAGTATAAATCTCTCCGACAGGCAGATCAATGGAAATCTCTTCTCCATTTGAAAAACTATATGATCCGGTTAATATCCCCAAAGTGTTATAAAGGGAGATATCTATGGTCATTATTGCGGAGTCATCTACATCTATACTGCTCTTTGTGGCTATTTCATCCTTCACGACAGAGAGGAATGTCACATTTCCGGTGATATTGCTGCTCTCTGAATCTTCCCGGCACCCGGCCACAATCAGTGCTACAGTCAGTGCGAATAACAATTTTTTCAGTGTTTTCATTGCAAATATTTTGTGGTTCGATCTATTTTTGACTGTGAATATCAAAAACATTTACCAATTAATAAAATACACTTACAAATGCTATTCAGTTAAAACGGCCCTAGAGGTTATTCTTAAGGGGGTGCAAAAAACCGAGAAATAATTTTCTTTGTTTCCTCAATCAGCCGTTTCTCACTTTTAACTCTCTTAATAACCTAAGTAGCACTACATTGCTTTTTATGTAAAATGAGAGATATGCCGATAAGCGCAAAAAAGATACAATACACTCTTTCGGGTAACTTTTCTTCTGAATTCAATGCTTTTCTTTGTCTAAAAACTAAGTATAATTAATAAACAGACAGAGTTATGACAAAACTGCTTACAATTTCATTTGATAACACAGAAGGAGATTTCCGTGTGGAAATTAACAGGGATGAACTTCACTCCAAAGAGCTTATTGCTCTTGGGTTGAATTTACTGTACAAAGAGTTACCTGACATTCTGCCCTCATCCATTGCGCTCGCTCTTTATATCTCTGAGGATCCTGATTTTTTGGCCGGCATTCTTAATTACCGTGTTAGTAGAATTATCTCTTATTTAGAGGATTATAAGATATTAAATCTAAAAAAAATATCATAAAATCAATAAAAACACCCAAAAAGTTAAAATAAATTATTAAATGATGCTTTTTTTTATTAAATTTGTTCATTAACATAAACAAATAATAAATAAAAGCATATGGCAAGAAAACGGCAAAGCAAAGTTTCTACTCTAGTTAATCTTGACTTCATCGCTCACTTCCTGAAGATGTCAGGTGAAAATGTCTCTTCATTTTCCCGCAAAGCGGGTATATCGAAACAATCCATGCAGCAATGGTTCGAATATGATGATATGACCATCGCTAAGATCAAGGAGATTTTCGGCAACTATGGATATGATTGGGACTATCGTCTCGTATCAAGACGAACACCTAAGGTGGTGGAGATGCCCGAGCATCTTGAGATTGAAGTCGCAGAACGCGCATACCCCCGCCTTGACTCCTCTAAACGCCTTTTTGAGTTGCGTCGCGCCATTGTTGATGCAGGTTATACTAACAAGGATTTCATTGAGAGGTTACGCAAAAAAGGTCTTGCTCATAGTGGTATGCCTTGGTGGACCAACTGTGTCAAGGTAGATTCCATATATTTGAGTGATCTTCGCAACATGGCTGAAGAGCTGGATTGCGACCTGAAGATCAGTATCAAGCCCAAGCCCAAGGCGGAGGATTAAGATTTCTTTATTGGATCGCAGGTGAGGTCAACACCAAGCTTTCGGAAGATCTTGCGGTCCACTTCACTTAACATTACTGTTGAGTGCACTTGACAGCCGTCGAGTTCGGGAAGTTTTTCCAGAGCACGGCGGCAATTTTCATTTGTAGTGCTAAGCATTGACAAAGCAACCAGTACTTCATCCGTATGCAGACGCGGGTTGCGACCATGAAGGTAGGAAACTTTGGTCTTCTGGATAGGTTCGATCATACTTTGGGGTATCAGTTTTACGCTGTGGTCAATACCAGCCAGATGTTTTGTGGCGTTGAGTATTAATGCGGCGCTGGGACCCAGAAGATCACTTGTTTTTGCAGTAATAATAGTGCCGTCAGCCAGTTCTATGGCTGCAGAGTGAGCATTTGACTGCTCTTTTCGCTCCTTGGCCGCCACGGTAGTCTTGCGGAAGGCAGTGGTAATTTTTGCCTGTTTCATCACCAAAGCTATCTTTTTGACCTCGGCATCGTTGAGTGCTCCATCTGCAAGTTTACCCAATGCAGTGTAATATCTTCGGATGATCTCATCACGTGCGGCATTACTGCAAACTTCTTCATCGCTTATGCAAAATCCTATCATATTTACCCCCATATCGGTGGGTGATTTATAGTAGTTTTCACCATAAATGCCCTCGAAAAGGGTATTGAGTACGGGAAAAATCTCTATATCGCGGTTGTAGTTGATTGCAACTGTACCGTATGCCTCCAGATGGAAGGGGTCCACCATATTGACATCATTAAGGTCAGCTGTAGCTGCCTCGTAAGCTAGATGTATGGGGTGTTTGAGGGGAAGGTTCCATACCGGGAATGTTTCAAATTTCGCATAACCGGCCTTGATGCCTTTCTGATGGTCCTGATAGAGCTGGCTAAGGCATACAGCGCATTTTCCGCTGCCGGAACCTGGGGAAGTTACTATTACCAATGGACGTGAGGTCTCCACATAGTCATTCTTACCAAATCCTTCATCTGATTCAATAAGGGCAACATCGTTCGGGTACCCTTCGATGGTATAGTGGTAAAATGTGCATATTCCCATACGCTCCAATCTTTGGCGATAATGGTCCGCACTGGCCTGACCGTTGTAGTGAGTTATGACTACCGAGCTCACAAGAAAACCCCTGCTTTCAAATTCGTGACGAAGACGCAGCACGTCCTCATCGTAAGTTATTCCGAGGTCACTGCGAATTTTGTTTTTCTCAATATCAACGGCACTTATGACAATTATGATTTCTACATCATCGCTCATTTGCACAAGCATTTGAAGCTTGCTGTCAGGCATAAAACCCGGCAGAACGCGACTTGCATGATAGTCATCGAAGAGTTTTCCTCCGAATTCGAGGTATAGTTTATCGCCGAACTGGGCGATACGCTCCCGTATGCGTTCGGACTGAATTTTCAGGTATTTTTTATTGTCAAATCCAATAGCCATTACGGGACACAAATTTAGGGATTTTTTTGATTTTATTCAAAAAAATCAAAAAAATGGTGCGAGTTACGGGGTATGGGGTGTAGAGTAGTATGGAGTTCTGAGTATGTAGTTCTGAGTATTTTTTTAGTAATTAGTTTGGAGTCAGGATTTGAATAAATATACACTCAACTCTCAAATCCTCAATATTACACACTCTTTACTCCTTACTACACAAAAACGGGTATGACTTTTTTGTCATACCCGTCCTTATGTGTTATGCTTTTTTAAAATTAGTTGAAGATGTAGCGTATTCCAATCTGGAATTTCCAGCACTGGCCGTAGTGGTAATTGTAGTCATAGGACTGGGTAAGGTAGTTCCCGTCCTTTTGATACATGGAGAATACAGGTTGCTTCTTATCATTTTGACCTTCATACTTGAGGATCGCGCTATTGTTGGAGATGGAGTTAATCTGATAAACACCCCATTTTGAATTTAGAAGGTTGCCAATATTCATGAAGTCAAACACGAGCTGAAAGTTGTGTCTGGTGTTGCCTATATTGAAAGCAAAGTCCTCTGCAATGCGAAGATCGAAACGGTGAACCCAGGGAGAGCGTGCGGCGTAAGCCTCAGCGTACTCGCCTTTGTGAGCACTCAGATATTTATCTTGTTCCACAAATTTCCAGAATGCAGCGCGGTCAGCATCAGTCTTGAAGTTGATTTCGCTGTCATTCTTGGGAATGTACATGAGGTCGCGGTTGATGCCGTCACCATTCATATCGTTGGAGTAAACGTAGCTATATCCACTACCTGAAGAACCGGTGTAGAAGAGGTTGAGATGGAGACCCTTGCCGCCAAATATCTTGAATGGGATGAAGTAGTTGACACTTGCAATCAATCTGTGGGGGACTACATATTGTGAGCGCTGTACGGTACCGAAGTTAGGACCGTCGATCGTAATAAGACCCTGCCAGGTCGATACGGGGTCGCTGCCGGGCAGTCCGGAAACCTCTTTGGACTCAGTCATCGTATATGCAAGCATAATATCGAGGTTCTTAACAGGCTGTGCATTAAGAGTGATGTTGGCAGTGTAACCGTAACCCTTATTTGTGTTGGTCAGGACAACTGCGTTCTTACCTTTGTGGATTGCGTAGTCTGAAGGATAGATGAAACGGTTGTCAGCACCGCGGAAACGCTTCCAACTCACGTTGTTCTCAATATTTATGTTATCGATTGTAACTCCGCTGACAACCTTATTGAACATAAATTCTCCGGTAAGAGTCAAGGGAAATGAGACGGGGAGCTGCCAGTCGAGAGCTATTGATGATTTCCAAATCTGGGGCATCTTGAAATTGGGGTCAACGCCTGAAATCTTGGAACCTGCAACGTGATTGCTCTCATTGAGTTCTGCCTGGAGCCCCAGTGCCTTAATAGCGTCCTGAACATTAGTCATCATACCGCCGTTGAACACATCGAGGCGTTTGTCATATCCTGTGGGAACACCATTCTTGTAAGAAGTTCTGAACTGTACTGAATTCTGAACGAGACCGGCATTAGTAGGCATATTGGTAAAGAATACCAGCGGGAGACGGCCTGCAAAGAGACCTGTACCTCCACGAACCTTGAGTGACTTGTCACCTTTTACATCCCATATGAAACCTATCCTTGGAGATATTTGGAGATTAGGCTTAGGCCATTCTCCGGTGTCAATCTTAAGATCGTCTCTGAAAGTGAGATCATAGATAGCTTTGTTTGTAGCGATGTCTTTTTTGTCAAACAGAAGCTCATCAAAACGTACACCATAAGTAAGCTTGAATTTATTGCTTATGCTCCACTCATCTTGTATATAGAGACCGATCTGGTTGAAAGTAACGCGTGCATTGGGATTAGGTTCGCCGTTCCAGCCATAGGTGATGGCAAACGACTCCGGAGTCCTGCTATTGAGGAAATCGTCAAGACTATTGTAACGGTAGTACATTGTACCGTTACGCATATATGCATTGTCGGCAAACTGGTACTCATAGCTAATACCGGCGAGTACCTTGTGCTTTCCTTTGAGCCAGGTAATGTCATCCTTGATTGTAAGAATATTGTTGTGAACACCGTTATTCCAGGTAAAGAGCTCATAACCGAGGGACATATAGGGCTCCATGATTTGTTTACCTGAGCCATCCTTACCTGCCATAATGTCAATGTGGGGGAAGGGAGCGGATTTGGAGCCTCGAACATCATCGATTTTGGAGAAAGTCACGAGAAGCTGGTTGGAGAGGTTGTCGGTAAATCTGCTGTTGAGGTCGGCGGATATTGACTGTACCTTGTTGTCCATAGAGTACATATTGTTGGCAAAAGCCATTGATTGGTTACCTACACGATATGTTCCGTTAAGACGGTATCCGGTGTCGGAAGAGTTACCGTTGGGAGCATTCCAGGCAGTATTCTTAGTGTAGTTATAGCGAAGATTGAGTCTGTGGTTGTCACTAATGTTCCAATCGATGCGAGCAAGGAGCTTCATATTTGACTGGTCACCGGGGAAGTCAGTATAAGAACCTGTATCGTATCCATATTTCTGCATCATGAAATCCTGAACTTTCTGCATGTCTGAAGCGAGTGTACGGGATACATTGCCCTCAGCTGTCTCTCCACCCTTGTTGGCGCGGTAGTTAATCACCTGTCCGGGAGTTTTCTCCATTTCAAAATTGGTGAAGAAGAAGAGCTTGTTTTTAATGATAGGGCCGCTGAAAGTAAAACCGTAAACTGTGTTGGATTCTTTAGCACGTTCATCGAGCTCCTTTCCGTTAATTTTATTTCCCCTCATATCCTGATTACGGTAATAGGTATAAGCCGTACCCTTAAAAGTGTTGGTACCTGATTTGGTAATCGCATTGATACCGCCTCCTATAAAGTTTGTCTGGCGTACGTCAAAGGGGGCAACAACAACCTGTATTTCATCGATGGCATCCATTGAGATGGGGTTGCCACCTCCGGGAAGATTGGCATTCAGACCAAAGTTGTTGTTGAAGTTGGCTCCGTCAACAGTAAAGTTGGTGGAACGTCCATCTCCGCCGGCAAAGCTCATTCCGTTTGCGTAGGGTGAGATGCGCGCAATGTCTGAGATACTGCGGTTGATAGTAGGCATATTGCCTATCTGTGATGAACTGATATTGGTGGCTGCACCTGTCTTTTCATTGGAAAATTTTGAGCTGGGTGAAGCGACTACCACCACTTCCTCAAGTTCTTCTGTAGAAATAGTAAGGACTGCGTCTTGTGTGAATGTTACACCGAGCTGGAGCACTATATCCTGGAAAAGGGTCGTTTGATAGCCGAGAAGGTGTACTTTGATATCGTACGGGCCACCCGGACGCATACCCTGGATAGCGTAACGGCCGTCTAAATTGGCTACTGCATAATAATTTGTACCTGAAGGTACATGGACAGCAATAACGGTGGCTCCGACGAGCTTTTCACCGGAATCACTGATGATTTGACCGTTTATGCTTGATGTAGTAATCTGCGCACCTGCACTGAAAGATAAAAATAGCAATGCTACAAGCGGCAAAAGTTTCTTAATTAATTGATTCATAGTTTTTTATTAAAAATTATTGTTGTTTTTAATTGCGCTAAAATAGGAAAGGATTCTATTTGCTTAAGAAATAAGTTGTTACAATTGTGTTAATTTTGTTGATCGCAGGGCTTAAATATCTGATATTGAGAATCTTGCACAAAAACAAGAGAGGACCACCGCGGTGATCCTCTCTGTTGGCTGTTAGCTTTTGGCTTTTGGCATTTTGCTTGGCCATTGCTACTAACTTTCGTGCCTACTCAGAACTCCATACTCAGAACTCCATACTCAGAACTTCATACTCCATACTCCTTACTCCTTACTCAGAACTCAACATTCCTCTACACCCACACCCTGCACCTCGCACTACTCAATACTACACAACTACCCACTTCACACTACACACTACCCACTACACACTACACAATACACACTATATCTTCGGTCCTGCGGATACAAGTGCAGCACCTGCAGGGTTGCCGGTAAATTTGGCAAAATTCTTTATGAATTTGCCTGCAAGGTCAATTGCCTTTCTATCCCATTCGCAAGAGCATGGATAAGTATTGCGTGGATCTAGAATATTGGTGTCAACATTGGGAAGTGCTTTGGGTATCTCAAGGTTGAATATAGGAATAAACGAGGTATCTGCTTTGTCAATTGACCCGTCAAGAATAGCGTCAATGATGCCGCGGGTATCCTTTATGGAGATACGTTTACCGGTGCCGTTCCATCCTGTATTAACCAAATAAGCGGTAGCTCCGCTAGCCTTCATCCTCTTTACGAGCTCTTCACCATATTTTGTTGGGTGGAGGGAGAGAAATGCCGCCCCGAAGCAAGCTGAGAATGTAGGAGTAGGCTCAGTGATTCCGCGTTCAGTACCCGCTAGTTTTGCAGTAAAACCGCTGAGGAAGTAGTACTGTGTCTGCTCAGGAGTGAGTTTGGATACGGGAGGAAATACTCCAAATGCGTCAGCAGTGAGGAAAATTACCTTTTTAGCATGACCTGCCTTGGAGATAGGTTTCACAATGTTGTCAATGTGATAAATTGGATAGGAGACACGTGTATTCTCGGTCACGCTCTTGTCGGTGAAATCAATTTTGCCGTTTTCGTCAACAGTAACATTTTCGAGGAGTGCGTCGCGCTTGATGGCATTGTAGATATCAGGCTCGGCTTCTTTGCTGAGGTTGATTACCTTTGCGTAGCAGCCGCCCTCAAAATTAAAGATACCGTCGTCGTCCCAGCCGTGCTCGTCATCACCGATAAGTTGGCGCTTGGGATCTGTAGAAAGAGTAGTCTTACCTGTTCCGGAGAGACCGAAGAATATAGCGGTTTCGCCATCCCTGCCCACATTAGCCGAGCAGTGCATCGATGCTATACCCTGGAGGGGTAAGAGATAGTTCATATAGGTAAACATACCCTTTTTCATTTCGCCGCCATACCAGGTGTTGATGATTACCTGCATATTTTCTGTAAGGTTGAATACAACCGCAGTTTCAGAGTTAAGTCCTAGTTCTTTATAATTCTCCACCTTTGCCTTAGATGCGGTAAGTACCACGAAATCCGGCTCACCGAAATTGGCAAGTTCTTTTTCAGTGGGACGTATGAACATATTTTTTACAAAGTGAGCCTGCCAGGCAACTTCCACTATGAAACGAATTTTAATGCGTGAGTTTTCATTGGCACCGCAAAAGGCATCCATCACATAGAGAGTCTTTTCTGAAAGTTGCTTTGTTGCAATCTTTTTGAGCTCTTTCCATGCCTCGGGAGTAACCGGTTTATTGTCATTCAAATAGTCATCTGAAGTCCACCAGACTGTATCTCTGGTAACATCATCCATCACCCAGAATTTGTCCTTTGGAGAACGCCCGGTGTAAATACCGGTCATTACGTTGACAGCACCAAGTTCGGTCAGCTGACCGGCCTCGTAACCCTTGAGGGAGGGATCCAATTCAGCTTTATACAACTCCTCATAACTGGGGTTGTGAATTACTTTTTTAACATTGATGATGCCGTACTTTGATAAATCGATATTTGCCATAATTGTCTATTATTTTCTTTTATTGTTAGTCGCGCAAAGGTAATAATTATTTTATACGCCCATAATTTTGTGCAAAAAGTTTGCCATATAATTGCTATTTTTGCGACATGAGAGAAACTTTGAAAAAGTACTGGGGATATGACTCCTTCCGTCCGATGCAGGAGAACATTATCGCCTCTGTGCTGGAGAGGAAAGATACTCTTGCCATACTGCCCACAGGTGGCGGCAAATCCATCTGTTTCCAGGTTCCATCTATGATGACGCCGGGAATATGTATAGTGGTATCGCCGCTGATTGCGCTGATGAAAGATCAGGTAGAGGATCTTAATGACCGTGGAATTCCCTCTCTGCTTGTCTGTTCCGGTATGACCTACCGTGAGATAGACATCACTATGGACAATGCTGTTTATGGTGACTACAAGTTTCTCTATCTCTCTCCCGAGCGTCTTAGGACGGAGCTTTTCCGTGTGAGGGTGGCCAGGATGAATGTCAATTACCTGGTGGTGGATGAAGCACACTGTATTAGTCAATGGGGGCATGATTTCAGACCGGAATATCTTCAGATAGCAGAAATAAGAGAGATAATCAGCACGGAGAGGCGGGTGCCTGTCGTTGCTCTAACAGCTACTGCTACTTCGAAAGTTGCGGATGACATTATGGCAAATTTAAAATTTGAGGTTCCCAACAAGATTACCTCATCTTTTGAAAGGCCCAACCTCTCATATGTTTTCCGAAAATGTGAAGATAAGATGGGGCAGTTGCTCTCCATCTGTCATAATGTGAATGGGAGCGGCATAGTCTATGTCGGCAAAAGACGTACTGCAGAGCAAATCGCCTCTTTTCTTCGAAGCCAGAAAATTGATGCAGTAGCATATCACGCCGGAATGGAAAGGGATACACGATCGCGCAGACAAGACAAATGGAAGAGCGATCAGACCCGCATCATTGTCTCCACTAATGCCTTCGGAATGGGTATAGACAAGCCGGATGTGAGATTTGTCTGCCATTTTGATATGCCCGACACAGTGGAGGGATATTTTCAGGAGGCGGGTAGAGCCGGTAGGGATGGAGACCTGTCCTACACTGCGTTGCTTTGGAATGACAGCGATATCAGGCGTCTCCAACAGATTGGCCGTGTGACCTTTCCTCCTCTGGATTATATCCGTGATATTTACCAAAAGGTCTTTATCTTTCTTGGAATACCCTATGAAGAGGGCAGGGGGCGCAGTGTGAAGTTTGATCTTGATGCTTTTGTAGGCCATTTCAAGCTCCACTCTGCTACCGCATATTATGCAATCAGATATATTGAGCAGGCGGGTTACTGGACACTTTCTGAAGAGCTGGAAATCCCTTCTAAGGTCCGTTTTGATGTTTCAAGAGATGAACTCTACAAAGTTCAGCTGGGTTCCAATGAGATGGATACCTTTGTAAAAGTGCTTTTGAGGATGTATACCGGTATATTTTCCGACTATGTTACAATTGATGAGGAAAAAATTGCCAGGGTAGGACGTTATGCTGTGGATGCAGTTAAGGCAAAACTAATCTCCCTCTCAAACCGACATGTGATGAGTTATGTGCCTAAGTTTCGTTCGCCGATTCTTACATTCTACAATGAAAGGCTATACGAGAAAAACCTTCGTTTGCCGGAATCGGAATATAAGGAAAAGGTGGAACATCGTACTGCCGGGGTCAATGCAATGATCTCTCTGGTCACCGACAATTCCACCTGTCGCAGTGTGTCGCTGCTGCGTTATTTTGGTCAGGAGGAGTCGGAGCCATGTGGTAAGTGTGATGTTTGCATTGCAGCGAAAAAGAGATAAGTTGCGGGGTGCGTGGTACGGGTTGCGGGTATTGAGTATTGAGTATTGAGTATTGAGTATTGAAGATTAGAGAGATGAGTGTGTATGTAGTGTGTAGTATGGAAGTGAGAGAATTAGGTTTTTAGTTTGATTTGGAATAATGAGAATTTAGTATAAGAATAAAATAAAGAAAAAAAATAAATGAGGACTGAAAATATGTTTAAAAATATCAAAGCATTTGTATTCGATGTTGATGGAGTATTTACTGATGGATCTGTTTTGGCGATGCCGGATGGAGATCTTCTACGTACATTCAACGCAAAAGATTGTTTCGCCGTCAGAATGGCAGTTGACAATGGTTACCCTGTAGCTATAATTACCGGAGGCTGTTCCCAGAGCATTATTCAAAGAGCTATTTCACTTGGTGTGGAAGCAAAGAATCTCTACCAGCTTTCAAGAGACAAACGTCCCGATTTTATGAGATTTTGCACCGATCACGGTTTGCAACCCTCAGAAGTGGTCTTTGTAGGTGATGATGTCCCGGATATACCGGCCCTTCGTGAGGCGGGCCTCGCTGTCTGTCCCTCTGATGCTGTTGCTGATGTAAAAGAGGCCTGCAACTATATTTCTCCTTTCCCCGGAGGTAGAGGCTGTATCCGGGATATTGTTGAAAAGGTACTCAAAATGCAGGGAAGATGGCATTTTGACCCAACGGAACCTATAAGCGCCAAATATCCCGATCACATAGCAGAGCTTGCAAATAAAACCGGAAGAAATGTTTGATGGATATAGATTCATTCTGGCTTCAAAGTCTCCTCGCCGGCGCGAACTTCTGGCCGGACTGGATTTGAAATTTGAAGTAGAGACGGGCCCCGAATCGAAGGAGGGATTTAACGAAGATATTCCCCACTCACAAGTTCCGGAATATCTTGCCAAACACAAATCTATAACATTCCACAGGCCTCTTGAGCCTGGTGAAGTGCTTATAACAGCCGATACCTTAGTATTTGGCCAGCAGGAAAAACTGGAAAAAGGAATGCTCTCGGAAGAGACCCTTCAAAAATGCGCAATCCTCGGCAAACCAACTGATAGGGAGGAGGCATTTAGAATGCTCTCCCTGCTCTCGGACAATACCCACTATGTGCTGACTGGGGTAGCTATCCGAACTCTTGATGAATTGCGCTCCTTTACTGCAGCTACCGAAGTTTCATTCAAGAAGCTCTCCCAGGAAGAAATCTCCTACTATATAGACAATTATGCTCCCTATGATAAAGCGGGGGCCTATGGTGTACAGGAGTGGATTGGTCATATCGGTATTACCTTTATCAGCGGTTCTTACTACAATGTAATGGGACTTCCCGTACAACGTCTTTACACTGAACTCTGCGAGCTGTTGTTACACAATTAGGGATAATTTACCGAAATTGTTTATTTTTGCAGTTTGAACAATTGACAACAATAAAGCAAGATTTATATAGATGGAACTCCCCAACAAATACGATCCTTCCCTGACGGAAGATAAGTGGTATTCCTACTGGCTTGAGAATGGATTTTTTCATTCGGTACCTGATGAACGTGAACCATATACCATTGTGATTCCTCCACCCAATGTGACAGGTGTGCTACATATGGGACATATGCTCAATAATACGCTTCAGGATGTCTTGGTGCGTCGTGCCAGAATGACCGGCTACAATGCCTGCTGGGTTCCGGGTACAGACCATGCTTCCATTGCAACCGAGGCAAAAGTAGTGGAAAAACTAAGAGCCGCCGGTATCGAAAAATCAGACCTGACGCGTGAGGAGTTTCTAAAACACGCATGGGAATGGAGAGATAAACATGGTGGCATCATACTCGAGCAGCTTAAAAAGCTTGGTGCATCCTGTGACTGGGACCGCACCAGATTTACGATGGACCCCGATTTGAGTGAGGCTGTAATCAATACATTTGTCTATTTCTACAAAAAAGGACTCATCTATCGTGGAGTTCGTATGGTTAACTGGGACCCGGAAGGCCTGACTGCTGTTAGTGATGAAGAGGTAATCCACAAAGAGACTGATTCCAAGTTCTACTATCTGAGATACAAGATCGCCGGTAGTGTAGCTGAAGGAGAATGTGATTATGTCACAATTGCCACAACACGTCCTGAAACCATTATGGCTGATGTGGCGGTCTGCGTCAATCCGGAAGATGAAAGATATTTTCACCTGCGGGGTAAAAATGTCATTATTCCACTTATCGACAAAGAGATTCCCATAATAGAGGATGATTATGTGACAATGGACCTCGGTACCGGATGTCTCAAAATCACTCCCGCTCATGACATCAATGACTACGAAATAGGGCTGCGCCACAAACTTCCCGTGATAGATATTATCAATGATGACGGAACACTCAACGAAATGGCTCAGATCTTAGTTGGAGAAGATAGGTTTGTCGCTCGTAAAAAGATAGTGAAGATGCTCGAAGAGGCAGGACTTCTCGAAAAGGTAGAGGACTACAAGTCTCAAGTAGGTCATTCGGAGCGCACAGATGCTGTTATCGAGCCTAAACTCTCCATGCAGTGGTTCCTTAAGATGGAGGATCTGGCACAAGATGCATTGCAAGTGGTAGAAGATGACTCGGTAAGGCTTATACCCGACAAATTCAAAAATACATATCGTCACTGGATGGAAAATGTTCGTGACTGGTGTATTTCACGACAGTTGTGGTGGGGCCAGCAAATTCCTGCTTATTATCTCCCAAATGGGGAATTTGTAGTAGAATCTACATTTGAGGAGGCTCTTGAAGCTGCACGTAAGATTGATCCTTCCATAAAGGCGGAAGATTTGGTTCAGGACGAAGATGTACTAGATACATGGTTCTCATCCTGGCTCTGGCCGATATCGGTATTTGACCCTTCAAAGCCAGGTTTTCCTGATAAGGCACCCAATGCCGACCTCGCATATTACTATCCCACAAATGACCTCGTGACTGCTCCCGAAATTCTCTTTTTCTGGGTGGCGAGGATGATTATGGCAGGAGAGGAGTTCTGTCAGGATATACCTTTCCGAAATGTCTATCTGACGGGTATAGTGCGCGACAAACAGGGCCGCAAAATGTCAAAACAGCTTGGCAACTCTCCCGATCCTATAAAACTGATGAAGGAGTATGGAGCAGACGGCGTACGTCTGGGTATGCTTCTCTGTACATCTGCCGGCAATGACATCCTCTTTGACGAAAGTCAAGTGGAACAAGGTCGTAATTTCAGCAATAAGATCTGGAATGCTTATCGTCTGGTTAAAGGCTGGAAGGTGAGTTATACTATGCCACAAAGTGATGTCAATCGCCTTGCTGTCTCCTGGTTTGCGTCGCAACTTAACAAAACTATCGACAGTATTAATGAGGATTTTGACAAGTTCCGTATTTCGGACGCAGTCATGACTATTTACAAACTCTTCTGGGATGATTTTTGCTCCTGGTATCTGGAGATTATCAAGCCTTCATTTGTAGATGGCGTACAGGAAAACATTGATAAGACCACTTTTGACGCTACTATCTCATATTTCGACTCATTACTCAAGATACTTCATCCCGTAATGCCCTTCATTACCGAAGAACTCTGGCAGAATATCGAGGATCGTAAAAAAGGTGAAACCATTATGCTTCAGCAGATGCCTATTTCCGCCGGTCACGACAAGGCTCTTATTTCTGCTTTTGATAAGGCTATCGAGACAGTTGTGGCTATCAGGGCACTCAGACAGTCAAAAAATATCTCTCCCAGAGAACCCCTTTCAGTGCAGGTAAAGAGCACCTTCTATCCTGCGATCATCACTCCAGTGATTTCCAAGATGGCAAATGTACCCGATTTACAGGTTGTTGAGGAGTTTGATACCACATCGGCAGGACAATCCTTTATGGTGGGAACTATCGAATATTTTGTTCCCCTGGCAGATAAGGTAGACCTTGATGAAGAGATTGCAAAGATAGAAGCTGAAATTAAACGTTACGAAGGCTTTATAAAAGGGGTGAATGCCAAACTCGGCAATGCAGCATTCGTGGCAAATGCTCCCGAAAAGGTTGTAGCACTTGAGCATAAAAAACTCTCCGACGCTACCACAAAAATAGAGACACTCCAGGCACGCCTGGCCACTCTTAAATAGTGTAACAGATAATATAACACCCAAATAAAATGAGAAATTTTTTATTATTCGGATCATTCGGCTGGCAGGAAATACTGATTATTGCCTTTATCGTACTTCTTCTTTTCGGTGGCAGGAAGATTCCCGAGCTTATGAAGGGACTTGGAAAAGGTGTCCGCAGCTTCAAAGAGGGAATGAAAGATGTGGAAGATGAGGTTAAAGGAGTGGACGAGGATCTCAAGGATAAAGGTAAGGAGCAGAAATAACACTTCCATACCGGTTTTCTGATGGGAAGCAGCAATATGTCCTTTTGGGAGCATCTCGACGAGTTGCGTAAAGTACTTTTTCGCGCAGTCGTTGTGCTTGTGGTGCTGATGATCGTTGCCTTCTTTTTCAAGGAGACGATTTTCGGTGATATCATATTTGCGCCTTTGACATCGGATTTCTGTCTATACAGGTGGCCGGATTCCCTGCTTGCCCTGTTTGGTTCGGGACCTACCGGAGAATTTTCGATCGAGCTGATCAATATCGAAATGGCAGCTCAGTTTTTCACTCATATCAGGGTATCACTCTATGTAGCATTGATAGTTGCGATGCCATTTATCTTCTACCAGATATGGACATTTGTGCGACCGGCACTCTATGATAATGAAAAAAGAGTTGTTAGACGTGCATTTGGATTTGCGGGCATTCTTTTCTATGTTGGCATTGCTGTGGGTTATCTGCTTGTCTTCCCACTGACTGTGAGATTTCTGGGTACATACCAGGTGTCACCCGATGTGCCAAACCAAATATCGCTCAACTCCTATATTGGGATGTTTGTTTCCTTGATTCTCATTATGGGAATTGTATTTGAAATGCCGGCACTTGCTGCTGTACTATCAAGATTCGGAATTATAACAAAAGAATTTTTGAAGAAATACCGCAAACATGCTATTGTGGTACTTCTGGTGCTTGCTGCATTGATAACACCCTCAGGAGACGCAGTGACGCTCTTTTTTGTAGCAATTCCGCTCTACTGTCTCTATGAGGTGAGTATTTTAGTCTGCAGGTCAGGTAAAGCTGAAGAGGATGAAATTGCGGCAGATGCCCCGGGAGGTGAGGAGTGATATCGATTAGCGATCTTACTGTTTCATACGGAGGATTCACTCTTCTGGACAGTATCAATTTTCACATAAGTGACAAGGAGAAAATAGGTCTTGTCGGCAAGAACGGAGCAGGCAAATCTACCATTCTCAAACTTATTATGGGCATCCAGTCTCCTACGTCGGGAAAGGTTTCGATGCCTGCTGATCGAAAGGTAGGATATCTTCCCCAGATAATGAAGCATGCCCGCGGAAAAAGCGTTATTGACGAGGCTATGACAGCATTTGCAGAGCACAATGAGCTCAATATGCGTATGGACCGGATATCGCACGAGCTGGCAAACCGCACCGACTACGAATCGGAAGAGTATCATAAATTGATAGTCGAGTTAAATGATATAACAGATCGACTCAGGATCTATCCCCCGGAATCCCCCCGTGTACAGGCAGAGAAAATCTTGATCGGACTCGGTTTTCGACAAGGTGAACTCGACAGAATGACAAGCACATTCAGTCATGGCTGGAACATGCGAATTGAGTTGGCAAAAATCCTCCTGCAAAATCCCGACATACTGTTGTTGGACGAGCCTACAAACCACCTCGACATCGAATCTATCCAGTGGCTTGAAGAGTATCTGAAGAGCTTTTCAGGCGCAATGGTGCTGATATCACATGACCGAAGGTTTCTCGATAATTGCACAAATCGCACTGTAGAGGTGATGCTGGGTAAAATCCATGACTATAAAGTACCCTACTCCCAATTTGTAGAGTTGCGCAAGGAGAGAATTGCCCAGCAACGTGCTGCCTATGAAAACCAGCAGCGCATGATAGAGAAGACGGAGGAGTTCATTGAAAAATTTCGCTATAAACCCACAAAGAGCAACCAGGTACAATCCAGAATCAAACAATTGGAAAAACTCGAGCGTATCGAGATAGATGAGGAAGATCTGAGCACAATTACCGTCAGGTTTCCGTCTGCGCCGCGTTCTGGGGATGTAGTTTTTTCGGTCAAGGATGCCACTATAGGCTATTCCAAACCTAAGAAGAAGATTGTGTTGAATAGAGCTAATATGACCATTAGAAGAGGGGAGAAGGTGGCCTTTGTGGGGCGGAACGGAGAGGGAAAGACCACAGTTATGCGTCTGCTCACAGGGCAGCTTCAGCCTTTCGAAGGTGAAGCGGTGGTTGGGTACAATGTGAAGACCGGCTATTTTGCACAGAACCAGGAGGATCTACTCGATAAGAAAGATACTGTTTACGGTACTTTGGATAAGGTCGCAGTGGGAGAGGTAAGGACCAGACTGCGCGATATTCTTGGTGCTTTCCTTTTCAGAGGTGAAGATATAGATAAGAAGGTAGCGGTGCTAAGCGGAGGAGAACGATCACGGTTGGCTATGGCTAAACTCATCCTGCACCCTTACAATCTGCTGGCGCTAGACGAGCCCACCAACCATATGGACCTTCGTTCAAAGGATGTGCTAAAACAAGCACTACAGAAGTATGATGGGACTCTGATTATAGTGTCGCACGACCGAGATTTCCTCGATGGATTGGTGGAGAAGATCTATGAGTTTGCCGACGGGCAGGTGAAGGAGCACCTAGGTGGAGTAGATGATTTCCTCTATCGAAAGAAGATAAGTTCGCTCAGGGAGATAGAAATCAAAAAGCAACCCCCTTCCCAGGCTGCACCCGAACCTAAAAAAGAAAAAACATCCACATACGAGGAACAGAAATACCTCTCGAGAGAGGAGCGCAAAATGAAAAACCGCCAGCAACGGCTGGAAAATGAAATATCATCTCTGGAAGAAGAGATCTCTGAAGTTGAAAAAATCCTCTCATCACCCTCTCCGGAGGATGATATAGTGGAACTCACACACAAGTATAATGACCTCAAAATTAATCTTGAGAACAAAATGGATGAATGGGCATCCCTAACAATATATTAAGACAATGGAAGAAAAAAAGCAACACTATCTCTTCGGTATGCACCCTGTGCACGAAGCAATAAAAACAGGTAGAAAGTTTGAAAAAATTCTATTCAAGCAGGGACTTGAAGGCGATAGATTCAGGGCACTCTTTGATCTGGTAAAACAAAACGAGATTCCTTTTCAGTTTGTGCCGGGTGAAAAGATGAACAAAATACATCGCGGCTCTCATCAGGGTGTTATCGGCTATATGTCGCAAATTGACTATCTGCCATTTGAGGATGTTGTCGAAAGAGCACTTGCAGAGACCCCCAACCCTATATTCCTTATGCTGGATGGAGTAAGTGACGTGCGCAATTTCGGTGCGATAGTAAGAAGTGCGGAATGTGCCGGAGTAAGTGGTGTTATACTTCCAGCCAAAGGAGGAGCCGCTATAAATGCAGATGCTATTAAAACATCAGCCGGAGCTCTCCTAAGAGTGCCTGTAAGCAGAACTCCTAACCTACGTATTCCCTTGTATTATTTGATTGATGCAGGTTTTCAGGTTGTGGGTGCAACAGAAAAGGCCGGCGGTTCAATCTACGATGTAGATTTCACTCAGCCGACCGTAATCGTTATGGGTTCAGAAGGTAAGGGTATTTCCGATTCCGTACTTTCGCTCTGTAGTGTTCAGGCAGCGATTCCAATGTCAGGTAAGATCGGTTCCCTCAATGTTTCCGTGGCTACTGCCATAGTGCTTTTCGAAGCAGTAAGGCAGCGGATTCCACGGTTTTAACTAGTCAATTCGGCGAAGACTGGATCCTCGACTAATCTCCGATGTGATGCTTATTGACTTATCTGTCCTGTAGGTACAGGAAGATGCTCCCGAGCACTCTACATCAAGAGTCCCTGTTACGTATATGCTTGCCTTAGATGCACCTGAAAGATCTATTTCTGCATCTTTGGCGGTCAATTTGTCTGCTACTATAGTGCAGACGCCGCTCCCTTCGATAGCTACCTCATCAACGATACCGGAAAGGATAGCTTTAGATGCACCACTGCACTCAAGATCTACCTTTTCAAATTCTCCATCCACTTCAGCTTTTGATGCGCCGGAGATCTCAATATCAAGGTCATCTGTCGTGAGGTTAGCATAGATTTTGCTCGCTCCGGATACTTTTACGTCGGCATCGACAAAGTCACCTTTAAGCTCTCGGATGGTGGATGCTCCGTTTACATTAATAAGAGCATCCTTTGCAATTACATTCAATCCATAGACTAAACTGGCACCGCTAAGTTTCATCACAAATCTCTCATTTCCGCAATCAAATGTATCAGCAGTATTGAATTTGGATGCTCCGGAAAGCGTAAGTTTGTTGAGTACCGGCATTGTGATCGTTGCTTTTGCGATTTTGTTATCGTTTCTTAAAACTCTTTTATTGGGATTGTCCAATCCTATGTAAAGAGTTCCTTTGGAATTCTTTACGGAGAGAAATTTCTCCAGATCGTCACTGATCGTAATGACAATAGAATAGTTATTGTCCTGTACTACCTCTACATCAAACCAATGAGAGATGTCCAGCCCTTGGAAATCGCGATAGTCAAAACTTTTTACTGTTTGTGCGCCGCTTGTAAGCACAAAGCCCATCATTGCGGCAAATGTTAGGATAAAACGTTTCATTTTAGTTAGTTGTTTTTTATTGTTCATATTATTATTCAGTTATAAATTGTGGATATCTCAATTCACGATCGATGCAACGTATTTTCGAAGTTCAATTACACTTTCCACCCTTTTATTGTAGTATTCTCTGAGTACTTCTGCCTTTTCTTCTTCGCTCATCTCTTCAGGAAGGACTTCCATAAGGGGGACATGTTCTAATGTAATACTCTCCAAAGTGTTGAAATGTTCGCTAACTCCATTCTCGGGATCGTAAGCTGTGAGAGAATAGAGATATTCGTAACTTTCTCTGACTACATCCATATAGGCGCTGTAGATCTCCTGCGGATCTTCCATTGCAGCCACAGTCTCGGAGAAACTCACCTTGTTTGCGTTCAGAGTCTTGATAAGCAAGTTGGCGCCAAAAATAAGCATTATCGACGCGGCAACAGGGAAGAGTACCGCTTTCCAAAATATCCGTTTACGTGGAATATTTCTGCGGAATTCAATCCTCTTCGGGGGATTGGCTTTCTCCATAAACCTTTCGAAATGGCCCTCTGCAGGTTCCATATCGTCAAGAATATTCCTGATGTTGTCTACTTCTTTCATTGTTGCAATATTTTTAATAGTGTTGCCTTTCCTCTACTTACCTGGGAACGTATTGTCACCTCTTTCTGCCCTGTGATCTGTGCAATCTCCTGATAATCCATTCCCTCGAAAAGTGAGAGTGTCAATACCAATCTATAAGGATCTTTCATCGTTTCCAAAGCCTCTTTGACACGTTTTACCTCTTTCTTTGTGGAAAAAGCTATCTCTGCACTCTCGTCGGCGGAAAGGCTTTCCGGTTCTTCATAGCTATCTTTGAAAATGCGCTCCCTTTTGATAACCCTCAATCTGTCAATTGATCTTCTTATGCAGGTGCGTATAAGCCAGGCAGAAACTTGGGCAGGTTCAGCGGGAGGATTTTCCATTTGCAGAAAACGAAGTAGCGTGTCATGCATTATCTCTTCTGCGTCAGCGCCGTTGCCTACTATTCTGTAACTCGCGTTGAAAAGCCGCCTGTAGTGAGTGTCGTAAAATTTTTTGATCTCTTTTTGTGTCATCACTCTCTTTTCTATCTATAAGACGGAGCGTTGCTCCATTTGTTGCACAATTTATCGATAATTTGTAAATTTGACCATTATTTATGTAACCTTAAAATATTGTTGAGATTTTATGATATTCCTATTGGATTCCCACTGTGACTCCCCGCTAATGCTTGTGAAGGGCGCAGATTTCGGGCAGACAGTCCAGCAAGGCTATACTCCCGGCAAGTTTCCTGTTACACACGTCGATTTTGCTAAAATGAAAAAGGGAGGGGTTAACGGCTCTTTTTTCGCGATCTATACATCAAATTCTCTCTCTCCTGACGAATCTACCAGAAGGGCTTTTGAGCTTATATCCAGGGTTTACGATGCCGTTGAGCAGAACCCCGACAAGGTAGCTTTTGCCACCACTCCTGCACAGGCTAAACGCAATAAAAAGAACGGATTGATCTCCATTTTCCTGGGTATGGAAAACGGTGATCCAATACAGAAGGATCTCTCCATGCTCAGGATGTTTTACCGCCTGGGTGTAAGGTATCTCACCCTGACCCACGCAGGTAATAATGAGATTTGTGACTCCTGCGCTCCAAAGGAGAAACGCTGGGGAGGTGTGAGTCCCTTCGGAAAAGAGGTAATTGAGGAGTGTAACCGTCTAGGAATGCTAATTGACGTTTCGCATATCTCCGATGACTCCTTTTGGGATGTTCTAAAATATTCAAAGGCACCGGTGGTGGCTACGCACTCCTGCTGTCGCGCACTTGCCTCTCATCCCCGCAATATGAGCGACGAAATGATAGTGGCGCTGGCAGAGAAGGGTGGGGTGATCCAGATCAATTTTTATCCTGCTTTCCTCGATAATGAGTATGCAGCGTCTGAGATCTGGGATCTTGAGGATGTTTTTGATGCAGCCGACAAAGCATGGCAGAAAGATAAGTCTAATGTTGACCTCCAGAAGCAACTTGAAAAGTCCGTCATAGATATGAATGCTGTCAAAAAACCCTCTTATAAAAGAGTCGTAGACCACATTGACCATGTCGTCAGTCTGGTAGGAGTAAAACATGTAGGACTAGGCAGTGATTTTGACGGTATAAACACTTGTCCAAAAGGTCTTGAGGATATCAGCAAAATACAACGCATAATAATAGAACTTCGAAGACGCGGCTACAAAGAACACGAAATCAGGGCGATTGCCGGAGGCAATTTCTTCCGTATGATGGATGCAGCTCAGAAGTTTGCATACGAAGAATAATCCCATTCACAACAAATTATAATTACAGATATGAAATTTTTCATTGACACTGCCAATCTCGAGCAGATCAAAGAGGCTCAGGCACTAGGAGTCCTGGACGGAGTTACTACCAACCCTTCCCTTATGGCAAAGGAGGGTATAAAGGGCGATGCCGCCATCAAGGCACATTATCAGCAGATTTGTGAAATTGTCGATGGTGATGTAAGCGCAGAAGTATTCGGTACAGAGTATGACGATATGATCCGTCAAGGTGAAGAGCTTGCTGCACTTCATCCTCAGATTACCATAAAGCTCCCCTGTACAAAAGATGGCATTCGTGCCGTAAAGTATTTCTCCGAAAAAGGTGTCAAGACCAATTGTACCCTTGTTTTTACTGTGGGACAGGCACTACTTGCAGCAAAAGCAGGAGCCACTTATGTCTCTCCTTTTGTAGGACGTCTGGATGACATTTCGAGTGACGGAGTTGCTCTTATAAAGGAAATTGTAGATGTTTTCAACTACTATGGCTATCAGACACAAGTACTCGCAGCTTCAATACGCCATACACAGCACATAATCGACTGTATAAAAGCAGGTGCCGATGTGGCCACATGTCCTCTCAAGGCTATCCTCGGTCTTCTCAACCATCCTTTGACAGATAAGGGCGTGGAAATCTTTGTGGCTGACGCCAAGAAAATGGAAGGCTGATGGGAAGCTCTAAGGAAAAATTCATGCACCTGGCAATTGATCTTGCTACTGAAAATATTAAAAACGGGGGAGGTCCTTTCGGTGCCGTAATCGTAAAAGATGGAGAAGTAATCGCCACGGGTTGCAACCGTGTGACCGCATCAAATGATCCCACCGCCCATGCCGAGGTAAGTGCAATCCGTGCTGCCTGTAAGGATCTTGATACTTTCAATCTGGAAGGATGCGAAATTTACTCTTCTTGCGAACCCTGTCCGATGTGCCTGGGAGCCATTTATTGGGCACATATCGACAAAATCTACTATGCCGCCAATAAGCACGACGCTGCCGATGCCGGCTTCGATGACTCCTTTATCTATAAGGAACTTGAGCTCACACCTGAAGAACGCCGTCTTAAAGCTGAGGTCCTCTTAGAAAAAGAAGCCCTCCGGGTTTTCGAATCCTGGAAGGCGAAGGAAGATAAGGTGGAGTATTAAGTGTTGCGGGGTGCATGGTACGGGTTGCGGGTTAGTGCTGATTATCTAATGATAACCTATTTCAGGACATGACACTCGCAACTCAGAACTCAGAACTCCTCACTAAAGCCCCAGGGCTCTCTCTATCGGTTGTATTGTTGCGTAGGTATCTAGTTCTTCTCTGTTCGAAAAGAGCAGAATAAGCATTTCTTTCTCAGGGTAGCGTGCTGCTATAGATTTAAACCCGCCGTTGCTGCCGGTGTGATAAATCTTTAAGGGTGTGGAGTCGGTTTCGGGTTCGATGAACCAGCCATATCCATACCAGGTATTGGGGCGATTTTGATAGTTGCTGTATTTGCTGCCGCTTATCTTTATTTGAGGAGTATGTGCGGCATTCTGAATTTCTTCCCCTAGTACCGTATGGTTGCGGAGTGCTTTTTCCCAAATCACAAACTCATGAGTTGAAGTGTATAGGCCACCGTCAGCCTTGGTTGCGAAAAAGGTTTCCTCGCCGTAGTCATACTCACGCCACTCTTTATTGCTGTTGGTTACACCTTCATTTTTACTATTTTCTTTAGAGATATTATCAACAGCTTCAAGTCTATATCCACGAGCCTTATTTGGGATAAGGTGCTCTTTATCGGGTTCAAAGTAGAGACTATGTTCCATTCCTGCAGGAGCGAAAATATTCTCATTTACATAATCAACAAAGGGCATTCCTGAAACCTTTTCCACAATTGCACCAAGCATCAAAAAAGTCGGATTGATATATTCGTACTCCGTTCCGGGCTCGAAATTTATATAGTTCAAGTCGGGTAGATATTGCATTACATACTCCTCATTTGCAAAAATACTGCGCTGTTTGTCGCTTCTGTCGCGTGCGTCGGGTATGCCTGAGGAGTGGGAGAGGAGATGTTTGATCTGAATTTTCTCATAAAAATCCGCCTTGTATTCGGGAAAATATTTTGTCATGTTGTCCTCTAGTGAAAGTTTGCCTTGTTCCGCAAGCTGAAGGATAGCAACTGCAGTAAACTGTTTAGAAATTGAAGCAATGCAGAAAGAACTATTTCCATCAATAGGTGTACAGCTCTCAAGGTCTGCTATACCATAACCTTTATCAAAAATAATTTCATCGCCTTGCATGACAAGTACTGCCGCACCGGGCTCGTCTGCCGGAAATAGTTCGGAACAAATGGAATCGATCTGTTTGGCTGTCTCATCCTTGGGATTGGGGGAACAGGCTGCTAAAAATGTTGCTGCCATAATAAATGCAATTATTCTTTTCATAATACTATAGTTTGCTGTTGGCCGTTGGCTTGGCTTTTGGCTTGCTTATTAGCTGTTAGCCATTGGCTTTTGGTTGATTATAATTTTTTAATAGTTAACTTTTAATTTACAATTGCTCTTCTCTCCAACTAAAATTTCTGAACCCTACATTCTCTTTCTACTACGCACTTAATACTTAGAACTCAGATTTATTTACTCAAATCCACTACCAACTCCACACACTACACACTACACACTACACACTCATCTTTCTCTATTTCCAGACGGAGGAGATTGAGAGCATTTGATGCAAATCTCTCGATATTTGTCATCCTGTCAGCTGAAAATTTAACCATCCGGGTGACCACGCGATCTTTAGTGGCCACTGCAAGCCATGCAGTGCCTACAGGCGTAGTTGGTGAGCCTCCGCCAGGACCTGCAACACCGGTTGTCGCAATCGTATAGTCGGTATTAAGCAATCGTATCAATCCGGTGGACATTGCTATTACAGTCTCTTCACTCACGGCGCCGTGAGCTTCAATTGTCTCTTTAGGCACCTTCAAAAGATTGGTCTTTACCTCATTAGCGTAGGAGATAACAGACCCTTTGTAATAGTCGGAACATCCCGGTACCTGGGTTATCAGCTCGGAGATACGGCCGCCGGTACAGGATTCAGCTACTGCAAGCGTTTTGCCCATATTCCTCAGTTTGCGTCCGATGACCGTCTGCAGATTATCCTCTCCTTCACCGTAAATTGCATCACCTATAATCTCTTTCAGGGAGGAGATGTAAGGGGAGAAGTCGGGTACGCCCTCTCCAAAGTGGGAGAGTCTCAAACGTACACCGATGGTGGGGTTAAA
>Ga0255346_1000957_pt1 | contig 43093 bp, 42 predicted proteins | sample wastewater_treat_FD_194410 | JGI IMG/M metagenome (GOLD analysis project Ga0255346, IMG submission 194410) | Wastewater microbial communities from Lulu Island WWTP, Vancouver, Canada - plant22 | ecosystem: Engineered > WWTP > Wastewater > Unclassified | place: Canada: Vancouver, British Columbia...
TCCTCTTCCGTCAACTCAGAGATTATTTAAGGGCAAGCCTGTTGCGTCCGATACCATTGATAAGATATTCACTCCGCCGTTGTCGGCGTTGAGCGAAAAGATTCAAAGCCGAGTCAGGGCAAGTGAAGTAAAATTATATTCGAAGAGAGAATATTTTTCAGATGAATTTTTCGATGAACATAAAAATAAAGCAAAGCTGGAAAATGAGAAATATGTCATTTCCAGCAATCAGATTATGACCGCATTTTTATTAAAAAAATATCATGATCAACTTCTGCCTGATACGGATAGAATCGTATTAAGAAGTCCTGTCAATTTAAGAGATGTTCATCCGGATATTGATTCCATGTATATCGGTAATGTGTTTTTTGATAATAAAACCGAATTTACCAGACATGAAATCAATACAATGTCAATATACGAGATTGCCTATCGTTTAAAAGAATCAATCACGAAGACGACAAATGAGAACTATGTTAAAAATATATCGTATTTATCAAAGTATGGGATTGAGTTTAAACCTGACATGTTTAAAAAATATCGTTCTCTTGATGTAAACACAGATATCGTTTCAAGCAATTTAGTGCTTCTCAATGATCCTGAATCGTTAGGTCTTTCAAAACTCTTCAATATTTTACATCTCAATTCAACAGTGCAAACAAGTTTTATGATGTATAAAGAAAAAAATGGCCGGATTTTTACTCAGATAACAAGCATGTATCCATTTCGCATTCATTAGTCTGAACAGGCCGAGTTGCTGAATTTATACTGTATTGATTACAGTGACCTTCTATGATCGTTTCTCCCTGACCTCAGCCATAGAATCTGAACATCAAAATACTTGACTTTATATCGTATATCTTTTTATGTTAAAAAATTAATTTATTATATTTTCGGTGTGTTGACGATGGAAATAGGCAGCATGAATGAGGAAGCAAAAAAGGATTATCTGCTAGAAAATCTTGGCAAAACGATTCTGCCGTTGTCCATTTTTGAAAATGAAATGAGACCGGGAACGGAACCGTTGGAGGTATTGATCTTCTATAAGAAAAAAACTCCAATACAAAAGCTTAAAGACAGTTTTTTCAAGGCTGCCGAATATTACAATCTTTTTTCCAGTCGTCTCATCATGATTGATGACAATAAGTATGCGTTACATCACTGCAAAGAAGGTATTAATTATCATCTTTTACCGCCCCTCAATGTAACTTTCGATCATGCAAATATTGATGAGATCAGAAAAATGATTGTACCTGTCGAAACATTGCCCGGAGAACCTATGGTGGCGCTTACCGGAATACCGATCAAAGACGGCGTATTCGGTGGAATCAGCTGTTCTCATGCAATGACTGACGGTATCTCGTTGTTGCTTTTTCTGTTTGCCTGGAGTTGCATCATAGAAGAAAAGGAGTTTCTGCCTCCGTCGCCTCAAAGATTATTCAAAGGTGAACCGGTTCGCTTCGATGAAATTGATAAAGCCTTTATTCCCTGCCTGTCCGAATTGAGTGACAAAATTCAAAACCGGGTTAAGTATAGAAGAAATGTAACCGTATATTCTAAAAAAGAATATTTTTCGGATGACTTCCTCGAAGAAGTTAAGAAGAAGGCTAAAAAAGAAAATGACAAATATTTCATTTCCAATAATCAAATTATTAATTCATTCTTATTGAAGAAGTATCATAAGTACATTTTGCCCGATACCGACAGCGTTAGGGTGCGAATCCCCATCAATTTCAGAGGGATACATCCTGAAATAGATCCATGCTATATCGGTACGGCATATTTTATTGATATTGTTGAATTTAGCAAAACAGAGATTAATAAATTGTCGATGTATGAAATCGCTTATCGTTTGCATGAATCAATTACCAGCTCAAGAAATGTAGACTACATTAAAAAGATATCATATTTATCTGATTATGGGATTGAGATTAAAACGGATATGTTAAAAAATTTTTCTCCCTATGACTGGAAGAGAGACATCGTTTCTTCCAATTTAACTCATTTAAATGACCTCGAATCCATGGGGCTGGGCTCGAATGTCGGGAGTATTGTACATATTGGAGTTACAGCCCCCTCCAGTTTTGCCATGATGAAGGAAAAAAACGGAAGTATATTTGCACAGATAACGAGCCAGTACCCATTGCCATAATCATAAATATGATCGGACATCTATTTCTTGATGAATCAGATCAATAACATTTAGGAGACATCGTGCCTTTGCATGGACGTTCTGTATTTCTGGTCGCATCGTTCCTGCAGGTAAATTTTGTATTCCTTATGAAGGACATAACTTCATCTAAATTTAATACAAATATTATTCAATTGCAGAAACGATAATGAAAAACAGAACAACCGCTAATGGAACCATAAAGACGTATTTGAAAAGTCATCTCGGAAAAAATATTCTTCCCCTGTCCATCCTGGACAATGAAATCAGACCGGGAGGGAATCCCATAGAAATCCTGTTATTTTATAAACGAGAGGTTTCTGTTCTGAACATCCAGGATAGTTTCAGGAAGGCCGTTGAGCATTATAACCTTTTTTCCAGCCGCCTGATCATGATGGATCACGACCAGTTTGCATTACAGTACTGTTCCGATGGCGCGGTCATTAACCTTTTGCCGGCGGTGAACGAAACGCATGACAGCATTGATATTGAGCTTATCAGAAAAATGATGACGCACGTCAAAACCTTACCCGGAGAGCCGCTTTTTGCTTTAACGGTTGTTCCTGTCAGGGATGGATATCTAGGCGGCTTCAGTTTTTCGCACGCCATAGGCGATGGGGTATCGTTGATCCTTTTTCTGTTTTCACTGGGGTTAATCATGGCCGGCGATCATTTTCCTCCGCCGTCGAGTCAGAGGCTTTTTACGGGCAGGCCGCTCAGTGTTGATCAAATAGATAAATCGTTTATTCCGCCATTGCACGCCTTGAATAAGAAAATTCAGGATAGAGTCAGGCAGGCAAATGTGCAAACATACACAACGAGGGAATATTTTTCCGAAGAACAGCTTAAGGCCATCAAGCATCAGGCAAAATCGGCAGGCGAGAACCATGACATTTCTAATAATCAAATTATGACATCGCTTTTATTGAAAAAGTATCATCATGATCTGCTGCCCGATACGGACAGGATTAGATTAAGAAGCCCGGTTAATTTCAGAGATATCCATCCGGATATTGACCCGTGCTATATCGGCAATGCGTTGTTTGTGAGCTTCACCGAATTTGAGAAAGATGAAATAGACCGCATGCCGGTGTATGAGATTGCTTGTCGATTTAAGAAATCGATTATGCAGATGAGAAATGAAAATTTCGTAAAAAAAATATCATACCTGTCGGAATACGGCATCGAATTTCAGCATGAGGCCCTGGAAAAGTATCTGCCTCATAATTCGGATACCGACATCGTTTCAACCAATTTAACGCATATCAACGACCTGGAATCCCTCGGTTTGGGCTCGACCATGGGGAGTATTCTGTACATCGGTTTGCCGCTTCAGCCGTGTTTTACAATGTTAAAAGAAAAAAGCGGTAGCATATTTGCTCAGATTACAGGCAGATATCCCTTCACGTGAAAAGGCCTATTGAAGATTTTTCCAAAAGGGGTATTGAAAGAAACGGCAATCCGGTATAACATCATTAAAAGGCTGGAGAAGATCAGATGATCGCCGGTTTGCTTTGGCAGCCGGAGGAAAGTCCGAGCTCCGCAGGGCAGGATGGTCGCTAACGGCGACCGGGGGCGACCCCAGGGAAAGTGCCACAGAAAAGATACCGCCCGGGCGAAAGCCCTGGTAAGGGTGAAAAGGCGAGGCAAGAGCTCACCGCTTTTCCGGCGACGGAAAAGGCAGGGTAAACCCCATCCGGAGCAAGACCAAATAGGAGAACGTTTAAGGGCGGCCCGCCTGATGTTCTCGGGTAGTGTCGCTAGAGGCGTCAGGCAACTGACGTCCCAGATGAATGATCATCGCCGTGTTGAGGGTAACCGATACACGAAACAGAACTCGGCTTATGATCTTCTCCCCGCCTTTTTGCCGTAACGATTTTTCGAAAGGCGATTATAAGTCTTTCCCTTTTTTGACCGCATCCTTGTAAAGCGTCCAGATACATAATCCGATAGCGAGAATAAAGGAACAAAGCATAAAATTTGGTGTTGTTCCCAGGATTTCGTCGATGATGTATCCGACATAGAGAAACAGGAAGGAAGAAAGTACCATGGCAAAGCCCCAGGCCGACAGCATCAAAATGCCGCTGAATTTACTAATCGGTTCTCGATCTTTCTTGGGTTTCTTTCCTATCAGGTATCCCTTCATGCTTCTCCATCCACTTCATGATCTTCATTGATAAGATGGCCGGAATGATACAGACGCGGGTTAATCCACCTGAATCACTGCGATAAGGCTTTTTATCAGATCGATTCCGGTGTCTGTAAAGATGGCCACCAAGGCAAAAACAAGAATAAATATCATGATCAGTTCGCTTGTACTGATTTGCCGGTATTTTTTTTTCAGAATGAAAAGCACAAAGCCGCTGATAATCAAAACCAGGATATGGATAAAAGGAAAACTTCTCATGTTGATATCCTCATTTGGCGTGACGTTAATTTAATAAAATGCAGATCCTTGTCCATGAATCGGTTACGTTGTTGGCATTATATATGATGTCCGGTAAAGTTCACATGTTTTTTTACGATTTCGCGATAAAAAAAGGCCGAATCGAAATTCGGCCTTTTGGTTAATGATTGCACAAGTTGATTTTAATTATTTCTCATCGTCATCATCGTCATACGATAAAGGACCTTCCGAGCCTTTCGGAACCTCCGCCTGTAAGGAGCGGGTAATTCCGCGAACCAGGAGAAGCATGATGAAGAACAGAATAATCATGGAAGCGATCAGGATAAAGATGACCGTTGCCGTCCAGGCTTTGGCTTCTTTTTCAATTTCCTTGGCGACCTTGGCAGCTTCCTGGTTATACTTTTCAACATCCAGCCCCAGTCCGACCCATCCGAATCCGGCCGGTTCGGGCAGATTGGATGCGTAGAATTTGATAGGTGCATAAGCGACAAACTTCGTCAGTCCGCCGTATTTGTACATCAGAATTCCCGATTTCCCTACAATAGCTTCCTTGGCGATATTGAAGATGTTGTGATCCATAAACCCAAGCTGGAACATGTTCAACGCTTCCGCACCCTTCTTGGCCAGTTCTTTGGCATTATCAGCCGAAAGCGTCGGGACCGTTGTGCCCTGTTGGGTGAGTCCGACAATGTGATAATCCGCCGGATGAGAAATGACGAATCCGCGATTATCGACCATATACGCATAATTACCCGTTGCCGCGTCTGTTTCGAATACCTTTTCGGCCTGTGTGGGAACAAGCTGATCCGTAAATTCGGCCAGATGACGATAATCCAATGCCAGTGTAATAACGCCGGCAAACCCGTCTTTACTGAATATCGGTGTTGCAAAACGGACGTATCCTTCAAACCGTTTTCCCTTTTCAAACGCTGCCTTGTCGACATAATAGCCGGTTGCGGGGGAAACATAAATTTCACCTTTATTCAGATTTTTTGCCTTGGCAAAATAATCTTCCGTTTTATATACCGTATTGGCAGGATTGCTTACATTAACACGTTTGTCTGCGGGCACCGCCTGACCGTCAACGATTTTGATCTGTTCGTTGCCGTTTTTGTCAATCAGAGTCATTTCGCTGTAGAGCGGGATCAATATCTGCTGAACTTTGCCGTCGCGTTTGACCCACACCGGTTTTTTGTTTTCAGAAACAAACTGTTTGAATACAGCTTCTGTCGAGGGAAGAATCGTTGCAACTTGTAAATCTTTTTTGGTATCCATTAGGAATTTGGCAATTTCATTTGCCGTGTTGACGGCTCTTGCTTTTATATCCTCCTGGGATTTCTGATCGAGAACGTTTACCGTCTTCTCTTTTACGGTAACCCCCAGTTTAAACATGCCGTTAGCGATTAAAAACGCCATTAGTGATAAGGGGATTACGATAAGCAGGAAGAACACGCCTCCTATATTGAAAAACCGTTTTTCTTTTTTAGTTTCTGACATTACTATTTCCCCCTAACCTTTGTTATTTTGTAGTTAATTGTTTTATATTAACCCAAAAAATAACGCATGTAAGGGTTAGCATAGAGAAGAATCAGAGAAATAACCAAAGCGTAAATGGCGATGGATTCAGCCATGGCCATACCGACGAGCATAACCATCATGATCTTGCCCTGAACACCGGGGTTTCTTCCTACTGCCTGACATGCGCCGTTTGCAGCGTTACCGATACCTGCGCCTGCGCCGATTGCGCCCAGTCCCATTGCCAGACCGGCTCCAATCATTGCGCCCACAGCAAAATACACTTTAATGTAAGATTCTCCACCTGCCGGAATAGCTTCTGCCGCAAATACGAATGGACTTGCTACCAGCAGAACCAACATGCATGTAAATGCTGTTAAAATTACTTTACCCAATTTGTGTGACATTGTTTGTCTCCTTTCATAATAAAATGTTTATTATTACTTCTTTTTTCCATAACATAAATTAACATTCGATGGAAAGCGAAATAATTTTACCTCTTGCTGCGGCAAGATTACTGCATGAGTTGTGCCATATCTTTGATATGAAAATATTTTTCAAAGATGAAAAAGGAGGTCACAAGGAAGAGGCATATCTAATGTATTGAGATTATTTCATTTGACGCGCTTAACCGACATAAAAAAGATATCCGAAAAATATATCCAAAATGTTTTTTGATCATTTTAAAAGCATTCCTTTGCCGCGACGTTTAATGTTTTGTTAAATACGGCTATAAAAAAACATTCAAGTGGCTTTCGGCAGAATACTTCCGTATACGGGGGTTGATTTTTTTCTCTTGCTGCTAGTGGTCACAGCGCACTGATGAATAAGGAAACGTTCTTTCTTATATTTTTATTGAAATTTTCGTCCAAGGCCGTTACTATCGTCAAAATAAAATTAAGAGACGCGTTATAAAGGATGATTATGCAGGAGCTTTTAACGGCAATAACTTACCCTATCGTATGGCTTATCTGTTCGTATGTTTTAAGAATTGAAAGCGGCTTGGCCAAACTTCTTATTTCATTAACGGCGGCAATTCTGGTTTATGTCCTGATCGGAATAAAGCTTTCTCATAAAGAAAACAAAGAGGATTAAAAAGATTAGGTGACTTTATTCAGCAAATTTAAAATCCTTCTTTATAAAGCTGCACAATTACGCATATTGTTTGCCAGTGTTACCGTCGTGATTCTTTTTCTGCTTCTGGCTCTGACGGTAAACAATTCCCGCGAAAAAGACATTGTCAATATTTTCAGCCGGCAGCAGCTTGTCAATGTTCAAAACACCTCCAAGAGAATGATGGATGTTTTTTCCCAGATCGGTAAAAATATTGATTTATTCTCCCGCCTCCATCCCGATTTGACAATTGATGAAAAGGAACTGGATAGTTATTATAAAATGTTGTCTTCCGGGTGGGAAGACACTTTTGATGCGATTGTCATGTTTGATGCCGGCGGAAACATCAAAAACGTTTATCCGAAAAACGTTGTGCCGTCGATCAATGTATCCGAGCATTTTAATGTGCTCAGTAAACAGCAAAAGCGTTATCTGGGCCTGGCTCTGCCGGATGCTTCCGGGACGCTCGGTTCAAAGCAGAAACACGACAGATATCTGGTTTTGGGGTATCCCCTCCGGAAGCCAAATGGCGAATTCAGCGGGGCGTTGCTGATTTCATTTTCTCTTTCCGCAGTTTTACATAAATACCGGCAACGACCCGCCGACGATGAACTGGGAGAATTGTGGCTGATCGATGAACAGCAAAAAATACTGGTTCATCCTCGTTGGGCTTTTGTCGGAAACGATATAAAAAAGTTTCTTAAAAAATCGGACGAACAGGCATCGATGTTTTCATCCGAGAACGGCGATAACTTTGAAGCGGTTGTCCTCCAGGGTGATAAAATAAAACAACGGAGCATCATCTCCTATTATCCCGTTAAGGCCGGCGATAAGAAATGGACGATGCTGGTTGTTGCTCCCTACAGCAAAGTCATCTCCCCGTTGAGAAAAACTTTTTTCTACACCCTTTTCAGCTCCCTGCTGCTCATCATCATCGTGATAGCGACCAGCATGTCTTTTGCCTATAAGGAAGGAAAAAGACTGCGCCACCGGGAAGAAAGAAAACGGCTCAAGGAGCGAAGAGACTGGCAGGAAAAACTGCTTCGGGAAAAAAAGACGATTGAGGGCATCATCGAAGGATCGCCCATTCCCAGCTTTGTCATCAATAATAAGCACAAAGTCATCTTGTGGAATCGTGCCTGTTCCGAACTGACAGGCCATTCCGCCGATGAAATGCTGGGAACCGGAAATCACTTCAAGCCCTTTTATTCCGTGACACGTCCCATGATTGCCGATTTGATCGTCGACAGCGATATGGACGGGCTCAGCAAACATTACGGAACAAAAAACGTCAAAAAATCCGAAAAGGTTGTAGGCGCCTACGAGGCGACGGATTATTATGCCAATCTCGGCGGGCAAAGCCGTTACCTGTATTTTCTGGCGGCTCCCATCTACGATGAAGAAGGCAAAATCATTGCAGCGGTTGAAACATTGCAGGATGTGTCGCGTGAAAGAGAGATGACGAAGAGCCTCAGCGAATATGCCGAAACGCTGCAGAACGAATTGATTGAGAATATTGAACTCCAGCGACAGATTCAAGATCTGAATAATTATCTGCAAACCATCATTACCAGTCTGCCTGACAGAATCTATGAAATCGATGAAAAAGGCATCATCAATTTTATGAGCCGGGGCCTGAGAAAAAAGACAGGCACATCGGGTGAATTCAAAAACAAATATTTTTTGGACTTTGTTGCTTCCGGTTATGAAGATCTGGTTTTGTCCAAATGGGAAGAGGCCAAAAAAGGCATTTATAAACCGTATGAAATCGAAGCGATCGGGAAAGACGGCTGCAAACATAATCTCCTGATTACGACTACGCCGGTCATCGGCACCGATCATTATATCATTGTTCAGCGCGACATAACCGAATTCAAGGATCTGGAAAGAAAACTTTACGACAGCCAGAAGCTCGCGGCCCTGGGACAACTTTCCGCCGGCATCGCGCACGAAATACGCAACCCTCTTTCCTCCATTAAAATGAGTTTGCAGATCCTGACGAAACGAATGAAACCGGACGGAAATGATTTGAAGCGATTCAGGATTGCGGAAAAGGAAGTGGAGCATCTGGAGACGCTGGTCAATGATATCTTGGCCTTTGCCAAACCGGTGGACCCCCGAAAAACGTCTGTGGATCTGTCCAAGGTTCTGGAACAAGCCATTGCGTTATCCGAAAAGGGTATTACCGATAAAAAAATTGAAATCGTCACGCAGTTCGGGAAAGTTTTCCCGGTGACTGTCGATGCGGCGATGATGACGGATGCTTTCATCAACGTGATTCGCAATGCCGTGGAAGCGTTGCCGGAAAACGGCAAAATCGTTGTGTCGTTAAAGTATGCCGATGAAACGCGCCATTCGGCGGCTGTGGAGATCACGGATAACGGCAGCGGTATTGATGAAACCGATATGCCGCACATCTTCAATCCTTTCTTTACCCGAAAAAATTATGGTACCGGTTTGGGGCTTTCTCTGGTAAAGAAAATAATTGATATTCATCGCGGGACGATTGATATTTCAAGCAGAAAAAATGAAGGAACAAAGGTGCTGATCGTTTTACCCTTAAGGCTGGATCAGGCTTTTTCTCCTGCGGCCAATAACGAATAAGGTGACTGTATTATGCCGAGTATTCTTGTCATTGACGACGATGCTTCCATTGCCGAGACCCTGGATCTCTATCTGACGGAGGAAGGATATAACGTCCGCACGGCGTTGACGGGGACGGAAGGTCTGAATCAATATGTTCAGGAACCTTCCGATGTGGTTATCCTGGATATCCGCCTGCCGGATATTGACGGATTCACCGTTCTGGAAGACCTTAAGGAAGAGAATGAAAATGTAAAGGTCATTATGATTACCGCTTTTCACGACATGGAGACAACCATCCAGGCGATGAAAAGCGGCGCTTTCGATTATATTCATAAACCTGTCAACGTCGACGAACTGGATCTGGCGATTAAAAAAGCCCTGAAATCCCTGGAAATGGAAAAGAAGATAGACGGGCTTCTGATGGAACCATCCCGCAGCTTTCGTGTGGGCGATATCATCGGCACCGGCAACGAGATGCGGGAAATATTTAAAATCATCGGCACGGTTTCCCAGAGCCGCACCACCGTACTGATTCAGGGGGAAAGCGGGACCGGAAAAGAATTAATCGCCAAAGTCGTTCATAACAATACGTCGCCCGACGAACCTTTTATTGCCGTGAACTGTTCCGCTATTGTTGAAACGCTTCTGGAATCGGAATTGTTCGGTCATGAAAAAGGATCGTTTACCGGCGCCGTGGCCCGCAAATTGGGCAAATTCGAACTCGCCCGTTTTGGTTCGGTCTTTCTCGATGAGATCAGCGAGATGTCCGTGAACCTGCAGGCGAAACTTTTGCGTGTTCTGCAGGAAATGGAATTTGACAGAGTCGGGGGAAAGGAAAAAGTCAAGGTCAACGCGCGGATTATGGCCGCGACCAACAAGGATTTGAAGGCGCTGGTTAAGGAAGGCAAATTCCGCGATGATTTGTATTACCGGTTGAACATCGTTTCCATCACGCTGCCGCCGCTGCGCGCCCGCCGTCAGGATATTCCGCCCCTGATCGATTACCTGCTGACCAAAATTAATCTGGATCTTCACAAGAAAATCATCGGTGTTTCCGATGAAGTGATGGAAATATTTATGCAATACACCTGGCCGGGGAATGTCCGTGAACTGGAAAATCTGCTTGTCCGCGCCTGCGTTGTCGCCAAGGGCCAGGTGCTGGGAGTCAACGATTTCCCGGAATTGGGCAAGGAAGAAGCTGCCGGGCCGGCCGGTGACCGTGACGCGAATTTGTTTCAAGCGTCCGAGCCGGGCAAGTTGCTTACACTCGACGAAGTGGAAGAACGCTATATTCGCAAAGTTATCAAAGAGACGGATAAGAATAAAGGTGAGATTTGCGAAATCCTGGGGGTCTCCCGTCCGACGCTGGAACGGAAACTGGAAAAATACGGCATCACTTTTGAACGGGAATGATGGGCTGTTGAAAAATGCATACCTCCTAAAGGGCGCGGTGGTCTGCTTTATTGCGCTGTACTCATATCGTAGCGACATGCGACAAAAGCAGGACTTAATCCGCGATACCTGAGCATTAGCATCCCGGCGCTTTTAAACAGCCCATAAAACTCATCGGTCGCCTCCGGATTTCCTTTCTGAACGAAGTAGAGATAAAACCCGTATGATCGATCTCCCGAGATTTAACTGTGTTTGATAATAAATAATGAACGTGCGGTGTCGTAAGTATTTAGGATACAGAGTCTTGACCTGTACCTATTGATGAAATGAGATGACAAATAACGGGAAGGGTACTGAGACTTTTATGATCAGCGTTATCATTCCCACCTTCAACCGGGGGTACACCCTTGCTCAGGTTCTGGATTCGTATTACCGGCAGCAGTTTGTTGCAGAGCTGATCATTGTTGATGACGGAGGCTCGGACAAAACGGCTGTCGTGGTTGATGAATTCGTCCGGAAATATCCTCGAATAAAAACAATGTATCTGAAAAATGAAAAAAGGCAGGGCGCTCCCTATTCACGCCGGCGGGGACTTCTGGCAGCTGACGGCGAGTTTGTTCTTTTCGGTGATGACGACGATTTTCTGGAAGAAAATTACACGACAGTTTGTCTTAATAAACTGAAAAGTCTGTCGGCGGATATTGTTTCGGGACGCCATTTTTTCCGCACTCCGGGCGAGACTGTGGCTGAAGCGATTGCCCGTTTCGGACAGGGGAGTATTGACGTGCCGCCTTTTGATTTCCGCCTTTTTTATATCAATACCGATGCGAAGTTTAAAAGCGATGTAGAACTTCCTTTTACCCACGCCATTTATCTGGTCAGAAGAGAGCTTTTATTATCGTACGAGATGGATACTTTTTACAGCCGGGGCAACGGATTCCGTGAGGAAAACGACATTCAGGCGAAAATACACATAAACGGCGGAAAGATTATTATAACCAATGATACGCACAGTGTGCATATGCACTCTTCGGAAGTTCAAACCGGTGGGCAACGCGTCGGAGCTCTTGCTAAACTTTTCTGGTCGTTGTATTACACAGCATATTTTTTTAAGAAATATTACAAGCCGATTATGGAACGACAGGGGGAAAATGGATGTTATTTAAAGGGAATCGTTATATATTACGCTTTAACGCTGTTGACCTTTCCTTTTTTAGTCTTGAAAGAAAAGAGAATCTTAAGGTCAATGAGAAAATAGAACGCATAGATTAAGACAAGGTATTGCGTCAGATAATTATGAAAATCACCAGTGCTCAATTTATAAAAAGTGCCGTGTGGCCGCCGCAGTATCCTCCGGCAATCATGCCGGAGATCGCATTTGTCGGCCGTTCCAATGTCGGTAAATCGTCGCTGATGAACACGCTCGTCGGCCGCAAAAATCTGGCGAAAACCAGTAACACGCCGGGACGGACGCAGTTAATCAATTTTTTTACCGTCAACGAAACAATATCTTTTGTGGATTTGCCCGGCTACGGTTTTGCCAAAGTTCCCCGGTCCGTCAAAAAAGACTGGGGGGATATGATGGAGGCCTATCTTCGGGAGAGGCAATCTCTTTGTCTCGTGATTTTCATTCTGGATATCCGGCGGGATCCCAATGCCGATGATTTATCGTTGCGCGACTGGCTGGATCATTACCGCATTCCTTATTTATATATTCTCACCAAGTCCGACAAATTATCCAACAACCAGGCGATAGCGCGCAAACGCGCGATAGAAAAAATGTTGCGGATATCAAGTGAAAAAAAGACAATTTTGTTTTCGGCAAAGACACAAAAAGGGAAAGTTGAGATCCTCGAATTTCTGGAAAATCATTTAAGGGCTCTTGACAAACATTCATGACCAAGAAATACTATTTATTTTTGAATGCCGGTCAGTGAACGCCGGTCATTTTTTTAGTCTTTTTATATCAATGAGTTAGCATAAAAAATCAAATAAATTCAGCTTGTGCTCTTGACAGTGTATTGAATTTGTGTTAGCGAAAAAACGCCTAGCGGCGCGGCATTAAAAAAGTTTTTTAAGTTCTTTAATACAGAATAAATGAGGTGTAATCAGGTGTTGAAAGATAACGAAAAAGTTGGTGCTGTAATGGTAGTGGGTTCGGGAATCGCCGGCATTCAGGCGTCTCTCGATTTGGCCAATTCCGGAATGAAAGTCTATCTCGTCGAAAACGGAATCAGCATCGGCGGTGTCATGGCTCAGTTGGACAAGACCTTCCCGACCAATGACTGTTCCGCCTGTATATTGTCTCCCAAACTGGTCGAAGTCGGCCGCCATCCCAATGTTGAAATCAAGACCCGGCGGACCGTGAATTCGGTAGAGGGCGAACCCGGAAAATTCAAAGTGAAAATGACATCCGCTCCGCGGTATGTCAATCTCGATAAATGTACGGGCTGCGGCGACTGTGCCAAAGTTTGTCCGGTATCGGTTCCTGCGGGATTTAACGGCAATTTAAGCGAACGCAAAGCCATCTATCGCCATTTTCCACAGGCCATTCCCAGCGGTTTTGCAATCGATAAGGTGGGGACGTCCCCCTGTAAGGCCTATTGCCCCACACACATCAGTGTTCAGGGGTATGTGGCGCTGATTGCCGAAGGTAAATTCAAGGAAGCGCTCAAGCTCATCAAACAGGATAATCCTTTCCCGATCGTTTGCGGCCGCGTCTGTAACCATCCCTGCGAGACGGCCTGTATGCGCGGAAAAGTCGATGATCCGATCGATATCATGCACCTCAAACAATTTGTCGCTGACCTGGATCTCAACAGCGATACCCGCTATATTCCGGAAAAGAAAGAAAGCAAGGGCAAGAAGGTCGCTGTCGTCGGCGCCGGTCCCTCTGGTTTAACCTGCGCTTATTATCTGGCCATTGAAGGCTACGATGTGGATGTTTTCGAAGCCCTGCCCGTAGCGGGCGGCTGGCTCGCCGTTGGTATTCCTGAATACCGCCTGCCCAAGAATGTTCTGAAGGCGGAAATCAAGATCATTGAAGATCTGGGTGTGAAGATTCACCTCAATACCAGAATCGGCAAAGATATTGCCTTTGATAAACTCAAGTCTGATTACAGCGCAATTTTCATCGGCTGCGGTACGATGAAGAGCAGCAAGCTCAACATTCCCGGCGAGGATATGAAGGGCGTGGTTCACGGCGTTGATTATCTGTTAAAAGTAAACCTGGGCGAAAAAGTTTCCCTGGGCGACAAAGTGGCCGTCATCGGCGGCGGTAACGTCGCGATGGACGCCGTGCGCACCGCGGTGAGAACCGGCTCGAAAGAAGTCTTCATCCTCTATCGTCGCACCCGTGCGGAAATGCCCGCGTCTCCGGAAGAAATCGAGGAGGCTATTGAAGAAGGAATCGAGATGAAATTCCTCGTGGCTCCGAAACGCGTTGTGGGCCAGGATGGAAAAGTGACCGGCATCGAATGTACGCGCATGGAACTGGGTGAACCCGACGCCAGTGGACGTCGTCGTCCCGTGGAAATCAAGGGCTCCGAATTTATCGTCGAATGCGACGCCATCGTTCCCGCCATCGGTCAGGAAGCCGATTTGTCGTTCATCACTAAGGAAAGCGGTGTCTCGATCAATAAATGGAATAATGTAGATTTCGATAAAATCACTTACGCGACCAACGTTCCCGGCATATTCACCGGTGGTGACGTTTCTACCGGTCCTCAGACCGTCGTCAAGGCTGTTTTTTCCGGTAAGGAAGCGGCCAAATCCATCGATCGTTATCTGCGCGGTGAGGATATGAAAGCCGGCCGTGAAAAAGACTGGACCAAGGATCTGGCGGACAAAGCCGATCTTTCCAATTTCTCCAAAGTTCCCCGTGAAAAATATCCGCTGATGAAACCGGAGGATCGCAAAACCAATTTCAAAGAAGTCGGTCTGGGATTCAGTGAGGCGCAAGCGATTGCCGAAGCGAGCCGCTGTCTGTCCTGCGGTGTCTGTTCCGAATGTTATCAGTGCGTGGAGGCCTGTATTGCGAAGGCCATCGATCACGACATGAAAGTGGAAGAGGAAACCATTGAAGTCGGCGCCATTATCGCCTCGGCCGGTTTTGAAATTTTCGACGCCAGCAAGCGCGGTGAATACGGTTACGGCATTTACAAAAACGTGGTTACCGCGCTTCAATTTGAACGTATCCTTTCTGCGTCCGGTCCGTTCTTCGGTCACGTCCAGAGAATTTCCGACGGCAAGGAGCCCAAGAAAATCGCCTTCATTCAATGCGTGGGGTCGCGCGATACGTCCTGTGGAAACAGCTGGTGCTCATCGGTTTGCTGTATGTATGCCACCAAAGAGGCGATTATCGGAAAGGAACACGCCAAAGGACTGGAACCCACCATCTTTTACATGGACATCCGTGCGCACGGCAAAGATTTCGACCGGTTTGTCAATCGCGCCAAAGACGAATATGGCATCCGCTACATTCGTTCCATGCCGTCCACCATCAAAGAATTGCAGCAGACCAACAATCTGCTGATTACCTATGTCAATCAGGACGGAACCCTGACCGAAGAAGAATTCGATATGGTCGTTCTGTCGGTCGGCCTCATGCCTCCCAAGGAAGCCAAGCAACTGGCCGCCAGCCTCGGCGTTGAACTGGAAGAGCATGGCTTCTGCAAAACATCGCTGGAGAATCCGGTTCAGACATCCCGCCCCGGCGTGTTTGTCTGCGGTGCCTTCGGCGGTCCCAAGGATATTCCTGAAACCGTTATGGAAGCCTCTGCCGCCGCGGCCTGCGCGGAAGGCCTGCTTGCTTCCCGTCGCGGTACGATGATTACACCCGTGCAGAATCCGGAAGAAAAGGATATGCGCGGACAGGGCGTGCGCACCGGTGTATTTGTCTGCCATTGCGGTATCAACATCGGCGGTGTCGTTGACGTTCCCGCTGTGCGGGATTATGCCGCCACGCTGCCCTCCGTTGTTTATACGGCCGACAATCTCTTCACCTGCTCGCAGGATACGGCGGTGAAAATGAAAGAGGTCATCGAGGAACAGAATCTGACCCGCGTGGTTGTGGCATCCTGTTCGCCAAGAACGCATGAAGGATTGTTCCAGGAAAACTGCGAAAAAGCCGGTTTGAACCGTTATCTCTTCGAGATGGCCAACATCCGCGACCAGAACTCCTGGGTGCATATGCACGAACCGGAAGCGGCCACGGAAAAAGCCAAGGATCTGCTGCGCATGGCTGTCGCCAAGGCCCAGTATCTCAAGCCGTTGAAACCCGGTCAGCTATCCGTCAATCATCAGGCGCTGATTATCGGCGGCGGTTTGGCCGGTATGACCGCGGCTCTGTCGCTGGCCGATCAGGGATTTGCGTCCTTCATAGTGGAAAAAGAGGACCGTCTGGGCGGTAATTACAATCATCTTTACAAAACACTCGAAGGTCTCGATACACGGGCTCATCTGAAAGGCCTTCTCGATAAAGTGTACAACAATCCGTTGATCACGGTGACCACCGGCGCGAAAATTGAGAAGATTGAAGGTTTCATCGGCAATTATAAGACGACGGTCAAAGCCAAAGACGGAGAAAAAGTGTTTGAACACGGTGTCGTGATTGTTGCCATCGGCGCCTATGAAAACAAACCCAAGGAATATCTCTACGGCCAGAACGCGGCAGTGAAAACCCAGCGTGAACTTGAGACCATGATTTATGAAAAAGATGCCAAGCTCGCGTCTGTGAAAAATGTGGTCATGATTCAGTGTGTGGGTAGCCGCGACAAGGAAAGACCGTATTGCAGCCGTTACTGCTGTTCCGAAGCCATTAAAAATGCCCTCGAACTCAAAGAAGCCGATCCATCACGCGACATTACCATTCTGTACCGCGATATCCGCACCTTCGCGTTCAAGGAAGATTATTACAAGAAGGCGCGTGAAGCGAATATCAAGTTCATCTGTTACGAAGAAGACCGCAAACCGGAAGTGGTAGCCGCCGGAGACAAGGCAGAAGTAAAGGTTTTTGATCCGATTCTCAATGAACAGGTCAGTCTGCCTGCTGATCTGGTGGCCTTGAGTGTGGGTGTCGTTCCGAATCCGGAGAACGCGGCCATCGGCAATATGCTGAAAGTGCCGACCAATCAGGACGGTTTCTTCATGGAAGCGCACGTCAAACTTCGTCCCGTTGATTTCGCGACGGACGGTGTGTTCATGTGCGGTATGTCTCATTCACCGAAATTCAGCGACGAAACCGTCACCCAGGCCAACGCCGCCGTATCGCGCGCCTGCATGATTCTGACGCTGGACTATATCGAAGCGGAAGGCAAGACCGCCTTCGTGAACAAGGAAAGATGTTCCGCCTGCGGTTTGTGTGAAATCAACTGTCCCTACAGCGCGATCAGCGTGAACGTGGCGGAAGGCTGCGCCGAAGTCAACGCGGTGCTCTGTAAGGGGTGCGGCGTTTGCACGGCGTCATGCCGCATGAATGCCGTGGACCTCAACGGTTTCAACAACGAAGAAGTATTGGCGCAGATATATAATTTAAACGAAGGCTAAACGGCTAAAAACCGTCAGGCCGTTGGAAGGAGAATATATGGCTGAAAATTTAGCAACCAAAGAATGGCAACCGAAATTCGTTGCCATCGTCTGCAACTGGTGCACCTACGCGGGCGCCGATCTGGCGGGTATCAGCAGAATTCAGTATCCGACAAATGTCCGGATCATCCGTGTACCCTGCACGGGACGAATCAATCCCTTTTATATCGTGAAAGCACTGCAGGCCGGCGCAGACGGCGTTCTGGTGTCGGGTTGACACCCCGGTGAATGCCACTATATCTCGGGAAATCTGGTGGCTCGGCGCAAGTTTGCGACGTTAAAAAGTTTCCTGAACTACATCGGTGTGGAAGGTGACAGAACCATCTTTACGTGGGTTTCCGCCTCCGAAGGTGACAGATGGGCGCAGGTCATCAAAGGCGCTACGGAGAAAATCAAGGCGCTGGGACCGGCGAATAAATTGATAAAAAAGATTGATTAAATTTTTGCAATAAAAAAATAACGGGGAAACAATTACTGTGGAAAACATCGAAACAAAATTACGGGAAGAAGCAAACAGGCTGCTTCTGGAAAAAAAGGTTGATGTCATTGTTGGTTATGAACAGGGCACCTTACCGTTAACGGCAACGCCTTGTTTCATCACCAAGCCGGAAGAAACCAATAAACTGGTCTGGAACAACCTCTGCACACAGAATCTGGCCAAATATGTGCACGACCTGATTACGCAGCATAAAAATTCGCAAAAACGAGTCAAACCGGAAGACCGGAAGAAAAAAATCGTCGGGGTCGTGGCGCGCGGTTGCACCACTCGTTCTCTGATCATTCATCTTCAGGAAAGACAGTACGGACGTGATGAAGTGTATATCATCGGCGTTCCCTGCGATGGATATGTGGACGGCAAAGGATTGAAGGTCGCCATCGGCGGCGCGGATATCGTGGACGGATCGATTGACGGCGGCCAGATCAAGATGAAAACCTCCGGCGGTGATAAAACGGTTGCGCTCAAGGATGTTCTGGCGGATAACTGCAAGACCTGCCGGTTCAACAATCCCATTATTTCCGATGTGATGATCGGTTCTCCCGCTCCAGCGATGAATCCCGACGCCGAATATGACGACGTCAAAGAATTCGAAGGCAAATCCATTGAGGAGCGCTGGGCGTATTTTAACAAGGAAATGGAGAAATGCATCCGCTGTTATGCCTGCCGTCAGGCCTGTCCTTCCTGCTATTGTCCGACCTGTTTTGTCGAACAAAGTCAGCCGCAGTGGGTGGGCATCGGTGAAGACGCTTCCGATACACAGGTTTTCCAGTTTATGAGATTGTATCACATGGTCGGACGCTGTGTTGATTGCGGGTCGTGCATTTCCGTCTGTCCGATGGGCGTGGATTTAAGGAAGTTCCTCAAGAAACTCGACAAGGATTGCTTTGAATTCTTCGGCAACCGCGCAGGATCCAGTATGGACGATATGCCGCCTCTGGGCAAATTCGATGAACATCACGACAAGGGAGACTTTGTCTACAACCCATAATTAGCTTGAGATAATGGAGTTTGCATGGAAACTTTTCTGGAAGAAGTAAACAAAAAGATAAACGGGGTGCCGCTGCAACGCTGCTATCATTGCCGCAAATGCACGGCCGGCTGTCCCATGACAAAGCACATGGAGTACAACCCCAACAAGATCATCAAGATGATTCAGAACGGCCAGCGAGACAAGGTGCTCAACAGTTCCACCATCTGGCTTTGCCTGTCCTGTGAAACCTGTATTACCCGCTGCCCCAATCAGGTGGATATTGCCAGTATGATGGATGTGCTCAGGCAGATGGCCATACAGCAGGGCACTGTCCGCGAAGCGAATGTTTTGAAGTTCCATGAGGCATTCCTGGCCGGCATGAAATTCGGCGGACGCATCAACGAACCGATGATGATGGTTCAGTACAAGCTCAAGTCCGGAGATTTATTCTCCGATGCGCTGCTGGGTCTGGATATGTTTAAGAAAGGAAAACTGGCCCTTTTGTCACCCCGCACGAAAGACATGAAATCGGTTAGAAATATTTTTGAAAAAACAAAAAACAGATAAAGAGGTTTAAGGTTAAGGAGGCTACTCTTGAAAGTTTCATATTATCCGGGCTGCTCGCTGCACGCGACGGGAAAAGAGTATGATCAGTCGATGAAGGCCGTCAGTCGAGCCCTCGACATCGAACTCAAAGAAGTTGATGACTGGTGTTGCTGCGGCGCATCGTCCGCGCACAATACAAATTTTGATTTGTCCATTGCTCTGCCGGCGCGAAACCTGATTGCCGCAGAAAAAGATGCGATGGATGTCATGGTACCCTGTGCCGCCTGTTTCAACCGTTTTAAAACAGCCGAACACCATTTAAAAGCCGATAAGGATCTCAAGGCGAAAATTGAAGGTATCGTCGGCGCGAAGTATCAGGGCGGCATTGCCATCCGTAATCCCATCGACATCATTTTCAACGATATAGGTATCGACGTGCTTGCCGAGAAGGTGGTTAAACCTCTGACCGGATTGAAACCTGTTTCCTATTACGGGTGCCTGCTGCTTAGACCGCCCGAGGTTTGTGAGTTCGAAAATTACGAAAATCCGTTTATGCTGGACAAAATGATGAAAGCCATCGGCGCGGATGTTAAGAACTGGTCGTATAAGACCGATTGCTGCGGCGGTTCATTGGCGATCAGTAAAACCGCGATTGTGGTGGAAATGTGTGACCGGTTGATGAACGGCGCCCGTGAAGCGGATGCGAACTGCGTCGTCACGGCGTGTCCGCTGTGTATGGCCAATCTGGATATGCGTCCCAGCGAAGGAAAGAAACTGCCTGTATTTTATTTCACGGAATTGATATCGTTGGCAATGGGGCTTCCCGGATCGAAAGATACGTTCAAATCGCATATTTTTGATCCCCGGCCGCTGTTGTCGCAGTTGGGGCTGATTTAATAAATTGTAAGCGAATGATTTTAATTATAGGTGATGAAAACGGATGAATATTGATATTATCCCGCTAAGCTTCATGCGTTTGGATAATTCGACCAGCAAGCTTCAGTGCGCTACACTTCTGAAGCTTGGGTCTCATTAAATTCTTAATTAGGGAAAAATATGGAAAAACGTTTAATTAAAAAAGATGCGCTGGCGGGTATTGCCAAAAAAATGACCGAGAAGTTTCTTGTCTGGGCGCCGGTGAAAAAAGAAGACAATGTGCTTTTTGAACCTTTGCAGAAAAACGCCGAACCCCTCTTTGCTTATTTGAATTCCAAGAACGCGCCAAAAAATGTTTTCTTTCCGCACACGGAAACCATGATGAAATACACCCGGACACCCAAGGGAATGGTTTTCTCGACAGAAGAAAATAAGGCGGTCGAATCAGTTTTGTTCGGCGTTCGTCCCTGTGACGCCCATAGTTTTGTCCTGCTGGACAAACTTTTTGATCAGGAAAAATACAAGGACGGCTACTACATCGCCAAAAGACAGAGCACAACGGTTATTTCTCTGGCCTGCGTGAAACCACCCTACGCCAGCTGTTTTTGCACATCCGTTGACGGCGAACCCGTTTCTTCGGATGGCGCGGACATTCTGATTACGGACATCGGCTCCGATTATCTGGTCGAGTTCATCACGCCCAAGGGAGAAAAACTGGCTTCCTACTTCGGCGATGCCAAGGCGGACGCCGCAACGGAAACCAAGAAAAACGAAATTGCGGCGAAAGCCAGGGAAGCGATTACGTCCAAAATCCCCGCTCATGAAATCAAGCCGATTCTGGATAAAAATTTCGACAATCCCTTCTGGGATACGATTCACCGAAAATGTCTTGCCTGCGGAACTTGCACCTATATGTGCCCCACCTGTCACTGCTTCGATATCAGCGATGAAGTCAAGGGCAGCGACGGCGTTCGCATCCGGTCGTGGGATTCCTGTATGTTCCCGCTGTTTACCAAGGAAACATCGGGACACAACCCGCGCTCCTCGCAGAAGGAAAGATGGCGACAGCGCGCGATGCATAAGTTTAAGTACTACGTGGACATGTTCGATTGCATTGCCTGTGTCGGCTGCGGCCGTTGCGTCATGAGCTGTCCGGTGAATATTGATATTCGTAAAATTGTTGAAGATATTTCAAAATTATAATCAGGGAGTTAGTAATGCAGAACCCGTATATACCGTATCCCGTTGTGGTGGATAAAATCATTACCGAAGTCGACACCAAAGACATTAAAACATTCCGTTTTAAATTCGTGAATCCGGAAGACGAACAGAAATATGCTTACATTCCCGGGCAATTCGGCGAACTTTCCATTTTCGGAAAAGGCGAATCGCCGATTGGCATTGCCTCGTCTCCAACACAGAAAGGGTACGTGGAATTCACGGTACAGAAAGCCGGCGTGGTCACCTCGGCGCTTCACGAAATGGAAGAGGGAACCGTGATGGGTATTCGTGGTCCTTTGGGCAATTCCTGGCCGCTGGATTTTCTGGCAGGCAAAAATATCGTTATCGTCGGCGGCGGTTTCGCCTTCACCACTCTGCGGTCGCTCATCAATTACATGCTTTTTGAAGACAACCGCAAACGCTTCGGAAATATCACGGTGATTTACGGCGCACGAAATCCCGGACTGCTGCTTTATAAAGATGAACTGGTCGAATGGGGTAAAAGAGCGGATATCAATTTGAATGTCACGGTTGACAAAGGCGACGCCACTTGGAAGGGCAAAGAAGGTTTTGTCCCTGCGGTATGCAAAGAGGTCGCGCCCAGTAAAGAAAACGCTGTCGCTGTTATCTGCGGGCCTCCGGTCATGATCCGTTTCACCCTTCCGGTATTTTTCGATCTGGGCTTTTCCAAGCAAAACATTCTCACGTCCCTGGAAATGAGAATGAAATGCGGCATCGGCAAATGCGGACGCTGCAACGTGGGCAGTAAATATGTTTGCAAAGACGGTCCGGTATTTTCTCTGGCGGAACTGGACAAACTGACACCGGAATATTAAAAAACGTTTCAGCAAAGAATCTGCGATACGAAGAACTGTTCAATCATGGAATGGTTGGCAGGTGGTGCTGTTTTTTTTACCTTAAGTATTTTTTCACGTTAAAATTTAATAAAGACGAACACCTGTTTTTTTCATGGAGGAGAAATTAAGCTTGAATAAAATTATTGAAAAGGAAAATTTATCCGAGAGCGTGGTCAGAATGGTTCTGGAGGCTCCGGTCGTGGCGCAAAAGCGGAAAGCCGGACAGTTTATCGTTCTTAAGATTCATGAAAAAGGGGAACGTATTCCTCTGACCATTGTCGATTCTGATGCGCAGAAGGGAACGATCACCATTATTTTTCAAGTTGTGGGCAAGACAACGGCGTTGCTTGCGGCAATGGCTCCGGGAGATGGGATTCAGGATGTGCAGGGTCCCTTGGGAAATCCGACGGAAATTGAAAATTTTGGCCGTGTCGTTTGCATCGGCGGCGGTGTCGGTGTCGGCGTCGTTTATCCGCTTATTGTCGCCCTGAAAAAAGCGGGCAATGAGGTTGTTTCCATCATCGGGTCACGCACGAAGAACCTGCTGATTCTGGAAGAAGAGATCAAAGCGAATTCCGATCGTCTGGTGGTCACCACCGATGACGGAAGTTACGGCGTTCATGGTTTTGTCAGCAATGTCCTTCAGCAAATGATTGATCAGGGGGAACGTATCGATCGTGTGTTTGCCATTGGCCCCGTGCCCATGATGCGTGTCATTTGCGACGTGACAAAGCCGCACGGCATTAAAACCATCGTCAGTCTCAATTCGATCATGGTCGATGCTACGGGAATGTGCGGAGCCTGCCGTGTTGATGTGGGTGGAAAAACCAGGTTTACCTGTGTGGACGGTCCTGAATTTGATGGTCACCAGGTTGATTTTAAATTACTGGCCGACCGCCTGAGGATGTATTGTGATCAGGAACGGGAAGCCTATGAAAAACATAAGTGTGGGTGCGATGGAAACTAAAGAAACGAAGCCAAAGAAAGAAAAAGTGCCCCGGCAGACCATGCCGGAACAGGACCCCAAAGAGAGGATTCACAACTTTGAAGAAGTGCCTTTCGGCTATTCCGAAGAAACGGCGATTATCGAGGCGCAGCGCTGCATCCAGTGTAAGAAACCCGGCTGCGTCAGCGGCTGTCCCGTGGATGTCAAGATTCCCGAGTTTATCAAGGCCATCGCGGAAGGTCGTTTCATTGACGCCGCCTTGAAATTAAAAGAAACCAACGGTCTGCCCGCTGTCTGCGGCCGCGTCTGCCCGCAGGAAGATCAGTGCGAAAAGGAATGTATTCTCGGCAAGAAAGGCGAGCCCGTGGCCATCGGGCGGTTGGAGCGTTTCGCGGCGGACTATGAGCGCAACAGCGGCAAAATTTCCATTCCTCCGGCCGTGCAATCAAACGGCAAAAAAATTGCCGTTGCCGGCGCCGGTCCAGCGGGATTAACCATTGCGGGCGATCTGGTTAAACTGGGTTACGATGTCACCATCTTTGAAGCTCTGCATAAGGCCGGCGGCGTGCTGGTTTACGGCATTCCGGAGTTTCGTTTGCCGAAGGCCATTGTGGAAGCGGAAGTGGACTATCTCAAAAAAATGGGCGTTAAGATAGAAACGAATTTTGTCATCGGCCGCACGAAAACAATCGATGAACTTTTTGCCGATGGATTTGATGCCGTTTTCATCGGGGTGGGCGCAGGCGCTCCGGTCTTTATGAACATCCCCGGCGAGAATCTGAGCGGCATCTATTCGGCGAATGAATATCTGACGCGCTCCAATCTGATGAAGGCCTATTTGTTTCCCGAATACGACACTCCGATCGTTCGCGGTAAGAAAGTCGCAGTGGTCGGCGGCGGCAACGTCGCGATGGATTCCGTGCGTACGGCTTTGAGACTCGGCGCGGAAAGGGCGATGATTATTTACCGCCGCACCGAAGTGGAAATGCCCGCCAGGAAAGAAGAAGTCCATCACGCGCAGGAGGAGGGCGTTGAATTCCTCCTGCTGCACAATCCGGTGGAATATATCGGCAACGAAGCCGGCTGGGTCACTGGGATGAAGTGCATCAAAATGGAACTTGGCGAGCCGGATGCGTCCGGAAGACGAAGCCCCGTTCCCATTCAAGGATCCGAATTCGTGATTGATGTGGATACCGTTGTCGTTGCCGTCGGCACCATGGCCAATCCGATTGTCCCCGCAACCACCACCGGTTTGGAAACGAATAAGAAAGGATATATACTAACCAAGGATGAATCGGGGCTGACCAGCCGCGAAGGCATTTATGCCGGAGGCGATATTGTCACCGGTTCCGCAACGGTTATTCTCGCGATGGGCGCAGGGCGCAAGGCGGCCAACGCGATTCACGAGTATCTTTCCAATAAATAGTTCAATCCGGCAGCCCGGGCCTGATCCCGGGCTGTCAATGTATGATCAGATGCACGGACCGGCATAGAAAAGCCAAGCCGAATCCCGCCAGACACATGCCGGCGATCAACGAAACAAATCCGATAAATTTTTCATTGACGATTTTTCTCCCCCAGTGCAGCGCGGCGGAGAGAAAAACGATCCAGATGAAGCAGCCGAGCAATATAGTGAGACACGAAAGATATGCGGAAAAATTTGTTTGTATGCTGTCCTGAGATGCCAGCAGGGCGCCGAAAACACCCGTCCACCAGACGATGGTGATCGGACAAGAAAGCGCAATCACGTAACCGGCGACGTAGGGATTTTTAAAAAACCGCCGATTCTGTTTTTCATCATAGTCCGTTTTGCCCAGGAAATCTTTTATGCTGGTTACACCGAGATAAATCAAAATCAGACTGCCGGCGAGGGCAAAAAATATTTTCAACAAAGGCATCTTCAAAAACGAAACGAGACCGAAAAAGATGATTGTCAGATACGTTGTGTCGGCCGTCATGGCGCCCAATCCGGTAACAAAAGCCTGTTTGAATCCCGAGTTCAAACCGCGTTTGACGATTTCCACATTCACCGGGCCGAACGGAGCGGCCAGCGAAAGACCAAGAAGAATATTTTGCAGTAAAGAAAATTCCATACTGTTTTTGATACCACAGAAGCAGCGGTCTTGTCACTTTCTCGTTATGTAAATTTCCATTCTCCATTTATTGGCATATTTCACATTTTTAGGTTGATAAAATATTATTTCATATTTTGCTGCAAAAACATCAGTTTTAAGGGGAATTTTTCTTCATTTGGTCTCCGTTAAAAAATAACAAATATTTTAGTTATATCAAATTGTTACGATAATACTTGACCCTCTCTGAAGGTCAGGGTAAGATGATTCAACTGTTATTGCATGAATAGGAGGGCAAACAGATGTCTAAATATGTGTACAACCAGGAAGCAGTCGAAAATCTCAGATTAAGTGACACATCCATCCTGGACCGGTTGATCGATTTTGAATCGGCCCGGGCCGCACACTTGAAAAAGGATCACGCGAAAAAGGACAAACGTATGTCGCTAACCGAAGCGATTTCAACGTTTATACAAGATGGAGATATCATAACGGATGCAGGATTTTCCTATGTCCGGACGCCTCATCAGGCGTTCCATGAAATTATTCGTCAAGGCAAAAAAAATCTTCAGATGATCGGAGCGCCCAACACCAATCAAAGTTTTCAGATTATCTATGGCTGTGTTTATTATTCGCACAATTCATACATCGGGGTGGAGATGCGCGGAATTGATAAAAGCTATGACCGGATGCTCAAGGCGGAACGGGTCAAAATTCTTTCTGAATGGAGTCACGGCGGTGTGGCACAGGGATTCAAAGCTGCCCAACTGGGGATGCCGGGTGTTTTCAGCAAGCAGATGCTGGGCAGTGATATTGTCCGGTATAATCCTTATCTTAAGGTCATGCAGAATCCGATGAAAGACAAAAACGATCCGGTGGTATTCATTCCCGCCCTGTATCCGGATGTGGCCATTATTCATTGCCATGCGGCGGATAAATACGGCAACGCCTATATCTACGGTCCCGCGGTCAATGACCTGGCCGTAGCCGCTGCGACGCGCAAGCTCATCATTACCGCTGAAGAAATCGTTCCTGAGAACACCATCCGGTACAGCAAGGAGGGGCAGATCATTCCGTTCTTTTATGCCGATGCGGTTGTGGAACTGCCTTTCGGAGCGGTTCCCGGCAACATGCCCGGCTGTTACTACTGGTCGCGGCAGTGGTGGGAAAAATTGATCCGTTTGGGCGGCGTGTCCGATGAGAATATGAAGGCCATTCTCGATGAATGGATTCTGGGCACCAAAGATCAGTTTGACTTTATTGATAAACTGGGCGGTTCCAGGTGGATCGTCGAAGCCCGCCGTCAGACCAAAGCCGCCGAAGGCGACAATGAAGACATTGACTTCTCATATGACGAATATACCCTGAACCATGATTCGGGCCTCTACTATTAAGAAAGGAGAATCCCATGAAAGATTTAAATGCACCGGCCAATCCTCTTGAGACACTGGCTTATATCATTGCCCAGCAGATTCACGATCATTCGATCGTTTATATCGGCACCGGAATTCCCATGGTGGCGGGAATTCTGGCCAAAAAAACACATGCCCCCAACATCACGATTGTGTACGAATCCGGAGGACAGGACCCCATTGAGGGGGATATGCCCTGGTCGGTCGGCTGTCCCTTCACGTGGCGGAAATCACCGACGATTATGGAAATGGCCAACTCTTTTGCGCAGTGTTATAATGGTTATGTCGATATCGGCTTTCTGGGGTTTGCCCAGGTGGACATGTACGGCAACGTGAATACCCATCAGATCGGTAAGGATTTTCACAAGCCCAAGGTTCGCATGACAGGAAGCGGAGGAAACAACGATTTGTCATCGCTTACGGAAAATATGGTTCTGGTGGGGCTCCAGACGCCGGATAAGTTTCCGGACGCGGTTGATTTCATCACGTCCGTGGGACATCTGAAGGGCGGAAATTCACGGCAGGAAGCCGGTCTTCTCGGTAGCGGGCCGGTTGCGGTTATCAGTCCCTGGGGTGTTTATGATTTTCATCCGGTCAGCAAGCGCATGCGGGTCAAATCGCTCACGCCCGGCGTAACGTTTGAAATCGCGCAATCGCTCACGGGATTCGAACTGCTGAAACCCGATGGAGACATTCCGCAGACGAAGTTGATTACGGACGACGCACTGAAAATTATACGGACGGAGGTGGATCCGCGCGGCGTTTTTACCACCATGCCGACATAGCGGAAACACGTTTTTATTCCGTTTGAAATATACGGACAGATTACCGGAAAACGAAGATTGTTTTTGGTGGAACGGCATGTTTGCACAATCCATATCATTAACCATTCATTCAGGAGGGCGATTATGGAAAACATCAAAAAAATTCTTGCTGTAAGTTGGATTACCCAGTACTGTCAGGCAACGGTTCGAGCGGCCATTGAAGTGGCCAGTAAATTTGATGCCGAACTGTCCGTGATTCATGTCGTCGATACGCAATTGCTGCAAGGATGGAATCTGCCCTTCAAATTTCATGATGAAGAAAACCAGAAAGAATTGGAGCGTATTAAATCGGAAATAAACTCCGTGGTGAACAGCGAAAAGAAAGAGGATATGAAAGTCAAAACGGTTGTCAAGGAAGGCAACCCCGTTGAAGAGATTCTAAAATATGTCGAAAAGGAAAAGGTAGACTTGGTTGTTCTGAGGGCGCATGAAAAAAGCCGGCTGGAGAAATTCATGGTCGGCAGCAGTAATGATGAAATTATCCTGAAGATGCCCTGTTCTATTTTATTGTTGAAGAACGAACCGAAAAAGAAAACCATCCGGTTTAAAGCCTGAGGATGGAGAGCAATTTTGCCTTGGAAAGCTCTTCTGCCTGTGTTAAACAGGCAGGAGATAGCCGTCGGTTAGAAAAACAGGATGCGGACCGCCATGTCCACAATGCAATATTCATGTTTCTATCACCGGTCTATTTTCAGAATGGTTTCCCCATACACGGGGGATAACCACCCGCAAAGGGATTTCGGGACGCTGTCTTAAAGACAAGATAATCAAATATTATAATTGTTTCCAGTAAAAAGGAGGATCAGATGAATTATTTAGTGCAGCCGAAAAAATATCAGAGCCTTATGACCGATGACGGTTCCAGAGCCATCATGGATAAGACCGTAGCTTTCTTCGAGAAAATGGGCAAAGAGCGTCTGCTCGATGATTACAACAAGAAAGTCTGGTATCGGGAGTTTGTCGATTTTATCGGGAGGGAGCAGATTTTTGCCAAATTGCTCACACCCAGCCAGTACGGCGGAGGCGATCCGGATTGCCGCTGGGATACCGCCCGCAACAGCGAATATAGCGAACTGCTGGCTTTCTATGGCCTGGGCTACTGGTATTGTTTTCAGGTCAGCATCCTGGGACTCGGTCCCATTTGGATGAGTCCCAATGAAAAAGCCAAGAAGAAGGCTGCCGAACTGCTTAAGAAAGGGGCGATATTTGCCTTCGGTTTGTCCGAGCGGACGCACGGCGCGGATATCTATTCAACCGAAACAACGCTGACGCCGGCCGATAACGGTACCTGGGTTGCCAACGGTGAGAAATATTACATCGGCAACGGCAATGAAGCGGAAATGGTTTCCACCCTGGGCAAGGTCAAGGACGGTACCGACGACTATGTTTTCTTCGTCACCAATTACAAGCACAAAGCCTATGAATTGAAGAAGAACGTTATTTCTCATCAGGAATACGTTTCCAATTTCGCGCTTCATGATTACCCGATTACCGAAGACGAGATCCTAATGCGCGGGCCTCACGCCTGGGATTCGGCGCTCAATACCGTGAACATCGGCAAATTCAACATCGGTCCCGCGTCCATCGGCGTGGTCGAGCATTGCTTTTATGAGGCCATTACCCACGCGTCCAATCGCATCCTCTATGGCATGAAGGTGACGGATATGCCGCATGTGCGTAAGAATTTTATGGATGCCTGGCTCAGGCTGGTGGCGATGAAGCTGTATCAGAGGCGTTCCACAGACTACTTCCGCAACGCCAATGACAAAGACCGGCGCTATCTTCTTTACAATCCCACCAGCAAAATGAAGGTTACCCTGCAGTCGGAAGATGTTTTGAATCTTTTGTGGGAGGTTATTGCCGCCAAGGGCTTTGAAAAAGACACCTACTTTCATATGGCCGCCGCCGATATCCGGGGGCCGTCCAAACTGGAAGGAACGGTGCACGTGAACGTTCAACTCATCCGCAAATTCATGAAAAATTATTTCTTCAACCCCGTGTCCTATGCTCCGGTCGCTCCCGATTTCTCTGCTAAAGATGATTTGTTTCTGTTCAATCAGGGACCGACCAAAGGCCTGGGATCTGTGCAGTTTCACGATTACAAGCCGGTTTTTGAAGCGGGAAGAAAGCTGCCCAATGTGGAGATTTTCATCCGGCAAATCAATATCTTTAAGGAAATGCTTGAAAAAGCGGGTCCTGACAAGGCGCAGGATTTGGATCCCTCCTGGTCACTGCCGGTGGGCGAAATGTTCTCCATCGTGGTGTACGGACAGCTCATTTTAGAGCAGGCTGCCTTCGACAAGGTGGATGATGATATCCTCAATCAGATTTTCGATTTCATGGTGCGCGACTTTGCCCGCTTTGCCCTGCAGATCTACGGTATGCACAATACCAAAGAAGACCAGCGCGCCTACTGCAAAGACATTATGCTGATTAAAGGCCAGGGCGACGATGCCCAGTATGACAGGGTCTGGCAGAAATACGTTGCCGTTCTGAACGGCGAATACGCGATGAGTGAATAGGCTGCACAAACGGCCGAAGACGTTCGGACATTGGATTGAAGGGCGAAGCACAATGGCTTCGCCCTTTTTTTTTCAAACGGCGCAGTTGTTTTGACGGAAACGCGAGGCGGGATCCTGCCCGTAATATTCCCTGAGTCTCCGGTAGAGTTCCGGGGCGTTTTTTTCCATAATGAGCGGTTGTTCAAAGAAATGTTCCGTGGCCACGGCGAAGAATTCCGCTTCATTGGTGGCGCCGTAGGCGTCGAGAAACGTCTGTCTGCCTTTCTCGGTGTCGCGTCTGAGACGAAGATATTCGTGTGAAAATGTTTTGATCCAGTCGCGGTATTTGGCGCGGTCTTTCAGCGGCGGGGTCCCGTCGGCTGCGCCGTCAAGCATATCCAGCTTATGGGCGAACTCGTGATAAACGACATTATGTCCCGATTCGGACTGACGGCCACCCTGCAACGCGGCGTCCCAGACAATGATGACCGGCCCCTGTTGAAAGGCTTCTCCGACAATCGGATAATTTTCTTCCAGCGGCTCCAGCGAGACTTCGAAAAAACCGGGTTTGCGCCGAGGCGCTACCACCGTGGAGGGGTAAACAATGACGGTTTCAACATTGCGGTAATAGTTATGGGACAATCTCAGCAGGAGCAGGCAGGCGTGAGCCGCAATGGTCACGCGGATTTCATCGTTCAGAACAAGCCCTCCCGCGCCCTCCCAGTGTTTTTCAGCAATGAACACCTGTATCAGCGAACGCAGATGAGCGCGTTCTGCATCATGGAGCAGACGGTAGTGTCCCATATTGCGCTCGAGAATGTCCTCCCAGGCATCGGGAAATGGCGCTGCCGTAAGCTTGCTGCGTCGGCGATTGATGAACCATTGAAACAAATGGGGTTCCTTTTACTTCAAGTCAATAAAAAATATTTTGGCAAATGAATAGATCCCTCTGGTGTTTCTGAAATGGAAGGTTCACACTGATTCAAAGAAAAATCAAGGGCGAAAAGCCTTCTGTTCGATGGAAGTCTTTTCGCCCTGAGAAGGCAATCTTTTTTAAACCATGTCGATCTTTATTTGCCCAGCATCTGACTTTTCAATGCCTTGTCAGCCGGTTTGTTGCACAGCCATATGCCGAAAAGCACTTTTTTGAAATCCAGCCCTTTGGTGGTGGTCTTCAACTGTTTGTTTTTGTATACCTGCGTTCCTTCTGCAGGGGTGTATACGAGGTCGTAAACGTCATTGATCTTGATGTTGTCCGCAAACACAGAGATGAACGTATCGATTTTGTCTTTATAGGGCGCGATATTGCCGTTGGTGGAATTCTGGAATCCTTCCATGGTGGCGTCTTTCATCTTATCGCTGGTGATCAGTTTGGAAATGATGTGGATTCTGACGGCCATGGGTTCATCGGCGTTCAGTATCGCGTTGGCATCGCTGTTTTTTTTCTTGAGGTACAGCCCGGTGACATACGCTTTGATGAAGAATTTCGTTCGTATGCCGGCGCCGTTCAGGATCAGCGTGTCAGTGCCGGCAGCGAGAGTGTCCGGCATGTTGATCCCGCCGACTTCTTTTGCATAGCCCACGGATGTAAGGATAAGAACGACAGAGCACAACAGCAATAATTTCTTAAACATAATGAACACCTCTCTTTTTTTATTTTAGCCCGCTTAAGGCCAAGTGAATGCTGAAGGATAAAATATTCCGGTTCCGCTTCGGGACCTTTCTTTCTGTGCGGGGAGTATAGAGACAAAGCCTTCTGTCTGTCAATTATTTATTTCCATATCTTTTTAAAGAGATTGCCCCGGGACTGCGGCCTGTCGGGCAATGGACAGGCCTTCCGGCGCCGTCAGAAGCGCCGGAAGGCGAGAGGACGTTTAAGAAATTTCTTCAATGCCGAGCGGATATTTCGACATGACGTCACAGCCGTCTTTGGTGATGACAATATCATTTTCATAACGGAAGCCGATATCTTCTTCCGGTGCGGCGTACTGCATCGCGCAAACGACCATTTCATTTTCCTGATAAACATGATCCTGATCCGTCCAGTAGGGCAGGTCGGGATTGACAATAGAGCCGATTCGCCATTCGTCGCCGAACAGACCGATGCCGTGTTCGCAGCCGGGCAGAATAAAATCAGCGCAGCCGCGGGATTCCGCGAAGTCCATCATCATGGCGGCCAGTTTTCCGGGCGTGGTTCCCGCGCGGTAATTATCGATGACTTTCCGGATGATCGAGACAAAATTATCCGCGTGCCAGCGCTGACGTTTTGTTGCGGGATCGATGAGATAATTGTGCGAGTGATCGCCAAGCGCCAGCTTGAACATGGCGTGAAAGTCCAGCATCAGCGGTTCGCCCGCTTTGATTTCTTTCGTTGTCGGCGGTGTGCATGCGCCCAGGCCGGTGCGGTAACCGCTGGAGATTTCGTTGAGCCCCGCAAAATTCCATTCCGATACGCTGCCCGCTTTGCGCATGGCCAGCGCGGCAATACCGGCGATAACAGTTTCCGTCATGCCCCTGTAGCCGCCGTTTTCGAGCGCGGCCCGCGCCGCTTTGTGGCCTTCATCCACAATCAGTGACGCCGTGCGGAAGCGTTCAATCGTTCCCTTGTCTTTTATCAGGGAAAGCCCGTCGATGATATCGTGCGCGTTTACCCATTCAAAATCCGGAAGAGCATCCCTGAGACGGGTATATTCCCAGTGCGACAAATTTCCTTCGGCAGTATAGGTGGAAACGCCGTCCTCATATCCCAGCCGTCCTTTTTTGATGCCGAGTTCGTCCTTAATGTAATCGGTGATGGCGGACACCTGATCCATGCCGCCCATCGGGCCGTAGCCGCGGACATGATCGCTGTCCAGCCAGGTTTCATCGCCCACGCGCAGCGCGTCGATAACAAATGTAAAAAAAGCCGGTTGTCCCTCGGACGGGATAATCAAATAGCTGCGCCAGGGACAAAAGGCATCCAAAACGAAACTCATCGTGCGGATGCGTGAACCGAGGTAAACGTCGATGCCGCGTTTGTGCATTTCAGCCTGAATGGCTTTGACGCGTCCGGGGTTGTCGATATAATATTTATCGTTGGGATCGAATATTCTGGGCATGATTTCTCTCCTTATCCATATTGGGTTGGAATTTGGGCCAGGACTTTATTCAGCCTGTCCGATACAGCTGCGAGCTTGAGCGCCTTCGCCAGATTCCCCTTGAGTTTGATTTTTCCGGTCATCAGCGCCTTCTGAGAGCCGAGTTCCGCGCGGGAAATTCTGGAAAACGTTTCATAATCGCCGATGATGAGAAATTCAGCCTTGGGCGGGTCGCCGACTCCGGTCTCCACACGGGTTATGTTTCCCTCCTTGCATTCGATGAATAAAAACATTTCTTTCCCGCCGGGGCAGTTCTTGTAAATGTTGGACATCGATGTGGAAACCTTGTTCATTTTATCCGGTGTAAGTTCCGTCTGAAGTCGCTTAAATGCTTCGTCGCACCATGCCGGGCTTAAGTAGGCAAGTAATTCTGACATGCTGATACCTCCTGCGTTGTCTGATTCCGGACGTCATGAACATGACATCCGGATGGGTACCCCTTTACAGGTGTTTTTCGCTTCTCGCCAAAAAGTTGACGGAGCACTTTCTCATCAATATAAAATTATAGGGGCAAAGAAGAGGTAAGTCAATGTCAATAAACCTCAAGGATACCAAAAGCTTGTCATACAAACACAGCCTCAGGCGTCCGCCATAACCATGCTTGCTGATGGTGACCTGACCGCAGCCTTCAGGTTGTTGGAGTTGTGAAAACGCAAACCCGTTTTTTTATTTTTCTATTTGCGTTGCCAGCAATTCGAGAAGCTCTTTGTTTTCCGGAATGTCCATCATCGAATGGCCGTAATGGACAAAACGGACTTTGCCGGATTTGTCGATGATGATCTGCGCGGGCATTCTGCCCAGCTTGAATATCTTGACCTCCTGGCCGTACAATTTCAACACATGATGTTCGGGATCTGGCAGGCCTACAAAGGGCAGCTTTTCTTTCACCCAGTATTTTTTGAAAGCTTCGGCATCTTCCGGTCCTGCAACCAGAATTTCCGTATCCAGTTTGACAAACTTTTCGTAATCCTGGCGCAACTGCGCCATGTGCACGCGGCAGAACGGTCAGATAAAACCGCGGTTGAAAACCAGCATCACATTCTTTTTGTTTTGAAAATCGGAAAGCGAAACGATGGTGCCATTGAAATCCTTCAACGTAAAATCCGGCGCTTGAACATTTAATTCCACTCGGGCCATAAGTTAACCTCCTTAACTATTTTTAAATGATACGCTGAAATTTTCAATTTTCAATTCGTTTTTAACGTAAGGATAGGCGTATATATCTTAAGTAATTTTTTTCAATAGCTCACGGAAGGTTTCAATCGGCTGAGCACCGGTGATCTGGTATTTGTTATTGATGATGAAGAGGGGAATGCCTGTGAGGCCAAGCGATTTTCCTTCCTTTCTGGCTTCGTTCAGGCGTGACGCATAACGGTCATCGTGGATGGCGTTGCGTGTTCCCTTTTCGTCAAGCCCGCTTTTTTTCGCAACAGCGGCAATAACATCCGTTTTGCCAATATCGAGACCTTCAGTAAAATAAGCGTGAAACATATTTTCATGAAACGAATCGTATCGGTCCAGATCGCGGGCATATTCGGAAGCCATTAGTGCGAATCTTGAATTAGAAAGGATTTTTTGATTGCCAAACACAACACTTACCTCTTTGCCGCGTTGGCACAGTTGCTCATAAAATGAAGAAAGATCATAATCCTTGAATCTTTCGGCAAGCAGCACTCCTGCCGGCGGCGTTTCCGGATGAAGCTCGAAGCTCACCCAGTGATCCTCCAAGGGATATTCTTTTTTCAGCCGGTCGACAATGCCCTTGCCGATGTAGCAGAAGGGTCAGATATAGTCGGAATATATTTTGAGGTGGATTGTCATTTTATGCCTCGAAATTTTCGTTAAATATACTCGCATTTATCGTAATTTTACATCGTTTTTTAAAAAAGAAATATTGCAATATCCGATGAAAAAACGTAAGCTCAACTTTCAAAAAAAATGTTTTGCCTTCGATAAAATTTGCGCTGTAAATGCCCTGTGGTTTTTGGATTGGTTTGATCGGTACCGTGGAAGCCTGTGTTCCATGTGCAACACAGAGAAATGAATTCAGTCACATTCATTCTGAACGTTGAGGGAGGATGTACGATGCGCGACGAGATCATCGTGGAGTATAATCAGGAAGGCTACGTCCATGCAAAGCATTTCGGTAAAAACAATTATGACCTCTCGCTTGAGGTATGGAGGCGTATCAAGGCGCTATGCAAGGAACATAACTGCTTCAAGATTCTGGGAGAGAATCATACCACGGAAGAACTCTCCACAATGGATGCTTTCAATCACCTCAAGATCCTGGAAGAAGTGGGAATAACCTTTCAGTACCGCATAGCGTGGGTGGATCAGGGGACGCCGACTGCCAAGGGACTCGAATTCGTGGAAACGGTTGTCGTGAAAAACCGCGGTCTGGTAAACGGGAAATTATTCGTTGACCTTGAAGAGGCCAGGCGCTGGCTGTTGGGCAAAGACAATCCGCAGCGCAATTCGTGAGCCGCATTTTGGCGGCGCCGCTGAAATCAAACTCGCATGCCTTCATGAAATCATCCTTCATTCCAGCCCTCATTGCCTTCGGCTTGATGTCCTATCTGGCGGTTGTCCAGCAATGGTCATTGCAGGAATTCTGCTGGTGCGTGTGGCTGGCCGGACTTTTTTATTCGTGGACATGCGTGATGACGGCTGCGATTCAGATGATGCTGACTGCACGGGCACAAAAAGATTATTACGACGCGAATATTCCCCTGATGAAGAAAATCCCGCCGGCGTTGTTTGTCCTGGGAATGATTCCCGTGGCATTGTTGATCGGATTTGTCGGCCTTTATCTTTATACCTGGCTGTTTTCTTTTTACGGATTATTTCTTTCCGTCTTTGCCGAAATGCCGCCAGTCGATCTTTTTGGCAGGAACGGTTTTATCAATTCGGATTTTTTCACGCCGGTCACTTACCTGACAGATCAGTACTGGCCGATGATTCTAGCGACGCTTGCCGCAAATGCAGATGGCCTGCTGCGCGCAACCCCCTGGAAACGGATCATATTCCCCTTCAAGCAAAATGAAATCCTGCGCATCCATGTGATGACTCTGCTGATGCCTTTTCTGGCGATGATGACCTGGGAATTTTTCAGGGACGCTTATCAACAGTTGACAATTATTTTGCTCATAGGTATTTTCTACCTGCTTCCGAAAAGGAGGTTTAAGCAAGAAAATATGGCAAATAATCCACTGAAATAATTGAAACGCCAGTGACGTCTGCAAGTCGATTCCGGATATTAAATTTAATTTAAGGAGTTCTGTAATGGGAAATAAAGCGAAATATAAAATTTCATCATCGCAAATAGACGGAATACTGGAAATAGTTCTGACAGGCGAAGTGAGCAAGGAGGATGTTGAAACGTTACAAAATGAAATCTTCTCCATCATCATAAACACAGGCGCTGAAGCTTTGCTGGTGGATGTTAGAGCGATAAAGGGACGATTTGGCTATCTGGAGGCTTATTCCAGGGTCAGACACTATCCAACCGATACGCCAAGAATACATACGGCGATTGTAGACAATGCCGAAAATGCTGATTACGAAAGTTTTCATGAAACCACGGCATACAATGCCGGTCTTTCTTATAAATGGTTTACCGATATTGAAAAAGCCAGGTCCTGGCTCAAAGACAAAATAAAATAAACTATTATGTTAAGTAACAAAATTATCAGAAAAACTCCTTTCGGGCCTGTCTGCATTATCTGGTCGGTGTCCAAAGATCATCCGCGCATTATTCAAATTATGCTTTCACGTCCGGGCCTTTCGGCTGAAGATCGCGTATCGCAACTTTTCCCTGAATCAAAAATATCGTCCTGCGCCGAAATCGATCACGTCGCTTCTTCCATCAGAGCCTATCTGGAGGGGGAGGATATAACGTTTCATCTGAATCTTGTTGATTTGTCGCCTTTCTCAAGATTCCAGCAGTCGGTTTTGCGGGCGCAGCATGCGATTCCGCGAGGCAAGGTCAGCACGTACGGACTCATTGCCGTCCATGTGGGAGCGCCGGGGGGAGCGCGGGCGGTGGGCAATGTGATGGCAACCAATCCATATCCTTTAATCATTCCTTGTCACCGAACCGTCCTTTCCGATTGTCGATTGGGTGGTTTTCAAAGCGGTATTACGATGAAAAAGGCTTTATTGACACAGGAAGGCGTGATGTTTGATCAGAATGGAAGAGTGGTTTGTCGTCAATTGCATTACGATTAAAGAGGGGCAGCCATCAGAAATAGCGCTTTTGTTTCATTTATTTTGTCCAAAACATTCTTGACATACATTCCTGAAATTCGTATCGTATTTTACGTTTAACAGGTTCCTGATAAGCGTGTTGATCATGAACTGACAGGATAAAAGTCGCCTATAAAGAACCTGCAAAACAGTAAAGATTAGAAGGAATCAGAAATGCCCATTACAGAAATTCTTGCCCGCAACGCCGCTCAGTACGGCGAAGAGATAAGTCTTGTTGAAATTAATCCGCAAATCAAAGAAATCAAGGCAAACTGGAAGGACTATGAGCTTGTCGAGCCCAATCCTGAAAAACGATACAGACGGGAAATGACCTGGCGCGAATTCGACGATAAGGCCAACCGCTTTGCCAATTTTCTGCTGGACAGAGGGTTGGAGAAGGGCCGGAAGGTCGGGATTCTGCTGATGAACTGTCTGGAGTGGCTGCCGATTTATTTCGGTGTTTTGAAAACCGGAGCGCTGGCCGTGCCGCTCAACTACCGTTATACCGAGGATGAAATCAAATACTGCCTGGATCTGGCCGAATGCGATGTGTTGGTCTTCGGACCGGAATTTACTGAAAGGATCGATGCGATCAAGGATACGATTCCGAACGTCAAGATCCGGCTGTTTGTAGGTCAGGATTGTCCCGCGTTTGCTGAAAGTTATTATGCGCTGACCGCCTGCTGTTCCTCGGCAAATCCGAAAATCAGCCTTTTCGACGGCGACGATGCGGCCATTTATTTCTCGTCAGGCACGACCGGTTTCCCAAAGGCCATTCTTCATTCGCACAGCGCCCTGATGATGTCGTGCGAAGTGGAAATGAATCATCATGGCCAGACGCGCACAGACAATTTTCTCTGCATCCCGCCTCTTTATCATACGGGCGCAAAAATGCACTGGTTCGGCAGCTTCCTGGCCGGAAGCCGCGCCGTTCTGCTGCTCGGTGTGAAGCCGGAATGGATTTTCAAGGCGGTTTCCGAAGAACAGATTACCATCGTGTGGCTGCTGGTTCCGTGGGCGCAGGATATTCTGGACGCCGTCGAACGCGGTGACATCAAGCTGGAAAATTATAAGCTCGATCAGTGGCGGCTGATGCACATCGGCGCACAGCCGGTTCCGCCCAGCCTGATTAAACGCTGGAAAAAATATTTTCCCGTACATGAATACGACACCAATTACGGCCTTTCGGAATCCATTGGGCCGGGGTGTGTCCATCTCGGCACTGAAAATATCCATAAGGTCGGCGCCATCGGCATAGCCGGTTATAAATGGGACGTGCAGATCGTTGATGAAAAAGGCACACCGGTGAAGCAGGGTGAAGTGGGTGAACTTTGCGTCAAAGGCGCGGGTGTGATGAAATGTTATTACAGAAATCCGGAAGCCACCGCTGAAGTTCTCAAAAACGGCTGGCTTTACACAGGAGATATGGCGAGAATGGATGAAGACGGATTCATTTATCTGGTGGACCGCAAAAAGGATGTCATTATTACCGGCGGCGAAAATATTTATCCCGTGCAGATCGAGGATTTCCTGCGCACCCATGACGCCATCAAGGACGTCGCGGTCATTGGACTTCCCGATCAGCGCTTGGGGGAAATCGTTGCGGCGGTCATTGAATTCAAACCGGGTTTTGCTGCGACAGAATCCGAAATTGCGGAATTCTGTAATGCATTGCCGCGCTATAAGCGTCCGCGCAGGATTATTTTTGAAAAGGTGCCTCGCAATCCCACGGGAAAAATCGAAAAGCCGAAACTCCGTGAAAAGTATTTCGGAATTGGAAGCCTTGTGGAGGCGCAGACGGAGAACCTCTAACTCAACAGGAAGGAGAGAAGGGAATGGTTGCTTATCAGCTTTCTATTTTCGCGGAAAACAAACCCGGGAAACTGGCCCGGGTAACCGGTGTTCTGGCAAAAGAAAAAATCAATATCCGCGCCACAACCATAGCAACGGCGGATACGTTTGGCGTGATCAACCTGATCGTCGACGATCCCCGGCGTGCCGAGAAAGCACTATCCGACGCGGGCATGACGGTGCATTTGCGGGAAGTGTTGGCGGTTTTGATTTCCGATCAACCCGGCGCGCTGGACAGTCTGACTCAACTATTTCAAAAGGAAGGGGTCAATGTCAATAATGCCTACGGCTTTGTGCTGGAGGGGTCGAAGAAAGCCGTATTTGTCGTTGATGTCGATCAGATACGGAAAACGGAGAAACTTTTGGAGCATGAAGGTTTTAAGACACTGGACACTCAGTCACTTTCTTCTGTATGAAAAATTCAACAAGGAGGAGGCAACATGACGCACGAGGATAAAGGCAAATATTTTAAAAAACATCCGGAAGGGACCCGAATCGATGATGAATTGAAAGATGAGATCATCAGTCAGGTTAAAAATAATAATATCACCTGCAAAAAGGCGGAAGAGATAGCCTCGGCACTGGGATGCAGTCTGGCAGAAACGGGCAGAGCGATAGATATTCTGAATATTAATATTACCAAATGCCAACTGGGACTTTTCGGTTACGGTGATACCAAAAAAATCGTTCAACCGGTGAAGGAGGTGGCGCCGGAGCTGAAAGAAAGCATCATGTCCGCTCTGGAAAATGAAAGGCTGTCCTGCGCGGCCGTCTGGGGCATTGCGAAGAAATTTAATATGCCGCGGATGAAGGTATGCGCCGCGTGCGAAGCGCTGGACATCAAGGTTAAGCCCTGTCAACTGGGTGCTTTCTGATTTAAAAAAACATTTGCAGGTAACGGTCCAGCAGTTGAATCATCCGCTGTGCGTTTTTGCGGGTGTGGCTGATGATTTCTTCCATGCTTAAAGGTTCAGCCATCAGGCCGTTTCCGAAGTTATCGACGGAACAGGCGCAGGCATAGGGAATGTCCATTTCCTGAGCAATGACAGCTTCATTGGCCATGGTCATGCCGACAATGTCGGCAAAGCGGGTCATCGTGCTGATTTCGGCTTTTGTTTCCAGCCGAGGGCCCTGTGTCTGCCAGTAGGTTCCTTGCTGCACCACCTCGAAATCATTTTTCAAAGCGGCTCGGATAAGCTTTTTCCTAATGCCTTCATTTAATGACGGGATAATGTGGACGGGTCTGTTCACGTGAATGGTCGGCGAGGGAGTCAGAGTCAGAAAATCATCCGGAACGACGATCATCCCCGGTTTGATTTCTTTTTTTAGCGATCCGGTGGAATTGATGCTTACAATTTCGGAAACCCCGATATCTTTCAGCGCCTGAAGATTGGCCGGATGATTGATCAAATGAGGTAAAATATAGTTGTCCGGATCCATGCCGTGTCTCAGAATCAGCGCTGTTTTATCCGTCGTGAACACAGTCGTTTTACCGAACCCGTTTTCCATCGGCTTAGCGGAACTTTTTTTCAGCAATTCACTTTGTTCCAGAACCAGCCTTGTAGAAATAATACCCAGCATGCCCATAGATTCTCCTTTGAGCCCGATTATATAGCAAATTAACGGGAAACCGTCAAAGGTCGTTGCGGATCTGTTGCCAGATTGCATTTGACTTTATGGGGCTTATTGTGACATAAAGATTCACTCTAAAAATCTAAGGAGGGCTTTATAATGAGCAGTGAACTACTGGCTGCTGCCACCGACAGTAACTTTGAAAATGAAGTTTTGAAAAGCGACAAACCCGTGCTTGTTGATTTCTGGGCACCGTGGTGCGGTCCCTGTAAAGCCATCGGTCCGATTGTTGAGGAAATAGCCGGACAGTATAAAGACAGTGTGAAAATAATGAAGCTGAACGTCGATGATAATCAGAAAATGGCGTCGCATTTCGGCGTTCTCAGCATTCCCACGCTGATTCTCTTTAAAGAGGGTAAAGTTCTGGAAAAGATCGTCGGCCTGGTGCCGAAAGCCAGACTTGAAGATTTAATCAAAAAAGCATTGTAAGCCGAAAATACAGTCCGAGAGGTTAACGTTGATGCATGCAAAGAAATTCGTAAAAACAGCGCCATTAAAAAGTGTTTTGACGCTTTTGTTATTATCACTAATTCTCGGAGGTTGTTCGTCTTTCAGCCTTTTCGGCAAACGCGACCTTCCCCAGGCTAGCCCGGAAGGACTCTATGCAACGGCTGCCGAGGAATATAAGGATGGGAATTACAAAAAGGCACGGGAATATTTTTCACGTGTCAAGGAAGAATATCCCCTGCACGAACTGTCAGTACTGGCGGAAATAGGCATTGCCGATTCGCTATACAGCAATAAGGATTATGAAGAGGCAAAAGATGCCTACAGCGATTTTATTTCTCTCCATCCCATCAATGAAAATGTTCCTTATGCCGTCTATCAGACCGGAATGTGTCATTATCATCGTATGGAAGCAATAGATCGGGATCAGACGGAAACAATCAATGCCAGAAAAGAATGGGAAAAGTTAATTGCCCGCTATCCGGAGAGTAAATTCAGCATTATGGCGGAAAAGATGCTGAAAGAAGTGAAACAGAGGCTGGCCGAACGCGAATTCTATATCGGGAATTTTTACCTCAATCACAAAAAATATAAAGCAGCCCTAGCGCGTTTTGAAAAGATAGCCGCCGAATACAGCAACGTCGGACTCGATTACAAGATCGAGAATTACATCAAGGAAGCAAAAACCGGTGTTGACGAAGAAGAGAAAGAGAAATTAAGAGAGGATGAGGCCCAAAAAAGTAAAGAACAGGATACAATAAAGAAAGAAGAAGAAAAAAAGAAGATAGCTGAAGAAAAGCGTTTGAAAGAAGAGGAGGCAAAAAGAGTTAAGGAAGAAGCCAGAATAAAGAAAGAGGAAGAGAAGAAAAGAAAAGTTGAAGAAAAACGTTTGCAAGAAGAAGAGGCAAAAAGGCTCAAAGAGGAAGCCAAGATAAAGAAAGAAGAAGAAAAGAAGAAAAAAGCTGAGGAAAAAAGATTGAGGGAGGAAGAGGCAAAGAGAGTTAAGGAAGAAGCCAGAATAAAGAAAGAAGAAGAGAAAAAAAGAAAAGCTGAAGAAAAGCGTTTGAAAGAAGAGGAGGAAAAAAGACTTAAAGAACAAGCGAAGATGAAGAATTAAAAACAGAAGGATATGCGGGTATATGAATTAGAGACTGTAAACTAATCTGTGTAAATGGATAATTTTTCATATTGCCGCCAAATCAAAACGGCCCTCGTACATAACAGCCAGCTGAGAAATTGTCAAAGCCCAGTTGGCCAAAGCCGTTATTTTTCCCCCCGATGTTAAG
>Ga0255346_1000960_pt1 | contig 43076 bp, 40 predicted proteins | sample wastewater_treat_FD_194410 | JGI IMG/M metagenome (GOLD analysis project Ga0255346, IMG submission 194410) | Wastewater microbial communities from Lulu Island WWTP, Vancouver, Canada - plant22 | ecosystem: Engineered > WWTP > Wastewater > Unclassified | place: Canada: Vancouver, British Columbia...
ATTACGGCCGGTATTTCATATCAATACGTTAAAGAAACCTGTCCGGATGATAATGTCCTTAAGATTGGAATGATGTGGCCTCTGCCTGATAAGATGATCAAAGAATTTGCTTCGATGAATGACGAGCTTTTTGTTGTTGAAGAACTTGATCCTTTTATCGAAGATTATGTAAAAGCGCTTGGAATAAAAGTGACCGGAAAAGAAGTAATTCCTCTTTGCGGAGAACTGAATGCCGACATCGTAGATTCTTCTCTTAACGGAAAAAAACATTCAAACAGCATCAATTCTTATGCCGGAACAATTCCCAACCGTCCGCCGGCACTTTGCAAGGGATGCCCTCATGCTTTGGTTTTTAATGCCATCAAAAAGCTTAATCTTATTGTGAACGGAGATATCGGCTGTTATACATTGGGAGTTCTTCCTCCTTACAACGCTATGCACAGTCAGGGATGTATGGGAGCAAGCGTAAGCATGCATCTAGGTTTTGAAAAAGCATGGGGAAATGCTCTTGCCAGAAAAAGCGTAGCTGTTCTCGGAGATTCGACTTTCATTCATTCGGGAATTACCGGTTTGATAGATATCGTTTATAACGGAGGAACAGGAACAGTTATCATTCTTGATAACCGTACGACCGGAATGACAGGACATCAGGAAAATCCTTCGACAGGAAAAACTCTTCTCGGAGATCCTTCTCCTGAACTGAATTTTGAGGCTCTTTGTCTTGCATGCGGAGTAAAAAGAGTTGTTACTGTTGATCCTATTGAAAAAGACAATCTTGAAAGAGCCCTTGCTGAAGAAACGGCAGCGGAAGAGCCTTCAGTCATCATCGTAAAACGCAAGTGCATACTTAAAAAGTGAGGAATCGGTTTATGGAAAAAAATATAATTTTTTGCGGAGTAGGGGGACAGGGAGTAATCCTTGCGAGCAAAGTTCTCATGGAAACTGCACTCCGCGCGGGCTATGATGTAAAGGAATCTGAAGTTCACGGAATGGCTCAGCGCGGCGGAAGCGTCGAATGCTGTGTGCGTTTCGGTACAAAAATATATTCACCGCTTATAGCAAAAGGTAAAGCTGACTATGTTGTTAGTCTTGAGCTTTTGGAATCTCTCAGAAAAATTGAATTTCTTTCTGATCAGGGAGCAATGATTGTTAATGATTTTAAGATTGATCCGGTTCCTGTTCAGCAGGGAGTTCTGGAGTATCCGCAGGATATTAAAGATTACCTGAATGCAAATGTGAAAAATATTATGATTGCAGAGACTGAATCTGTTCTTAAAGAAATAGGAAGTCAGAAAGCGCTTAATATTGTGATGCTTGGAATTCTTTCGAATTATCTTGAGTTCAGCGAAAACGAATGGCTTGAATCTGTAAAAGTATGTGTTAAAGAAAAATTTGTTGATATGAATATAAAAGCCTTTCTTGCAGGAAGAAGTTTGAAAAAATAGTCCTACCATAAGAAAAAATCAGAAAAGCTTTATCTTGTACTTTTCTGCCATTTTCTGAATCTGATCGGAGGAAATTTCATGAATGTTTTTTCCTCCGTGACGGTTTTCCACAGTTAGAACAAATACCGAATATGACATTTCGGAAGCCATTTTAAAATAGGGTTCCAATTCCCATTCTGCCGTAAAAGTATTATGAACAAATATTTTTTCACAACCCGAGGAAAGAGCTTCACGAGTCTTTTGCTCACAATGTTTATATGCAAGGTGATTTGATTTGTAGTCGAAAGAATATTCTCCTGTTGAGTTATCAGTAAAATAATCATCGATTGAAAAGACAGGATATTTACTGTTTTCAGAGAGGATTTCTGCTATTGCAGTTTTTCCGGCACCGGGAAGTCCGCGAAGTAAGAATAATGATTTATCGAACATGTTTTTCCTGAATTTAATCTTTATTCTTAAAAAAGAACCAAAGATATAATTGTCCATAAAAAAATGCTTGAGTTATTTATCATTAAGACCGATAAAAAGGCATGGATATTTCATCAGGAATTTCAAACATATCTTTGGGTCAGAACAACAAACTTGTTCTTTGGCCTAACTATCCTTCAAACCCGGTCGATAGAGTCCGTGCAGTTGAAAACTATCGCCAATCTTCACGCGAAATTTACAAGGCTTCTGCTGAAGAAGAATCTGAAATAATGAAATCTCAGAACAACCCAAAAATGTCCATCTATACTGATAAAGCCGGAATTCGTGCTGCATCAGCCGTTCCGGGTGCATTATTTGACGCTTTCGCTTAAGGAAATTAAATGAAAATAGAACATATTGCCATTTGGGCAAAAGATTTAGAGAAACTTAGAAATTTCTACGTATCTTATTTCGGAATGCTTTCAAATGAATTATATCATAACAAAAACACCGGTTTTAGATCATATTTTTTAAGTTTTCCTGGAGAATCCGCACGAATAGAAATTATGAGCCGAGATGATGTAAGTGAATCTGCATTAAAAGAAATAATAGGGTTATCGCATTTTGCTTTTTCAGTTGGCAGCAAAGAAAAGGTTGATGAACTCGCAGAAATTTTTGAAAAAGATGGTTTCACTATAGCGAGTAAACCCAGAACAACCGGAGACGGTTACTATGAATGTGCAGTTCTTGATCCTGAAGGAAATAAAGTTGAAATAACCGTTTAAAAAACCCCGCATAAGCGGGGTTTTGTTTATCTTTTTATTGTGTTTTCTCTGTCCGGTCCGACAGAAATCATTGAAATTTTGATTCCGACGGATTCTTCCAGAAAGTCAATGTATCTTTTAGCTTTTTCAGGAAGGTCATTATAATTTCTGCATTGAGAAATATCCTCTTTCCAGCCTTCGACTTCTGTATAGATCGGTTTGATTTTATTCAGCAAGAATGACGGAAACATATCAATTCTGCGTCCGTTATATTCATATCCGGTGGCAACTTTAATTGTGTCAAAACCGCTGAGAACATCAAGTTTAACCAGAACTATTTCCGTAAGACCGCAAACTCTTTTAGCCTGTTTCATCAATTCAACATCAAACCATCCGCATCTGCGGGGACGGCCGGTTGTTGCACCGTATTCGCCGCCTTTTTCGCGGAGAATGTTTCCAATATCTCCGGTTTCTTCCGTAGGAAAAGGACCTTCTCCTACGCGGGTTATGTAAGCTTTGCAGATTCCGACAACACGTTCAATCTGAAAAGAATTGATGCCTGAACCGAGAAGAGCTCCTCCGATTGTAGGATTAGAAGAAGTTACAAAAGGATATGTCCCGTGATCTATATCAAGGCCGAATCCCTGAGCTCCTTCAAGAATGATTTTTTTACCTTTAGCGGACTCTTCATTGAGGTAATACGCTGTGTTGATTACCATTCTCTGAACTCTCTGCTTGAAGCGGAGAAGAATATCCATTATTTCATCAACGGAAAACCCTTCCTTTCCGTACATTTTTTCAAGTTCACGGTTTTTAACTTCAAGGACTGATTTTATTTTTTCTTCAAGTTCTTTTTCGTCGAAAATGTCTCCGACTCTTATTCCGGTACGGAAACATTTGTCCGCATACGCAGGCCCGATTCCTCTACCGGTTGTTCCGATCTTATTGCTTCTCAATTCTTCGAGTCCGGCATCAAGAGCCTTGTGATAAGGAAGAATCAAGTGTGCAGCGTCTGAAATAAATATGCGGTATTCTGCATCAATCCCGTGAGATTCAAGATTATCAAGTTCTCTGACAAATTCTTCAGGATCGAGAACCACACCGTTTCCAATGACGCAGATTTTATCTTTATGAAGAATTCCGGATGGAATAAGATGAAAAACGTATTTTTTTCCATCAACAACTACCGTATGCCCGGCATTGGCTCCTCCCTGATAACGGACAATAATATCCGCATCACAGGAAAAATAGTCAATCATTTTGGCTTTTCCTTCGTCACCCCATTGAGAGCCAATTACAACGGAAACACTCATAACTCCTCCAGGTATCCGATGAATTTTTCGGATATCAGCGCTTTTATATCAGAATATCCGGCAAAAGCCGAAAAGCAGCGCAAACATTTAAACTCAGACTATACCCTTTTAGTATCAAGCAAAATTCTCAATAAATATAATATTATTATGGTTTTTTGAAAAAAATCAGAAACCTATCAAAGAAAGATTTCTTTATATGAAAAATTATAAATTTAAAGCTTAGATGTCGGAAAAAGATATAGAACAGAGAATTCTTTCTGTCCGGTCTTAGAAGTCAGGACGACTTTATGAAAGTTATATGTATTTCTAATTAGAAAATATGAAGTTTAATATTAAAGGAAGAATGATGAAAAAGATAGCTGCTTTCATTTGTTTATTTCTAATTAGCGTAACTGTTTTTGCTCAGCAAAAAATATCTTTGAAAGGTATAATTACTGATTCAATAAGCCGGAAGCCGGTTGATATGGCAACCGTCATGATTTTGGAAATTAAAACCAAAACATATACTGACGAATATGGAAGATATAATGTTACTTTCCCGTCTGCCGGAACATATACTATAATTGTTAAATCAGAAGGAAGTCAGATTTTTCAGGAGAAGATTGTAATAAGTGCTCCGGAAGAAAGGAATATTGTATTAAAACCTCTTAAAGTTCAGGGCGGGGCTATTACAATCAAAGGAGACAGAGACATTCAAAGAATTTCCAGGCATTCCCTCTCTAACAAAGAAATAAAGGCGATTCCAGCTGCCTTTGGTGATTCTTTGAGTGCCTTGACGGCTCTTCCGAATGTTATGAGAACTGACGGAATGTTCGGTCCATTGATTATTCGCGGAGCAAGCCCTGATTATAACGGATATCTTGTTGATAACATACCTATTTACAATCCTTATCACTTTGGAGGATTGCATTCGGTAATTAATACGAATATCATAGATGAGATTGATTTATATTCGTCATCTTTTCCTGCTCATTTCGGTAATGCTCAATCAGCTGTAATAAATGTAAATACTGTGGATGAAGTAAAGAAATTCGGAGGATATGCAGACATTTCAATGCTTTATTCTTCTGTCGTTCTGAAAGCTCCTCTGAAGGAGAAATATTACGAAGAAGGAATTGAAAAAACAAAAAATAACGGTTACTTCATTTTTGCCGGAAGAATAGGCTATATTTCTCTCTTTCTGAAAGCGACAAAAGAGATTTATGAAGCAATGGGAAAGGATGTCCCAAGTGAGGCTCCTCAATATGGAGATTATCAGATAAAGATTAAAAGGAATTTCAACGATAGAAATGCAATCAGCTTTCTGGCTTTTGGATCTTTTGATAAAATGAAATTTGTGACAGAAGAAGATTCTCTTTCTGAATCTGATGACCCTTATCTAACTAATATAAAATTTAAAGAATCAACTTTTTCCCATGCGCAGGGAATTACTTACACTTATACGCCCAATGAAGCTTTGCAGAATAAGCTGCTGCTATATAATTCGATGATGACTTCAAAAATGTTTTTTGCCATGAGAGATTCTGATGTCAAAGTTCTTCGTGACGGTTTTGAACCGCAGACAAAACCAATAATAGCCGGGATAAAAGAATCAGTTAAGATTGATTTAATAAAAAATTATCTTCAACTTAAAGCCGGCGGTGAATTTACATATTACTACTTTAGAACAGCCGGAACAAGTTTTGAGGTAAATAAAACATCCGAAGATTTAGGTGATGAAGAATGGCTGAGTCTTGTACATCTTGGAGACAATATTAAAAATCAAACAATCTCCGGTTTTTCTGAAGTAAAAATAAATTTCGAAGGATTGGAATTCGTTCCGGGAATTCGTACGGAATATTTGTTTTTAACTAAGAAAACGCTTGTTGATCCGAGGGGAATGATAGCATATACTTTTCCATCGGAAACAACTGTCTCTTTTGCAGGCGGAAAATATTCGTATTTTCCGCAGCTTTCATCTTCGTTTTTTCAGCTAATGCCTCATCTTTCAAAGGCAAAATATATTACTCCTCAATATTCATATCACTCATCAGCAGGAATTGAACAGAAGCTGTCTAAGAATTTTTCTGTTAAGATGGAAGGTTTTTATAATTATTATCTCGATCAGCTGACTGAAGAACAATGGATAGATGATGAAGGTGTTGAACGCAAATATAAAAACTGCATGAAGATGAGAAGTTACGGGACAGAATTTATGATTAAAAAAGATATTAATGAAAATGAAAACGGAATTTATGGTTTCATTAATTATACTTTTGATAAAAGTCAGTATAAAACCGGAGCAAAAAACAATAATGCGCAATTAGTTCAGGATTATGCCTCTGAAGGTATGTACTATGATCCTTCTGAGTATAAGAAATGGATAGATTCTCCCTATGATATGCGGCATATCCTGAAAATGGTTCTGGCGTATAAGTATGAAAGACATACTTTTTCTACAAGAGTTCAATACAATACTTCTAAGCCTTATACTCCGATTAACAGCGGATGGCATGATACGGATTACTCCGATCCGAAAGATCCAAATCATGAAAGGTGGGTTCCTCTTTTCGGAACATTAAATTCAAAAAGATTTAAGCCGAGTTATCAGATAGATCTTCGTTATGAATACCGTCAGAGATATGAATGGGGATATTTTTCGTGGTATCTTGAACTCATTAATGTTACAGCTCAATCACCTGAAGAAGAGAAATGGGATTATAGATACGGATACAGCAAAAATAATCCAAAAATTGAAAAGGAAGATACCGTTCCTCTTCCGAATTTCGGTGTTGAAATATCTTTTTAATTGAGTTAATAGATAAGAATTTAAAGTATAAATTGAAAAGTCAAAATTTAAAGAAACCCCGCAATTGCGGGGAATTCTTTCAAAAAGAAGATTTTGATCCAACGCCGCCTCGACCGTGAGCGGGAATAAATTTAAAATCCGGGAACAAGTTTTTCAGATACGAACTTACTGAAGAAGCTTCTTCAATACTTGCGTCAACACCATGTCCCTTAAAGTTGGAACCGGCATCAACAATGTAATAATTTGTTTCAGCGTCTTTTTTATAAAGCTTGATATTTCCGCCGCAGTTAGTCTGGCACGAAGGAAGTTCCTTTTTTAATTTTTTATCTGTTTCAACATGAGTTTCTGTTCCGGATGTATAGAAAAGAGCTCTTTTGGATCTTCCTTCCGGAAGGCATGCCATATATGTTATATATTCATTTTCACAAAGTTCTTCGAGCATATTTCTAAAACGGGTTTTGTTGACATCTTCCCATTTTTCGAGTCCGGTATATTTACCGATACGTAATTTCTGCTGAACCGGAACGAAAATGGTGCTCAGCATATTTTTCTTTTTCAAAAAAAGAATAAACCTCGGAGGAAAAACTGAAGCGGTAAACGAAACTATTTCTTTTCTTTTAGCAGGATTTGCTGTATATAATGCAGAAGTTTCGATTACTGAAAGAGCATCTTTACATTCATCAAAAGAAAAATCTGTATCAACGGAAAAATATGATTCATTATCAAGAATTTTCATGAAACCCTGTTCTGCGATCATCGTTGAAGCGTTTAAATCAATGATGCTTTCGAGAACAATTTTTTCATTATCAGCAGAAAGAACTCTGCCCATGCAAATTGTGTCCTTGTATACCTTGATGAGAACTTCACCGGCTTTGAAATCTGCAATATGTTTTTGTGTCAGCAGATTTCCTTTTTTCATCTCTTCTAAAAACATTTAGTACCCCCTATGGTTTTTAGAAAAACCAGAAAAAATCGCCGAAAGGTCAAGTCTTGTCAATACAAAAATATGAAAAAGTGAATACCGTCCAACCGGTAAAAATATCATAGTTCACAATTTGAAAAGCTGTTGCTTTAAAAGAATAATCAGAGTATAAAGATTTATATTTACTGATTATTTAGAATTCATGCTTGTTTTGTTTTCAGTCTAATATTCATTCGGGAAATCATCAGGAGTCTTATAATGTGGAATATGGCATTATCTATTTCTTTGGTAACTATATCCAGCGCAATAGCTCTCATGATGTGGATTATGACCATTGCGCGAAAAAGTAATACCCTGAAATATTTTGCATTATCATTTACGTTTCTTTCAATATCTTTTATTCTTTTTCTTGTACAGGAAAGATATCCTTTATATGGCATTGTCTTTGCTAATTCTATAATGATATTATCTTATATGTTTTTAGCTTTAGGCTCACGAAAATTTTATAACATTTATCCGTTATTATCGGCAAGATTCTATTTCTATTTAATTATTGGAGGATCTCTGTTTGTAATTTTTACGTTTTGGATTCCTTCATATCGCGTTAGAGCAATCAGCGCTTCTGCATTTGTTGCAATATTTTCAGCAGAAAATATTTATTCATTAGTTAAAAATCAATTATCTTCATTATTCCGAAAAAGCTTTAAGTTGCCTATTGTTATAATTATTTCTCTCTTTATTGCTTTTCATATAACTAGAATAATTGTGCTGATTTTGTCTAACGACATTGGTTCATATTTTATGGAAATTCATCCGTATACAACCGCAACTTTTCTGGTGACGCAGTTCTTTACTATTCTTTGGGCTGAATTAATTCTTTTGGCTGATATGGAACAACTGCTTGGAAGGGTTGAAAAAAAGAAAGAACAGCTTGCGAGTATTGCATTTAATGACCAGCTAACCGGAATTAATAACAGATATGCTCTTGAAGGATTTCTCGATCAGGAGCTTGAAAGACAGGACAGATATCTTGAACCTCTTTCTTTTATACTGTTTGATATTGATCACTTTAAGCGAATTAATGATAAATTAGGCCACTCAGCTGGAGATGATGTATTAATAGCTGCAGCTCAAGCAGCTCAAACAAATCTGCGTTTAACTGATAGAATTTTCCGCTGGGGAGGCGAAGAATTTCTGATTGTATGTCCCCATACTCTGTTAAATGGTGCGGCAGAATTTGCACAGAAGCTTCGACATTTATTATCTGTTATTGATTTTACCGGCGCTAATAATATACCAATAAAATTTACAGGAATTACCGCAAGTTTCGGCGTGATAGAGCGTTTCCCCGGAGAATCGAGAAATGATTGTTTCAGGCGTGTAGACAAGATAATGTATCTTGCGAAAAAAAATGGAAGAAACCGGGTTGAATTAGATCAGAATGAAAAGGAGAAGAAAGGACTTGTTAATATTCAATGGCTGGAAGAATGGAATTCCGGTATTTCTATAATAGATATGGAACACCGGGAATTGGTACAAAAAGGAAACCGGCTTATTAATCTTGCTGTGATTCAATCTAAAAAAGAATTACTTTGTGAGGCAATGAATTCATTACAGACTCATATTATTAAACATTTCCGCAATGAAGAAGAAATACTTAAAACAATTAAATATGATAAGATTGAAGAGCATAAAAGAATTCATAAACATCTTGAAGAGGATGCCCGTATTCTTTATGAGAAACTGGCAAAAGAGCCTGTAATAGCGGTAGAGATATTCCATTTTTTGATGGATCAAATAATAATCGGGCATTTAAAAGATTCAGATTCTGATTTTTTTCAGCTAGCCAGGGAATATATGAATCGCATAGATTTAAATAGTAAGGAATAAGTAGTAATTTCATGAAATATTTTTGTTTGGTTACTTTTCTGTTTATCTCTATTATTTATGTAAATGAAAGTAAATCTGAAGATACTGGGAAAATAGATACAAAAGATATTGAAGTATACAACTCTGTTTCTGAACCATGGGAAACTATTTTTAGTAAGACCGGCGGAACAAAATATGAGATTTCATCAAAAAAGGATAAAACGTTTACGATTGTTTTAAACCGATATCAGAATCCGCTTCCGATGATTCAATTTGACTGGAAAGGTTATACTGTATGTTATTATGATTACTTTGGGATATCAAGCAAAGGAAAAGATCTTGGAAATATAGTGCAAATACGGAAGAAAGATAAAGTTTTGTATGATATACGCGGAAATAGTTATTTTCACGGATTTATCTATGATATAGATTCGTATATGAAAGGAGAAGAAGATCCTTACGATATTTTTTTTCGTGATGTTACAGGAGACGGAGAGCCTGAACTGTTTATACATGCTGGTTCGCGCGGAGCTTATTCATATTGGACGATGTATATATTCCAAATGAATAAAAAGGGACCTGAAAATATTTTTAAGTGTTTTACAGGAAGAGTCGGTATTCTGCAGTCTCCGAAAGAGGATAAGGTATGGGATTTACACTGGAATGACCGTACTTGGGATATTATGAATCTTATGTGTTATGTCCGGGATATTGACAATAATGGTATTCCTGAAATGATAATGGCTAATTCAGTTATTGAGCACCTTTTAGGACAAACTCATGGTCCATATGCACTAACGATTCTTGAGTGGAATGGGAAAAGTTTTTTTGATAAGACAAGAAAATTTCCTGAACTTGCTCGGAAAGCTGCATTAGGATATGCCGATGACAGTATCGATGATTCTTTTCCGCCAGATAACGCATATCAGTTTTTATCCGATTCGCTAATGCCTTATTACGCAAATATGATTCTTGCCGGACAGGAAAACAAAGCTCGCGAATGGATCAGAAAAAACGGCAAGGGAGAAATTCTTGAGTGGCTTGATGATAAAAAAGAAATTCAATCGATTCATGACGCTCTAAAATTGAAAGGAATCGGAGAAAGGATGAGACAAAGAAAAGAGTATGTATATTGATGAAAACTGTATTTAAACGATAATTGTCTTTTTCATAATAAAGGAATCTGTCGTTCGTGTATAAAACGTTGTCCTGTTGGAGCAATATCAGTTGATGGAATAGATCGTATAAAATGCAGAAATAGTGTAATGAGAAGTGAATCAAAAGAACTTGCGTAAAAATATGGAGGAGCTGTTACTACCGGATGCGGACTCTGTAAATCAGGAGTTCCTTGTGAACACAGAATTCCGTAAAAGAAATTAGACTTTTTGCATATTGAATATCATTATCGAAAAAGAAAAGCAGAGTTCATAGTATGTAATAGAAAAAGGTTTAATAAGACATTATAAAAATTGACAACACTGTGGTTGATAAATAAGTGGTATTGCTTATCAGATTATGGGAAAAGGGATCACAATTGTATAAAAGAACAAATATAAGAAAATTAGAAATATTTATATTATTTATAATGCTAAATTTTTCTGCGTGTACTTCGGGATCTCCTGAACAGACAATTCAAATTGTTAACACGGGATCATATAAGTGTTCTTTAACCATGCAGCTTTACAGTATGGATAATGTCCTTTCTGATAAATACACGGTTAATAAAACAGTAAAACCTCACAAAGAAGTTTATATTCAAATATCCGAAGGATTATATCTAATATCAATATGGGATGAAAATGACAAACTTCTTAAAGAATTTGATAAAATTCTGATTACATTGCCCACCGGCGAAAGCAGTTATAATCCCATTGTTATAGATACAGCACTTAATAAGAATTATGCTCTGGTCAATTTGAACTACCTTTATTCAGGGGGAGCTTTTGCAGAACATATGTCAAAAGCAGTCGGAACGAATTCCGGCAGTTTAAAAGTAATCAGTTATTATAAGGGAGATGTTCCTTTTTCTGTACCTGAAGAATATAGAACAAGCATTACTTTTGTAGATGTGTTTACAGAAAAGTTGCCGAAAGAAACAGCTTATGGGAATAACGTTTACGGCCTTATTCCCCTGCCTTCAGGTATAACAGAGAAAAATGATATTGCTGAATATATTGACAATTATCTTGAAAAAAAGATGTAATACAGAGTCATTTTCTGAATTTATTAACAATCACTTAGATAGAGATATGAGAAAACAGATCAATTAAAGGAGACTGGAAAATATTAAGAAAAATATATTTACCAGTCTGCTTCAACATTTTTCATCGTAAATTGCGAACTGTTTTTAGTATATTGATGAACTTCAAAAGAATAGCCGTCCGGATCTTTAAGCCATATTTGATAAGTTCCGTCACAGCCGAGTTTTTTGTCAGTATGAGGAATCTTAAGTTCCGCAAGTTTTGAGATAACAAGATCAATGTCTTCTGCTTCTAAACAAAAATGTGCCAGTCCGCAATTTTCTTTATTTGTCTGTTCAGGGTTCTCAAATAACTCAATAAAAGATCCTGGCGCGATCTCAAGATATGCCCCGAAATTTTTACATTTTCGTGTAAAAACAAAATTCACTTTGAAACCAAGAGATTTATAAAAACTCAAGGATGAATCAAGATTTGAAACATTAAGACAGATGTGCGCCAGTTTTTTAAACATAATTTCCTCATCTACTTTTTGCTGACTTCACGGATTTTCAGCTTTCCGGTCTCTAATCCTGAGAAAAAACTCCGCTCGATCATTATGAAAAAAACCAGAGCGATTATTGCTGAAAGCAGAATAGATATCATAACTGATTGAATATTTTTTCCTATAAGAAATGCACCTATTGCACATGCAGGAATATTTAAAGCATATATTCTTATTGCAGAATATATAAGGCTGCGGTTTGCGAAACCTGAAACAGTTAAAACCGTATTTATCATAAAGACAGGTATTGATAAAAGAGAAAACATCGGCATCCAAATAATAATTATAGATGTGAGATTGAGAACACCTGGGTCTTTCTGAAATAATCTGAAAAGCCACGGACTTGAGATAAAGTATAAAACGAACATTACTCCGCTGACGATGAGACCCAGTTTTGCCGCAACCAATGTTGATTTTCTCATTCGTTTGAAATTTAACGCACCGGCAGCCTGTCCTGCTACAGTTGACAAAGCGCTGAGAAGAGACCATATCGGAATAAGTGCAATCTGTTCAAGACGGGAATATAGAGTAAATGCAGTAATTATCTTCGGATCAATGCTAACCATGATGCGGTTGTAAAAAATAAAGCTAATTGATGCGAGAATATTAGTTACACTTTGAGGAAGCCCGACGCGGATGATTTCTCCGGTAGTCGCAAGTGAAATGTTTTTAACCGACCAGTGAATTTTTACTTTCGATTCAGTACGGCGGAAAACGATATAAAGATAAACAAAACCTGCCGCGTTTCCGATTGCTGTTGCAAGTCCGGCTCCGGCTATTCCCATTCCGGCTGTAAATATCAGCAGAGGATCAAGAAAGATGTTTGCTACAGTTCCGATCATCATCGAAGCCATCATATGCTTAGTCCGGCCTTCACCCTGCAATATTCCGACAAAAACAGAACTTAGCAGCATAAACGGAATGGCCGGCAGAACCCAGAGAAGGTAGCTCAAACCGTATTGGTGCAGCATCTCTTCTCCGCCGAAAAGAGAAAGAATAGGCGAAGCAAGAGAATACATGATAAGTAAACTGATGAAACTTGTAATCAGTGCAAGAAAAAGTCCGCTTTCGGCAGTGCAGTCGAGTTCATGTTCCTTGCTAGCTCCGATTGCGCGGGCAACAAGAGATGAAACCCCTCCCGTGATGCCGAAACTGATGGCCATGAAAATGAAATATAAAGGCCAAACAAGACCGGTGGCTCCTACAAGCCATGGATCTGATGGATCAATCCGTGAAATAAAAAACGTGTCTACTATATTATAAAGGAGAGCAAAGAATTGACCCGCAAGAACAGGAAGAGAAAGACTGATTAGTGTTGGAGTCAGAGCTCCGGAACGGATATTTATTTTTTTCATAATGTGTTCATAATGAAATGGATATGGATAACTGCACAAGAATTTTTTAGTGAGATTGTATATTTGTTCTAATATATTTTATAAATACAAAAGAGTTTTAAATGTATCATGCGTTACATTGGAGAAAAGGTAGGAAAGATCGGTTTCACAATTGCGTTTACTTATTAACGGGAGAATGTAAATAACGAAATTTGACAAATTCAGGAATTTCAAAAACTGTGCGGATCATCAGTAGATATAGAGAAAACAACGTATAATTTTAATAAACTCTTCTTATTATTGATTTAGTGATTATTAAAATGTTGTCTTATTCCGCCCGGCTGACTTAGATTCATACAATTTCTTATCTGCTCTTGAAATTATACCCTCAATTGGTTCATCTTTTCTATTCTGTGCAACTCCAATGCTTAATGATATTGTGATTATGTCATTGTCAGATATTATCTTAATTTCTGAAACTGCCAATCGTATTTTTTCTGCAACAGCGTAAGCGTTTTCAATATTACAGTTATTCATTAGAATTAGAAATTCATCTCCGCCCCAGCGGAACAGGGTATCGGATTCTCTAATGCGAGATCTTATCATTTCTGAAGTTTTGCAAAGCATTTTGTCACCGGCAAGATGACTATAATTGTCATTGATAAACTTAAAGTTATCAACATCTGCAATAATTACGGAATACGGTTTGTCATATCTGATGTAATCATTATGAGATGCGGCAATGCTGACATCGAATATCTGTCGATTGTATACGCCGGTGAGTTTGTCAGTTACAGCTAAATGCTCAATTCTATGCTGATATTTTGTAACAATCAGATTTGTGATTAAAAGAACACATGCTGTAACAAGAAGTGAAATGAAAAGATTCATTATCATTGCAGAAAGCATACTTCTTACCGCTTTGCTGCCATCCTGTTCTACAATCAGATACCATTGAAATTCATTAATGAATCTTGTGTAGAGATATACAGGTTTGCCATTCTTATGATATGTGAAGCTTCCCTCACTTCCGGAAAGAATGCTTGAACTTATATCCTGGATTCCGGGAATATTTTTGATGTTCTTTCCGCCGTAATCAAAGGCAGTTCCGTACAGAACAATATCCCCGTTTTTATCAGCGAAATAAATATTTCTATCATATTTGTTCTGGTAATTCTCGATGAGGTTTTTCACGGAAGAGGCATTTAATCCAACGCCTGTGGCTCCGATATATTTTTGCATATAATCAAAAACTTTGTAATTAATAAAGATGGTCATTGTGTCCCTGTTTGCCATATCAGGATCAACATTTATTTCAAAGTCTTCTTTCATGTTCTTTACACGAAAGTACCAAATATCTCTTTCTTCGGCTGGACTGATTTTTTTAAGAATTCCGTCAGCATGATAATAAATGAATGATTTGTCTGAAACGAAAAAACTGGTAAACGCGCCGTATCGTTCTTTTATTTCTCTAAGATATTTTGTCATTTTGGTGTGATCGCTTTCTCCATGAAGAACCCAGTCACGGACAAAAGTGTCATGCGACATGAGTGAAGAAATGAAGACAGGACGAATAAGATCTCTTTGGATCTCGGAATAGATATTGTCGCTTGTAAGAGGAAGTTCACTTGTACGGATCTGCTTTATCAGAGAAGCTCTTGAAAAATGAAAGCTGATTAATGAAGTTGCTGAAAAGCCCGCAAGAAGAATGATACCAACCATAACAAGCGTTTTGCGACGTTTAAAAAAAGGGTTCAAGGTCATGAAAAGATAAAAAAGTCTGAAAAAGCTGTGTCAAATAATTTTTTATTATGGGCTTAGTTATTGCCTCTCAGTTATCTTTTGAACGGACTCCCAGAAGTTGGACTTTTATAAGTCAGGAAATATGATTAGAAAGTATCCAAATGTCCCGAAGTCCGATTATCGCACACCGTCAATATCCTCTGTTCCTTCATGAACGGCAACTCTATTTGTTAAGTTCCCTTTTAATTTCAGAACACAGCATATAAATCTCATTAGATAAATCGCTGATTGTTCTATTCACTTTACTTTCATCTTTCTCACTGATGCTGTGTCCGTTTAACTTGGAAATGTATAGATCATTAAACGAACCCATGCCGCCGTAATAGCTGAGAATTTCGTTGATGCCTTCACCGTCACGATTTATGATCATCTGAAGCGATATTCTGAAATACTTGCTCCAAGGGCTTACATTGCATTGTTCAAGATATCCGGTTAAGGTTTCAAGCTTTTCAATTAGAATTATGCGGGAGTCTTTTTCTTTTGCTTTCATTCCAACATCCTTCCTGAACTATATTCCGCAAAGCGCCAAATAATCCAAAATAGAATTTATTTCATTATTTTGCTCATCGCTTAATTCCGAAAGTCGCGCGGCAGCTATAACCGTTAACCAGTCAGATAATAAATCTCTGCTGACGCCCATTTCTTTCAAATAAATATCTGTTATTGTTTTTTTTATCTGAAGAAACTGTTCTCTATCGGTAATTCCGGCAGGGACAGGAGTCATTTCAGTTAAGTATACCGTTCTGGCAATATCGCCGTATTTATGGCCGCTGCAGACATTCATATAATCAATGATATAATAGTTTTCCCGGCTTACCATAATATTGCCGAAATGAAAATCACCATGACAAAAACAATCGCCTTCAGGCAACACTTCAAGTACTGAAATGAGTTTTGATTTACATTGCAGACTTATTAAATCCGTATTTTCTATATTTCTCAATAGAATTGATTTTAAGCTGTCTGCTTTCACTTTATACGACAGTATTTTTTTATGTAATACTGCTAATGCAATTGAATACTTTTCAAAATCATATGTTTCTAATATTAAATCATACAAAGACCGCCCGTCTATTTTATCATATACTATGCCGTATCTTCCATCATGCGTAACAAGTTCATGGCTCTTAACAATATAAGGGCCGAACATATTAACTAATTTTGAGTTTTGAAATTCTTTCTGCACGCTATCAACAGGATAACCGGCTTTAAACAGCTTAATTACCTTATTGCCGCCGATATCAAAAACATCGGCCGTATTTCCTCTGCCAATCAACTTTTCTGTCATTTGAATACCTGAACATAATTATAACATTACTTTTAATGAATTTTTTCTAATATGCCTGTAAACTGAGTGTATCGACAGTGCAACCAAAATATCCCATATAACTCCAAAGAAGGAATTTCTTTCAGGCATAACATTTCATAAGAAACTGAAGTGTTTAATGTTAAAAACAAAAACTAACTGAATTCAGCGGTTGATATTCTGAAAAGCACATTTATAATCATGCGCTTCATTCCGCTGATAATATTATTATGAGTTATTTTCCATAAACCGGTTCTTTTAGAAACAGTTTATTTCGTTATTGCTTTTTGTGAAGATGACTTTTGTATGATGGAAACTTTTCTCCATGGCCGGATATTGTATTTCTCAAGATAAGCGGTTAAAGTCTCAAGTTTCTCAATTAGAATAATTCGGGAATCTTTTTCTTTAACAGGATTTTTTAATTTCTTAATAATTAAACTGAGTTTTGACATACGATAATCCGTGTTGATAATCATAGATTAATACTATTTAATAATATGAAACACTCTTTCTATATTCTAAGAATAATATTAATTTATGATTCATGAATAAAGTATGTTAAATGAATTTTCCACATTTCCTTTAATAATATTTAATGAAATAGATACCAATCATTAATAGACCTATTATATCTGATATTATTAAGATAAAAAAAGCAATTTTCATGAATATATGAGAAGACCAAAGACTTTGATCGATAAAATCAAAATATAATGATACTAATGCTTTATCATCAAAGATAAAATCTCTTAGCATCATTGCAAAAGGAAATATTAGTAATGCCACACCATACGCGAAAAGATTTTCAGTAATTTTATCATCATATTTCAAAAGAAAAAAAATAAGTATTGCTGGAGAAATTATGGCTTTTACTAATATAAAGAAGCCTTCTTCACGAGAAGAGTTATTTTGTAAATCTTTTGAAGTGTATCGATCGTATTTCATAAGTTTAATATTAATCTAAAATATTTCATCCGCTTCTTACTCTATAGCAAGTTCAGAAAAATCCAGCCTCATGATCAAAAATCTATTTCCATATTCTTTTTCCGAATGTCAAATGCAAAATAAACCGCCTGCCTCAGCAAAATTTACTATTTAATAAGCGAAGCGAAAAAAACGCGTAATGATATTATAAGTTGAATGATAATTATAAATTCCAAAGTGCGCAAAGCACTTAGAATAAAAAAGAATGATAGAAAAACCCTAAACCATTCGGCGAAGCCGAATACAATATAAGCGCAGACTATCGCAGACATTACGTAGTAATGCGCGATAGTTCTGTCGCGATAAAGAGCGGGCGGGGATTTCAAAAGGGGCGGGGCTGGCGACTGAAGCCCGGTCCCTTTTGATCTTATCGCATGAGACCATGCGAAATCGGATTGAAAGGTGTGAAACACCTTTTGAGTATGCCCGGCTCCCGGGCATCCCTTTGAAGTATTCCGACTCTCGGAAAATATTATTTTGTTTCCTCGATAAGCTTTTCTATATTGAATTTTAAAGAAGAAGTTGTATGTTTATGAATTTCACAAATGACGGATAACATTTCGCTTGAATATGTTGAGGATGCTATATCCGGCAGAATTTTATCTTTAGCTATAATTGAATCAACCGGACCGTTTAATAAAATTGTTGTATAGTGCTTAGACAGATTTGATACAGACTGTGCATCATCTTCCTTTTCCCATGAATGACAGTCTGTAAATCCTTCTCCGTTTATCCAGTTGGCTATACCGAAATTATTAGATTGAAGGCGGACATATTTAATTTGTCCGACTGAATCGAAGGCAATGCTGACAGCTTTATCTACAAAATCCGGTCTGAGATATGAAACAAAATCGAGAATCCTTAGATCATCCGATTTTGTTTCATTTGAAAAATGAATTAAATTCATTTGATTACGATGTTCACCAATTTATCCGGTACAGAAATAATTCTGACTATTTCCTTTCCGCTGATGAATTCTTTTATTCTCGAATCTTCCATTGCTGTTTTTTCAAGAACATCCTTAGGAGTTCCTGCTGCAAGCTCAGCTTTCGATCTGATCTTTCCATTTACCTGAAACACAATTTCAACAGAATCGTCTTTTGTAAGTTCTTCGATGTAATCAGGCCATTTCGCGTCTACAAGAAGATCTTTGCCTCCGAGAAGTTCCCAGAGCTCTTCAGTCATGTGCGGAACAAACGGATTTAAAATGATGAGAAGTTTGCTTACCGCTTCGGAAAGAGCTGCCTTTCCGTCAGCAGTCTCATATGCTTCATCTTTAACTGCATAAAGAGCGTTTACGAGCTCCATCATTCTCGCGATTGCGGTATTATACTGAGTTCTTTCTTTGATATCGCCTGTAACAGCTTTAACGGTTTTATGCGTAGCTTTTCTGAGAACAGAAAGCTCTTTCGACAATTCATCGCTGAAAGAATAATTCTGTATAAATTTATCTTCGTGCTTATTAATAAATCTCCAGAGACGGGTTACAAATCTGAAGCATCCTTCAACACCTGTTTCTGCCCAGTCGAGATCTTTTTCAGGCGGCGCAGCGAACAGCATAAAAAGACGCACGGTATCGGCGCCGTATTTCGCAATCATTTCATCCGGATCTACGACATTGCCTTTTGACTTACTCATCTTAGCGCCGTCTTTTACGACCATGCCCTGAGTGAGCAGTCGCTTGAAAGGCTCCTTTGTCGGAACGAGATTCATTCCGTGCATAACCATGTTGAAAAAACGTGCGTAGAGAAGATGCATGCAGGCATGTTCAACACCGCCGATATATTGATCAACAGGAGTCCAATAAGTTACATCGCTCTTGTCGAAAATTTCAGCGGAATTAGGAGAAGAATATTTTGCGTAATACCAGCTCGAATCGACAAATGTATCCATGGTCTCGGTTTCTCGGCGGGCTTCTCCGCCGCACTTAGGGCATTTTGTCTTATAAAAAGATTCCATCGTTGTGAGAGGAGAAACCGATGAACCTTTAAAATCTACTTTAGTCGGAAGAACAACCGGCAGTTCGTTTTCAGGCACGCCGACTGTTCCGCATTTGTCGCAATAAACTACAGGGATGGGACATCCCCAGTATCTCTGGCGCGAAATTCCCCAGTCGCGAAGGCGATAGTTTACTTTAATTTTTCCAATGCCGCTTTTTTCCGCGAATGCTGAAATCTTTTCAATTGCGTCCTTGTTTGAAAGACCCGAAAATTCCTTCGAATCGACGAGAGTTCCTTCTTCTGTGTACGCGTCTTTCATTTCTGAAACAACGAGGTTTTTTTCAGGATTCTGGATAACTATCCGCACAGGAATATTATATTTCTTTGCAAATGCAAAGTCGCGCGAATCATGGGCTGGAACAGCCATTACTGCGCCTGTTCCGTATTCCATCAGAACAAAGTTTCCTACAAAAAGAGGAACCTTATCACCGGTAAAAGGATTTATTACCTTTAAGCCTGAATCGATTCCTTCTTTTTCCTTGTCTTCATTATTTCTTTCGGTTGCGGAAAGAGCTTTCTGCTTTGCAATAAATTCCTTAACCTTGGGATCATTTACTTTTTCAAAAACAGGATGTTCGGGAGCAGCAACCATGAATGTTACTCCGAAGATCGTATCCGGGCGGGTTGTAAAAATCGGAAAATCCTCTCCGCTTTCGAGTTTGAAATTCGCCATAAGACCTGTTGATCTTCCGATCCAGTTTTTCTGCATGGTGATGACTCTTTCAGGCCAGCTGTCTTTAAGTTCATCGTGACCCTTGAGTAAATCTTCTGCATAATCGGTAATCTTGAAATACCACTGTTCAAGATGCTTCTGTTCTACCTTTGAAGAACATCTCCAGCAGAGACCTTCTTCAACCTGTTCATTCGCAAGAACGGTGTTGCATTCAGGGCACCAGTTGACGGACGATTTCTTCTTATAAACAAGACCCTTCTCCATCATCTTGAGGAACATCCACTGTCCCCATTTATAGTATTCGGGTTTATATGTGGCGATTTCCTTTGACCAGTCGTATGAACAGCCGAGAAGTTTGAACTGGCGTTTCATGTTTTCTATGTTGCTGCTTGTCCATTCATAAGGCGGAATGTTGTTTTTTATCGCCGCATTCTCGGCTGGAAGACCGAAAGAATCCCATCCCATCGGATGAAAAACATTAAATCCCTGAAGGCGCATGAAGCGCGCGACAAGATCTCCGATCGAATAATTTCTGACGTGACCCATGTGAAGTCTTCCGGAAGGATACGGAAACATTTCGAGAACATAATATTTCGGGCGTTCATCGCGCTTTTGGAGAAATACTTTATCTGAATCCCATCTTTTCTGCCATTTATCTTCGATTTCTGTAAAATTATAACGTTTATCTTCCACTGAATAACCTCTCTACGGCAAATGAAAATACATTTAACTGATAAATGAAATGGAATTGATTTCATTATTTTTTGTCAAATAAAAGATTGAATAATGATATTGTTAATATTAATCAGTAATTAGCCAGTTTGCTGAAATAGAAACTTAAGCTTTAAGATAAACTAATTCAATATCAAAGTAGAGGGAATTATGAAGTCCATTCAATATTCTGCAAAGCCTAGAATGAGAGTTATTCTCTGTAATGATTTTGGCGGAGACCCTGATGGAATAATACAGCTTGCGCATCATATTCTTTCACCATCTGTTGAAATAAGGGCTATAATAGGTTCTTTCTTTAGTAAAGATACGCTTTTCGGCGTGGATTCTTCTGCTGATGCTGCATGTTCTTCTGTTCGAAATCTGCTGAAAGAAATGCATTTTTCGGGGAAGTTTAATTTGTTGAAAGGATCAGACGAACCCATGAAAGATATTCGCACACCTGTTCTCTCGGAAGGTGCGGAGTTTATAGTCAGTGAGGCAATGAGAAATGATTCGGATATTCCTTTATTTATCCTTTGCGGTGCTTCATTAACTGATCTTGCAAGCGCCTGTCTTATTAATCCCGAAATATCTTCCAAATTTACCGCAGTCTGGATAGGCGGAGCGGAATATTCTGAAACTGCCAGAAAAATATCCGTATGTCCGGAACTGGAATATAACATGGGTATTGATATTGTTTCGGCTCAATATGTTTTTAATTGTTCAAATATCCGTTTATGGCAGGTGCCGCGTGATGTTTACCGGCAGGTAATAGTTTCACATTCGGAGATTCGTCAAAGAATTAAAAAGACCGGAAAGCTTGGCAGTTACCTCGCCGGTTTAATTGATAAAATTATGATTCTTGCTGATTCTTGCGGACTTAAAATGGGGGAGACTTATATAATGGGAGATAGTCCGCTTGTTCTTCTCAGTGCTCTTCAGTCGGCTTTTGATCCTGATACTTCATCATCAGCATTTATGGAAATGCCTGCGCCTCAAATTGATAATGCAGGAAATTACATTTTAAACCAGGAAGGACGAATTATACGCGTATATCACTCTGTTGATACACGTTTGTTAATGGAAGATTTCTATTGTAAATTACAGATATATTGCCGATGATCCGGTTCAACATAAGCAATTTATAAAATCACTTTACATCCGTCGGGGTATTTTAATACTTTTGTTCAACTAACAGGAGATAAACATGTTTCACATTGTTATAGTATTTTTTGTTCTGGCTTTCATTCAGGGAGTCGCAGAATTTCTGCCGGTTTCATCTTCAGGTCATTTAGCTATATTTGAGAATCTTCCTGCGATGAAGCAGGTTCTGACGGGGATAGGTGAAGAAAACAATCTTTTGATAAACGTTGCGCTTCATGTGGCAACATTAGTTGCAGTAGTAATTTTTCTCCGTAAGGATATCGCCGGATTGATTAAAGGATTTTTTATTTCTGTGAAAAATAAAAATTTTAAATCATACGAATGCAGAATGCTTCTTCTTCTAGTAATAGCTTCGATTCCAGCCGCACTTGTAGGTGTTTTCCTTAATAGTAAAATAGAGTCTATTTTTGGGACTCCTCAAATCATTTCAGCATTTCTTATGATTAACGGAATCATGCTTATTTTGACTAAAAGAATCCGCGTAAAAAGCCGAAAATTAGAAGAGATGGGATTCCGGCAGGCTTTGATTGCCGGCATCTGTCAGGGAGTTGCTGTAATGCCGGGCATATCGCGTTCGGGTTCGACAATCGCGGGATCACTTCTCGCTGGTCTGTCACCGGAAGCAGCTGCAAAGTTTTCTTTTCTGATGTCGATTCCGGTTATTCTCGGAGCGGCAGTTCTTGAGGGAAAAGATGCTTTCAGCGGAAACATAGAAGGGTCAGTTTGGATTGCTCTTCTTGCTGCCATGGTTTTTGCGGCGGTTGTCGCTTTCTTCAGCGTGAAGGTTCTCTTTTACGCGGTGAAAAAAGTGAGACTTGATGTTTTCGGATATTATACTCTTCTAGCAGGAGCCGCGTTTTTCGCCTATTTTTCATTGTAAACCGGAATCCGGAATAACCGGAGTTAAAAGTGTCTTCAAAGAGAATTTACGATGCGCTTGGTGTTTTTTGTGTTCTTCTATCGGTTCTCGCTGCGGCGTCATTGCTTTCTCATGTTTTCGGATTTGAAAGCAATTTTGCCGGTTCGTCCGGAAAACATTTCAGCGCACTTCTTTTCTCAGTTTTCGGATACGCTTCTTTTCTATCGGTTCTCATCTTTGCGTCATGCGCATCATTTTTTTTCAAAAAGAATAGGGATATTCTTCTCGAAAGATTATTTACTGTATTTTACATGATACTCGCTTTTTCCGCTCTGCTCTCGCGCGTTTTGCCCGAAGCGACAGGCGGTTCTGTAGGCAGAGTTTTGAGCATTTTTCTTTCTGATAAATGCGGAAAAGCCGGATCTGTTTTAATACTTTTGATTATCAATCTTCTGGGTCTTATTCTGGGCGGATTGGTTTCTGTTGAAAGTCTTTTGAGCAATGTTAAGGAGAACAGCAAGAAAATGGGAATATTTATAAAAGACAGATTCGAAAAAAAGCGTGTTATCAGTTCTGAAAAAGAAATTCCGATTGTCTCCAAAACATCTTCCGGCAAAAAGAAACTGCCTTGGTTTACTAAAGAAACTGTTATTATCGGAGATCCTTATGAGGAAGAACTTCCTCTTGTAAAAGATCTCGATACTCTAGCTGCTCAGAATTTATTTGACGAGGCTGAAATAAAAAGAGAGGCTCTTCCTCTACTTCCTGAAAAACCTTTTCAGGAATTCAAGTCACCTAAAGATGATATAATAGATGCGCTGCGTGCACCTGTGCGCATTGAGAAAAAAACAATTAATATTACACCGGAACCGTCGAGTTATGTTCTGCCGGACGGAGTTGTCGCTAACCGTATCAAAAATATAGGGGAATCTGACGGCACATTTCTTAATCTGAAAAATGATTATTGTTCTGAAAACGAAGGGAAAATAATATCACAAATTTACATAGAACCGGAAATCAAAAACGAAAAAGAACTTAATTCTGAAGCAAAGAATGCTGTTGATGAAGAAATTGCAGATGAAGAACTCATTCTTGCGGATGAGTCTTTTGCTGAAGAGCAGGAAGAAAAATTCGCGGTATATGATGATGAATCAGTTTTTGAAGCTCAGGCTGAAGAACCAGAAAATGATTTTGAAGAAGATGAAGAAATTGAAGCTGAAGCCGAAGAAGCGGAATATGATGAAGATGTGGTTGTTCCGGCTACTGAAAAGGTTTTTGAGGAGATTAAGCTCGAATCAAAGTATGAAATTCCTGTTAATCTTTTTACTTTTTCGGAACCTGCAGATTATGATTCGTGGCAGACTGAAGTTCAGAAGAACTCTGTTCTTCTTGTTAAGACTTTAAATGATTTCGGAATTCCGTCAAAAGTCGTCAAGGTTAACCGCGGTCCGGTAATTACGCTTTATGAGATGCAGATTGCGCCGGGAATCAAAGTCACAAAAATAGTTTCGCTTTCCGACGATATCGCTATGGCTCTTGCCGCGTCAAGAGTCCGCGTAGTAGCTCCGATTCCGGGAAAATCCGCAATCGGTATTGAAATACCGAATGCTCTCCGCGAGACGGTAACGCTGGGAGATGTTCTCTCTTCAAATGAATTTATTCATTCGGAAATGGCTCTTAAAGTCGCAGTCGGAAAAGACATTCTCGGCAAGCCTGTGATGCTTGACCTCAAACGCCAGCCTCACATGCTTATAGCAGGCGCTACCGGAGCCGGAAAATCAGTATGCGTTAATACAATAATCACGAGTTTGATTTGCAGTTATGATCCGAACTATGTCCGCTTTATCATGGTCGATCCTAAGATGGTTGAGCTTCAGCTTTATAATGGAATTCCTCATCAGCTTACTCCCGTTATCACCGAACCTGATGTCGCGCCTAAAGCATTGAAATGGGCAATTTACGAGATGGAGCGGAGATATAAATTACTATCAGAGCTTTCAACGCGCGACATTGAAAGATATAATCAGAAAGTTGCCGCATACGGAAGAAGTACTCTTCACGAAAAGCTTCCGTATATAGTTATCATCGTGGATGAGCTTGCCGATCTTATGATGGTCGCGCCGAAGGAAATAGAAAATCATATCACGAGAATAGCGCAGAAAGCGCGTGCAGTCGGAATCCATCTTGTCCTTGCTACACAGCGTCCGTCGGTTGACATTATTACAGGTGTAATAAAGGCGAACTTCCCGGCGCGAATTGCTTTTCAGGTGGCGCAGAAAATAGATTCGCGTACGATTATTGACCAGAACGGTGCGGATAAACTTCTCGGAAAGGGAGATATGCTTTACCAGTCGCCGATGAGTTCTTTTCCTGTCAGAATTCAGGGAGCATTTATTTCTGAAGATGAAATAGTAAAGATTGTTAAGCATGCCAACCGTTACGGCCGGCCTAAGTATATTGATATCGAAGAAGCGGTCAGACAGAATGAAGATCTTGATGAAGAGGATATCGAAGAAAGCGATGAACTCTTTACAGAGGCTTTGAAAATTGTCGAGCAGAGCAAAAAAGCAAGCGCTTCATATCTTCAGAGAAGACTTTCAATCGGCTATAACCGCGCCGCACGTATAATTGAAAGAATGGAAGAGCTTGGATATGTCGGGCCTCAGCAGGGAAGCAAGCCGCGTGAAGTAATGGTCTGACGGATGTTTAAGACCGGGCTGAAACTTTTTTCGACGAATACGGAATGCGCGGAACAGGCGGAATCTCTTTATGAAAAAAAAATTTTCAGCTACATAGAGCTTTATTCTGTTCCGGATTCTTATGCTAAAACCATAAATTTATGGAAGAGTCTCAAGATTCCTTTTGTAATTCATGCAGCGCATTACGGTGGCGGCATGAACCTGGCTATAAAAGAAAATTACGAAAACAACCAGGTTCTGGCAAAAGAAGCATTTTCTTTTGCCGATGAACTCAATGCCGATAAGGTGATTTTTCACACAGGTGTTAACGGAACTAAAGAAGAAACCGCGCGGCAGATAAATCTATTGGCAGATCCCCGTATAATAATAGAAAATAAACCTTATCTCGGAAACGGAGAAAAACTTTTCTGCGTCGGTTCGAATCCGCAGGAAATTGACTTTATTATGAATGAAACACAAAGCGGATTCTGTTTAGATTTCGGACATGCTGTATGTGCAGCGAATTCTTTCAAAAAAGATGTTAATGAATTTTTATCTTCGTTTCTTTCTCTCAAGCCGCTTATGTACCATATTTCGGACGGTTTTTATGATTCTGAATATGATACACATGAAAGATTCGGAGAAGGTAATTTTCCTTTGTTTTCATTAGTCGAATTGATTGTAGATGATTCAATGATTACAAATGAATGCAAAAGAATAAATTATTCCAGTCTTGAAGGTTTTGAAGAAGAAATAAATCTGCTTCAAAACCGTTTCGGCCGTACCGTTACCCAGGCAAACAATCGAACTGCGAAATAATAAACCCATGACAAAGCAAAGGATTTCTCCTTCATCATCTCTAAAAAAAGTTTGTCGATGTCCTTTCTAGTGATTTTGTGATAAGAATAATACTGATACAAAGCATCATGAACCATTGAAGCGTAATATGTCTTAGGTTTCATGGATTCAATGTCAATTATGCCGTCAGGAGTTCCGATGACGAATAAATCAAAGAAGCTGAACTTCGGGGAACAGCCGTTCCATGCGTAACCTTTTGGAATTATAACAGTTCCGTCATTTTTGATTTCAAGCCATCTTGCATTAAAAGAATGACCAGTGAAGGATGTTTTTCTTTTGTAATCATTTTCAAGTCTGAAAATCCATACAGAAAATTTTTCTCTTGGTCTGAAGTTTTTTGAATCTTCAATTGAACGTTTCATCAGTTTTGTCCTTGCTTTTTTATTATATAGACAGTTAATCAATATTAATATAAAAAATAAACTTTTTTTCTTTAAATTAAGCAGTATAAGTAACAAAATTTTCGAATAAGTTACAAAATGATAAAAAGTTTTAAAAATAAAGAGGTAATATGAAAAGGGTAATCTCGTTAACGGCGGTTTTTTTCTTTGCACTTATTTTTTCCGGATGTATGGGAAATAAAAACCTGAAAACCATTAAGCAGAAAAAGCAGTTTGCAGTAATAACTATTTTTGCTGATTCAAAAGTGAAAGAGTATGTTGACTCATCAAAGTCAGGGGAAAATGAAGATAATGATGAAATAGATGCTGCTGAATCTTTTAAACTTCTTGGAAAACTAACAGGAAGCAAAAAAATAGAAGAAACAGCAGAATCTATAGAAAAAAAATTCAGTCACATGACGAAGCCTGTTCTTGACCAGGGATTGTCTTCACTCGAAAAAAACATAAATTCCGTTTCTGAAATCAAAATTCTTCCATTTTCAACAATGACGAAAAATAAGGCTTATACTTCATCGTTTAAAAAAGAGGGAAAAGACGGAAACTGGTTTGAAGTCATGAATACGGCATTTCCTGAAGGATTTGGAAATATTGAATACACCAATTCAAAAATTACCGAAAAACTTTGTTCCGATCTCGGAGTAGAAGGTTTTATAGTAATTGAAGTTAAATTTCTGACACAGAAAAAGGAAGGCATAATTCTGGGAGGGGAAGCTCAGCAGGCAAGAGTTTCGCTTAAATGCGGAATTTATGATAAGAAAGCAAAAGTTCTATGGGAGAAAACTGAAGTTGCGGTTTCCACAAAAGATGTTTCAGCTACAAGCGGCGTTTATAATAGAGACGATATGAACAAGCTCCTTCTTGGCTGTTATGATAAGGCCGGAAAAAATATATTCAAAAATCTTTCAAAAGATCTCTCCTCTGCCAAGTAATCAATCAGGCTGTCAATATACGAATTGACAGCCTGAAATAATTTACCATATTCATCCGCAAGATGAAAAAATTAAGAAAAAAAATTATACTTCCGTTTATTGTTCTGGGAGTTCTTCTTTTTACTTTATGCCTAATTTTTAATTCAATAATGCTTCATACGGCTAAACCTTTGATGAAGAATGAGATGTCTGAAATCAAAAAGGCGCAGGCTGTGCTTCTTCTTGGGGCGGGTGTTTATAAGGGTAATCGTGTATCTTATGTTCTGTATGACAGAATAAATGCCGCAGTTGAATTGTATAAATCAGGCAAGGCGTCAAAAATTCTTGTCAGCGGTGATCACGGAACAAAAGAATATGATGAAGTGAATACTATTAAAATACGCCTGATGCAAGACGGAATTCCGGAAAAAGATATTTTTACCGATCATGCGGGATTTTCTACCTATGACAGCGTCTTGCGGGCAAAAAATGTTTTTCTTGTCGATTCAATGATAGTTGTAACACAGAAGTATCATCTGACGAGAGCTATATATATTTCAAAACGCTGTTCTATTGATGTTCAGGGATATTCTTCTGATAAAAGAAAATACAAGATGATAACTTATTATATGATGAGGGAAAGACTTGCCCGGTTCAAGGATTTCATAAAAATAAATATTATTAAAGCTGATCCTAAATTTCTCGGAGAAGAAATTCCGATAACAGGGGACGGCAGGGATACAAGAGGATAAATGAAAAAATACGAAATAGTCGGAATCGAAAACGCGCTTATCGATATTCTGGTAAAATCAAGTGATGAAGAGATTGAAAAACTCGGACTTAAAAAAGGGGTAATGCAGTTAGTTGAATCTGATGAGCAGAAAAAGCTTCTTGCTTCACTTGAAAATTCAAACGCCGAATATGAGCTTGGAGGCAGTACTGCAAATGCACTTCGCGGAGCGGCAGTTCTCGGAGCGAAGACATTATATTCTTCTGCTCTCGGAAATGATAAGTGGAAGGATATTTTCAGAAAGCGTCTTGCAGAACTGAATATAGCCGACCGCACGGTCATCAAGGAAGGGCAGACAGGAAGCTGTGCGGTTCTGGTGACTCCTGATGCTGAACGCACAATGAACACATATCTCGGCGCATGCAGGCTTTATTCGCGCGAAGATCTGCCTGTTTCAGATATTGAATCATGTTCGATATTTTTTTCAACCGGATACGTTTGGGATATGCCCAATCAGATTGATGCGATAGAAGAAGCCGTACGTCTTGCGAAATCTTCCGGTGCTTTGTTTGCTCTCGATATTGCCGATCCTTTTGTCGTTTCACGTAACGGCGAGCGCTTCAAGGAAATGGCAGCTTCGGGTATGATTGATATTCTTTTTGCGAATGCAGACGAAGCGAAAATGCTTACCGGAAAAGAAGGAGAACAGGCTGCAGCCGAACTTCATAAAAACATTCCTCTTGTTGCGGTCAAAGTCGGATCAAAAGGTTCGTTTGTTGCTCATAAAGGAAAGATTGAACAAGTCGGAATTTTTCCAACCGAACCTGTGGATTCTACAGGCGCGGGAGACATGTATGCCGGAGGTTTTCTTTTCGGTCTTGCAAAAGGCTGTGATCCGGAGACATGCGCAAAAATCGGTTCATTCCTTGCTGCTGACAATATATCGCGAATCGGTGTACGGCTTTCTTCTGATATTAAGGTAAAGATTGTAAAAGAACTTTCTGAACTTAAGGGAATTATAGTTTAAAAATATCAGATCAAAATAGAAGCTTAATGGAGAAACAATATGAAAAATAGAAAAATGTATCAGTTTTTATTTTGTGCCGTACTCTCCATTCTGTCCATTAATAACTATGCTGAAGAAAGCCGGAAATATTTCATCGGTGCAGAAAGTCTTAATGTCAGAAAAGAGCCTTCTGTTACATCCGATTCTTTGTTTCTTTTGAAAAAAAGAACTCCTGTCGAAGTTGTTGAGATAACCGGTAATTATGATCGAATAGACGGAATAATATCTCCGTGGTTAAAGATTAAGTCGTTGGACGGGAAAACCGGATTTGTATTCGGCGGTTATGTTTATACGCAAAATATTGCAAAGTATGAAGAAGACAGTGAACTGGAATATTATGAATTCAGAACATTTGAAAAAGATTTTAATAAAGAAGTATATTTGATTAATGATGTTTCTGTTTATGAATTTCCTTCTGTTTCTGCCAAGAAAGTTTCAGAGATAAAAACCGGCAATAAATTCATAGCGAAGAGACAAATTTATAAATGTGACAGCATTAAGGATAAATGTTGGTGGTATTCTTTTTTATTGAACGGAAAAGAAGTTTATATTAATGGAAAGAATGTTTTAACGGATTTTATAATTCAGGATAATGTTGTATGCGGAGTGAATTCTTATCCGTCATCACGTCTTATTGGTTTCGGTCAAGATTTCATCGAAACAGAGTCTAAGATAATATCAGCATCATTGTCTTCAAAAAAAATACTTTCTACGACAGAACTTAAAGAAAAATCAGATTCAGTTACTATTCATACTGATGTCAGATTTGATAAGATTTTTAATAAAAAATGTCTCGTTGTAAAGCATGTTTGGAATCATTTTAGAACATCTCCAATAGGATACACTGTAAAAACGGTTTTTCTTCTCGATGATAATGGAAAAATAAACTCTGTAGTTTTCTCGTGGTTTGAAGAAATTGGAGAACAGTTTAGACCGTTTGCATCTTTGTTGTCTATGACAGTAGCCAAAACAAAAATACTATTAATGTATGAGTACTATGAATCAATAGGCGATCCTAATATAGGATCTGGAAATATTGAAGTTGAATACGAAATCATTAACAATATTCCTGTTTTCAAAAATATCAAAAGTTCAGTTCAAACAAACAGCTCAGGTAATTCTGATGAGAAACAGGAATTGTTGAGTTTTACAAAGAATTCAATCAATGACAAGTTTCGTTTTCTAAGCGGAAAATATAATTTTATTAATTAAAAATAGGAGTTTTTATGGGCAAACTTGTAAAACTAAAAGTAAATGAAACCTATCAGCTCAAAATCACCCTTGAAGATATTAAACCGGTAATATGGAGAAGATTTCTTGTTGATTCGGGAATAAAACTTCCGGACTTGAGCAAGGTTATTCAGACCGTGATGGGCTGGACGAATTCTCATATGCATCAGTTTGTCAAAGACGGTAAATTCTATTCCGAACCCGATGCTGAGTCTTATCATGAAAGCATTGATTATAGTAAAATCAGGCTGAATCAGGTATTAACAGATGAAAAGAAATTTATTATATATGACTATGATTTCGGAGACGGCTGGTCGCATAAAATAGTTCTCGAAAAGATAGTAGAAGACAAGAAACTAAAACATCCGGAGTGTGTTGACGGAAAACGCGCTTGTCCTCCCGAGGATTGCGGAGGGCCGTTCGGATATGAGAATTTGATTAAAATTCTTTCTGATCCCGACAGTGAAGAATATGAGGAGATGATGGATTGGCTCGAAGATGAATATGACCCTGAATTTTTTGATATAGAAGAAATCAATGAAATGCTGAAAGAGAAGGATTATGGATGTATTTCATTTGACATGGAATAAAGGTTTGCATGCTGTCATGCGATACACAAAAGGTGCTCCGCTCCTTTTAAATCCAATTTCGCATGATCTCATGCAGAAGATCAAAGGGGCGAAAGTCTCAGTCGCCGACTCTCGCCCCTTTGCAACCCCCTCACGCTTTTTGTCGCGACAGAACTATCGCGCATTTCTTCGAAATGTCTGCGATAGTCTGCGCTTATAATGTATTCGGCTTCGCCGAATAGTTTAGGTATTATTTTTACCAAGAAATACATGTTTTATAAAATGGCTGCGCCTTATCCTGTGCGTCAGGAAGACGCGAATCCAACGCGGACAGGACATCCATTAGCGTTGGACAGTGAGATCCCACTCCTGGCTTTTTGTAGGGCGAATTCCTCGCACCGGCTTTGCCGGATGCTGCGGTCGCCCGTTGCGAGTCGCTTTTTTACAAACATCCTGTTTGCGTTTGAAGCGACTCGATGGCGGTTCTCCTACCGCCTTAGTGTCCGACTGCGTCGGACGTTTAGAGGCTTTTTCTATCATTCATCCATTTCTGAAGAAATATAAAATCTTCTCTCCCGACCTCTATACTTTAACATAAGTTCTCATAGATCGTCTCGATACATTCCGCTTTCGCGGAACACTCGACGACCGGCTGGATATTCATCGGCATATACAATTCTTGTTTATCGTTCTTATCTTAAGCAGCTTCATCAAATTTATGCTTTACGTTATTCTTCCGAGGATTTAACATGATGAGGATATTATCTTAATTCTCAATTTTGCGATTAAAGCTTTATATGCTTGCCATTATGTATATTTCTGTTATTTTTATGTGAGGTAAAAAATGCTTCAGCTTAAAGAACAATACATCATCAACGATAAGGGTCAGCCGACCAGTGTCATCATCACAAAGAAAAACTATGACAGACTTGTTGAATATATAGAAGAACTTGAAGATATAGCTGCTTATGATAAGGCAAAGAAGGAGCGTTCAAAAGCCGTTCCGTGGGACATGGTTAAACGCTGAATGTACTTCATTGAAATAACTCCTTCAGCAGCCAGGGATTATAAAAAAATACCGCATACCGAACTCACAAAAATTAACAAACTCATCAATTCCCTTTCTCAGAATCCGAGACCTTCCGGATGTAAAAAGCTCGAGAACAGAAACGCTTACAGAGTCCGATCCGGTAATTACCGTATCATTTATGAAATCTCAGATAAAATCCTCACTGTATGCGTCATTCGGATAAGACACAGAAAAGAAGTTTATAAATAAATTATATATCAAAGGCTTCGCTTAATAGTTCATTTCGCTTACGCACAGCCAAAAATGTTTACCGTAAAACATTAAGTTCTATGCTCTAATTAGATAATGGGGGGAAATATGAGAAACAAAGTCGTGACACTTATAAGTTTCACCACATTAAATGAAGCTTTAAGCTGCAAAGAGATATTAGATGAGAATAATATTAAATCAAATCTAATGGATAAAACTTATGCATATACGGAAGCTGGTATTATAAACCATGGCCTTGCTGTAATTGAAGTAAGAGAAAAAGATTATAACAAAGCAAAAAATATATTACAACAAAGCGGAAGAATGCCTTCCGATGAAGAAATCAAGAAATTCGATAATGCTTTTCGTAGAAAATTAGTAAAAATTACTTTAATAGCCTTAATTCCATTATTAATAATTAGCATACCGGTATGTCGTTATTTATTAAAAGAACATAAACAGGAACAGATACGGATATCTATTGATCTTTATGGTAATATATTAAATGAGCTAGAGTTATCAGAAAAAATAGATTCAACAGAATATTATAAAACTTTACTGGTTGTTGTTAATAAATATGGAGATATAGATAATTACGATTATTATTTGTTTATACATCAGCATTACATTTCTTTATACTGTTCAATTTATACAAAAACTGATTCTTATGCAATTCTTGCCGCAGAAGTATCAATAAATAGGCACAATTGTTATGATTCAATAGAGCGAAATTCAACATTGCTGAGCGCTATTAAATTGTTAAAGAAAAATAATAATAGTTTATGGAAAAGATACGAAAAATATGTTAATACCTTCAAATAGCAGAATGGCGCGCAACTTCATTTGTTATATCTTGACTACGAATATCATATTACCGGAAGAGCTTTAAAACAAGGGCAGTTGTTTTTCGTAATAGCCCTGCTTGTATCCCTTGATGATATCTTGCATCTTATATAACAGTCCGAGTTTTCCACATTCATTTTTTGTCATCATCATCAGCTGTTTCGCATCAGGGGAATGACACTCATAGGAATTTCCGTATTCCTTAATATACTTTTCTTTAAGACCCGGATACATTATATCAAGTTGGCTGTAAAACCATTCTCTCTGGTTCTGTCTCAGTGTTACTCCGAAAGCGGGAAAAACAAATTTAGCTCCGGCTTCATGCGCCTTATAGAGAATTGCTTTTACGTTTTCTTCCGTATCTTCAAGATAAGGCAATACAGGCATCATAAGAATTCCCGTGAAGATTCCGTTATCTGATAATTGTTTAACCGCCTCAAATCTTTTTGATGATGCAGGCGCGTCAGGTTCGGTTTTTCTGCTGAGTTTATCATTAAAGGCTGTTACTGTGATTTTTACAAGAACAGGCGAATGCTGTTTGATCTTTTTCAGTAAATCAATATCCCTTGTGACCAGATCGCTTTTTGTCGCTATTGATATTCCGAAACCGTATCTGTCGATTAATTTAAGAGCGCCGCGTGTAAGTTCATATTCTTTTTCAAAAGGATTGTACGGATCGCTCATCGCGCCTGTGCCTATAACTCCGGTTTTTCTTTTCGATTTCAGATCGCGCTCAATCAGGAACAGTGCGTTTTCCTTTGCTCTGACCGTGTCGAAATTATCAATATGATAGCATTCGCTTCTGCTGTCGCAGTAAATACATCCGTGGCAGCATCCCTTGTAAATATTCATATTGTAGTTGTTTCCGAACCATTCATCGCTTTCGCGGTATCCGGAAACAATTGTCTTGGCAGGTATAAAATCCATTATGAGCTCTTTATTAAATATTGTTCCATTGAAACTTAATCAGCTTTGTGTTCTGTCAAGGCGGAATAGTTATGAGTGGTTTATTGTATTTAAAGAAAGCATTACTTAAAAAATGCATTGGTTAAATGTATATATTCAGTAAAGTAAGAACTGACTTTGAAAAGTAATTGATATTATACTTTGATCGAATATTATACTTTTGCCGGAAAGTAATACAGAGGTAGGAATAAATGAAACATTTAATAATGACAATATTTATGACCGTGGTTTTATCTTCAGCCGGAATGTATGCTAATGATTTGCCTGATGAAAACGAGACGATTGTTAATACAACAAAAGAGATAATAAGGAATATGACCAAACTTAGGTTTGGTGAGGTCCTTAAATTCTTTTATCCGGGATCCGAACTTGCGAAAGAAGCAGAAAAGCTGTTAGTCGAGTTCGAATCAGACAAGGAAGATCCTTCGTTCATTGAGTTCAAAGAGAGTACATTCATTTATATAAACAAAGTATTTGATATCGGCAGCGACAAAGGGATTATCGTATGTAAAACGAATAAGAATGGAAAGAAAGAAATCGCTCTCTGGATATTTAGAAAACATCAAGATACATGGTATATTCACTCATGGGAAAATCTAGCAGAAAGGCAACTTTGATCTGCAGGCCTTCATGGATTGAGATTTAATTTTCTTTATTACTGTCATTAAAATAACCTGTTAGATTTATATCACTTAACGAAACTGAATTTACTGATTATCACTTCTTTCGGTTGACCGTCAGAAGGAATACTGTTTTCAAGAAGCCAGAGATTGATATGTACTTTTTCATTTCCCGGTTCCGGATAGTCAGCCCCTTTAATATAGCTCCACGACTCGATTGATGTTAAATCTTTCTTGGATGTATCAAACGATATTCCTGAATTACTCCAGGTAAAACTATTGATGGTTTTATCAACCGAGTTGGATATATCAAACCTGTGAATGTTTCCATCACGGGTATACGGCTGAACTACGAACTGGGTATTCGGATACGGCCGGTCTTCTCCCCACCTCGAAATTTCGATATCGATCTCCCGATAAAAAGACGGAAAATCATCATCCCATGTAAACAAACCCAAGACCGTATTTTTATCGATTGCATCAGCCGGAGTGTCAACATCGAAAGAGTATGTTCCGTATCCGAGACTTTCGGTGCAAATAACTTCCGCACATTGCCATTCACCGTTTCTGTTAGTGATCGCCAGATGCAGATATCCCGATGAATCAACCCATGCGTTTTTTGCATTATTAGAAAAATAATTATTACCGGGTCCCATCTTTTCATCTCCGGTCTTTACCTGCCATGTGTATCCCGAAAAGAAAAGCGTCGAATTGAAAGTGTCTTCATCTGAATCTGTTGATGATCCGCACCCGGAGATAATTAAAAGATTAATTATCATTATAAAAATAACATTAATTCGATGTTTTATGAGAAACCTTCCGTCCGCCTTGTTGCATTTTTAGTCTTTCTTTTTGTCGGCTCATTTTTCAAATATTTGCTTGAATTTGACAACTGCATTATATTGCATTTAGAAAAATTCAGTTTTTTATTTCTGCTTCAATTTCTTCTCTCTTTTTTTATTGTAAAGCAATTGATCAGAATATTCCAATAGTTCATGTATAGAATCTATACCTGTCTGAATCATTGAACCTGCACCGATTGACATGGAAAGTTCCCATTTCTTATTATGCTTGTTGTTGAAATTGCTGATTACGTTATCGAGTCTCTTTTCAATCAAGATCATTTCTTCAGGAGAAATAGTTTTGCAGGCAATTGCAAACTCATCTCCGCCCATTCTTCCGACAATATCTGCCTGGCGAAATGCGGATTTGAATATCATGGCTGCATCCTTTATCATTTCATCGCCCGCAGAATGTCCCCATGTGTCGTTGACTTTTTTTAAATTATCAAGATCTGCGTATAATACAATAACATCATTACAGGATTTGCTTGCTGCAGCTGCAAGTTGTTGTGCCTGATCAAGAAAACCCCGTCTGTTATAAAGTCCGGTAAGTTCATCGATAACAGACAATTGTGCAAGTTGATCAACTGCCTGAAGTAATTGTTTTTCCGCTATTCTCTTTGCTTCGATAATCTGGATATTTTTAAAAACTCCGCCGATAGTTGTCGCTATCGGTTCACTTATAAGTTCAGCATTCTTATTTAGTCCCATACCCATGAAACCGAAATGTTCATCTTTGCATAAAATCGGCATTATAATCCATCCCGGAATTTCAGACATATTGAGGAAAGGATTGAGCGAATCGAAAGGTTCGGTAAAACGGTGAATTTCACCGCCGGAAATCATGAGGCTCTGATGAAAGCCGTTGAAAGAATAATGCAATCCATTTTTCTGAGGAGGATTCATGAATTGAACTATAAAAAAATCTTTAATGTTTAAAAACGGGAGTTCCTGTATAACTGCTTCTGATAATTCATCGAAGGTCTGCGACGGCTGAATTTTCTGGTTAAAATTCTGAAGAGAATAAGAGATATTTTTTAAAGACCAGAACTTTTCGGACAGAATTCTCTCCAGTTCTATTGAGCAGTATAATTTCATATCTTCAATTGATTTGCAGATTTTTTGAACAAGTTCATTCTCCTGTACTTTTATAACGATTGCGTCCTGAAAAGCTGGAAGAAGTATCTGTAAAACCTGGACGTAATTTTTCTTATTTATGTAAGCGGTGAAAAATTTGTAAAACATCCGGACACCTTCTGATGAACCTGATAAAGAATCCCTGCTGACAACATCTGTAAAATCATTAATAAATGATACGAAGATATCTTTGCTTGCTTTAGGATAAAGGAATTCTGCACGGGCGGTTAGAATAGATTCAGCAATGCCATGTAGAACTTGCGACAATGGTTTGATAGGTTGAATTTCCGGGTTTTCATCAGGTTTAAATTCAGATAATGCACAACCGCAGGATTCCCTTTTAACGAAAGATGAAGGAACCACAATATCTTTCTGATTTTTATTGTTGAGCAGATTAATTAATATTTCGACAGCCTCTGCTCCCTGAGCGGATACTTGTGTATCAATAGATGACAAGCGTGGCGTACTGCATTTTCCACTGAGACCATTATCAAGACCAATTACACGTATGGTACCAGGAATTTCTATACCTCTTTCTTTGCAAGCATCAATAAAACTCAAAGCCATGTCATCATTAGCGGCGAATAATGCATCGAAAGGTATGCTTTTATCGAGAAGTCTTAATGAGGCATTTTTAGCATCCGGATAGTAAAAATTACCGTATTCAATCAATTCAGGATTAAGTTTAAGACCTGCCTCCTTAAGTGTCTGCTCAAGTGTCTCAAGCCGCTCATTGCTTTCAGGATTTGTAGGAGGCCCGGCAAGAAAAGCGAAGGTCTTACAGCCATGATCTATTATGAGATGATTGATGGCCTGTCGGACACCGCTTTTATTATCAGAACATATTGTAACAGCATTACTTATATTTGCTGCAATTGATACTAACGGCAGTCCGCCGCGAATATCATTCATATAAGCGTCAAGAGTTTTAATTCCGCAGTAACTGCCTATTGCAGCTCCGGAAATGATAAGACCATCCATTTTTATTTTTGGAACAAGATCATATGCAATATTATGAGCGGTATCATAGAAGTTGGGTGAATCAATACTATAACCTGCCAAAACAACAAGTTTAACCCCGGCGGCAGAAGAAGCTGTATGTATGCCTTCCCATAATGAACCCAAGTAAGCATCATCCAGTTTGAGAGTCAGATAACCGATTGTGTATTCATTGTTTGCCATATTGACGGATTAAAACAGACGCTCCTTTTTCCTCAGGAGATTCTGACTCATTTCGCATAAATATGCAATCATTATTCAGCAAATATTTGCTGTAAGTTAAATTATCTAATCAGTTAATTCGCCACATCGTTATATTTTTTCAATGATTGATATTAAAAGGATCTGAAAGAGATGTTGCGAACCTAATGATTATCCATGAAATACTAATGGATCTAATCTGTTATAGCGTAGCAATAATCGCAGATTCCTTTACAAGACAGGTAAAATAAGCTGATATAATAGAAGGAGAAATTAAACAAGCTTTACGATAACAACTACTACTAAAACAATGAGAAGAAGATAAAGAATCATGAATTCCTCCAAGATTTATATAAGTTTTACTATCACGACCACAAGTAAAACAATTAAAAGGATACCAAGAACATCCATATCAGCCTCTTAACTATAATAAGCATAATTGAGTACAGATTATTGTCAAATATTTTTCAACTTCTGAAAATCATATCTTCCCGTCGGAAAATAATGTAAGCTATGAAAAGAAAGACAACGGAATACAAGCAGCTAAAGAAAAAAGATAAGAATATATCAGCTGACGAATATATTCCGGTTAAAACAGATTTCAGGGCATATATGTTTCCGATTACAGGAATAAATATTTCATTCCCGGCTCCAAACGGAACCTCAAGAAACATTACATGATATGCAGAAAAGGAAACAATCATCAAAAAAGGAATAGATAATGTCTGAGCTTCTCTCGAAGATTTTGCATACGAACTAATGATAACTTCCGCTGAAGCAAAAAGAGCGGTGAGAATAATAATTGAGATAATTATCAACAAAATATCACAAGTCCCATAAGGGAAAATTTTACCAAAGATTTCTGGAGAGAGTGCATAGGAAAGAAAAAGACCAAGAATGAATGAAAAGCTCTGGAATATTCCAATGCAGGAAACTGCAAAATACTTAGCTGCTAAAATTTGAAATCTGCCTGCAGGAGTAGCAAAAAGAGGTTCAATTGTCGAACGCTCCTTCTCGCCGGCAAATAAATCCGAAGCTGCAGAAAGAGGAGCCACCGCACAAAATACGGCAATGATAACAGGGAAAATTAATGAAAGAAATGATCGCTCGGCACCACCCCCAAACATGAATTTCTGTCCGATTCGTTTTTTAGCTTTTATATTATTGTCCGAATAAAGCGCATCAAGATATTTCGCGATAACGGCGGCAGCCTTAATCGATTCGGTTCTTCTTGAATCAATTAGAATCAGATCGCCTTCTTGATCATTTGTTAAAGCAATATGGATTTTTCCGGAAACAAGATTTTCTTCCAAATTGCCTTCAATATTATTAAAATTCTCTCTATTAGATAATAATTTTCTAGCAGAGTCTGCTTTTACAGAAAAAGAAATATTGATTTTATTGGATAAGTCCGAATCAGCGCTTATGTCATTTCCTATAAGGATAAAGGAAAGGGGCAGAAATATTACAGGAAGAATTATTCCTGCCATAATCGTTTTCCGGTCACGAAGAATATCCAGCATTTCTTTGCGAAAAATTGTAAAAATCACATCTGTCACCGCAGATCCGTTATTTTTTTATATGTTCTGAAAAACCGCGAAGAGCTTCCGAAATATTCGGTCTTTCCATTTTTTAAGAAAAGAATTCTGTCCGCACAGGATTTGATTTCATCCATGTCATGAGAAGAAAAAATAACCGCTTTATTTTCGGAAACGCACTGCTTTATAAATTTCCGGAGAGCAATGGAAGAATGAATGTCCAAACCGCCGGACGGCTCATCAAGAAGAACTATTTCCGGATTGTGAATAATCGATCGTAGAAGAAGCGATTTCTGCTTCATTCCCTTGGAATAACCGGCTGATCTTTTTTTTATAAAATCGTTCATTTGAAACATTTCAGAAAATATTTTAGCGCGCAGATCAAATTGTTTTCTTTCCACACCGAATATTCTTGAAAAATAAAGTGCGTTTTCATAAGCGCTGAGTCTTTCGTAAAGTGAATTTTCCGACGAAAGGAGAACTCCTATTTTTCTTTTGAATGCGGTTTCGTGCACAACATTCTGGCCTGCAACTTCAATATTTCCGGAATCAGCACGGATAATTCCTGAAATAAGACGTATGAGCGTCGTCTTTCCGGATCCATTGGCTCCAATCAATGCAAGAGCCTGTCCGTATTGTGCAGAAAAAGATACGTTTTCTACGGCATACTTATCCGAGGAAGAATAACGTTTATACAAGGCGCTGATATCTATGGCTTTGTTCATAGGGCAATTTTAAGAAAAACATATTATTTTTCAATTGATTAATGCTTATAACAAATTTTCTTCAAATAAGAAAAGCGGCAAGATAATAATGGGAATTATGAGAAGGACGAAAGTGTTTCAACTTCATATTGTTTTTTGTTGATATGTGCTTATTCTATCGATGTTGGTATCATCAATTATAAACTAAGTTTATCCTATCCCGCCAGGAAATGCATTGATTAAAATCGAAAAATCGGGAAGCCCAGAAAATTTAAAAAAGAACGATAGGTTCTCTGTCTTTGTGGGTTTTGTTTTCCACTTAATCTGGTATCAGTCACGGTCAAAATATTTCATCCACAGATACATTTTCTCGACGTCTTGTTGACGGTATTCGTGACCGCCGGAAAAAGAGACGAATGATAAGTGGGAGTTATTGGCATCAACGAGCAGCTGATATGCGGTTTTATTAATCTTGTATAAAGAATCGGAGGTTCCCACTACAAAATATGTTGGCAAATTGCGTAATGTATTAGCCGCAGACGCATTGAGTTCACTTTTATCATATAAAAATCCACCGGCGTGGATTCCTAAAGCCGCCCAAGTATTTGGTGAACCAAGGGCAATGTGCCACGCACCAAACCCTCCCATGGAATGACCGGTTAGATATTGGCGGCTTTCGTCAATATGCACCAGGCTTTTGATTTTCTCGATGCATTCTCGGATATCAGTCTCTGAGATTCCACGGTACCATTGATTACCGCGTCCCCAGGGTGAAATATTGTAGCCATCTTCAAAAGCGAAACTGTTTTGCTGACCCTGAAAAGGATAGCTCAAATAGGATAACCGTTCCTCCGCCACATCCCAGAACCCATGTAGACTTACATAGAGAGGATATTCCTTTTGTGGATCCCATTGCGCGGGAAGCAGCAACCAAGAGAAAGAGACCTGACCATCAGTAGGGGAGACCCATGCTATAATTAGAGGATATGACCAATTGAGGTAACTGTCGCGCTGCCTGACGCCATTGCTAATAGCCGCATCTTCGAAGGCGCTCCAGATCGAGTTGATATTTAACGTGTCATTGAGTTTTCTCTCATCGCCGGCATCGATAACTTTAATAATCGAATTAAAATGGAGCTTCATAAATGGATCGTCAGACTCAGATGCCAGTGTTTGCAGAGTTTCATGAAGCTCGACACGGTGATCAGGAAAGTCTGAGGACCCGCAACCTGCTGGAACTAAAACCGTACCGCATAAAAGAGCTAAGAGGAAATTGAACGTTTTAATTTTTTCAAAACACATTTATAAAATCCCCGGTTAAAAATTCAAATTTAAATTTATGCAAAATGTGCCGCATAATTGCAATCAATATTCATATAACTCACACCAGTCATGTATTATCTCAACACTGTTAAAACAATTGACTTACCAAAGCAAAGACACTTTAATTTAATACGATTCAGACCATTAATGAGAGGAATCATTTGAAAAAAAAGAGAATCCGCCGTCTGAAGGAAATCATAATCTTTTCATGTGATATATCGCGGTGAAGAACTGATATGCGTATTCTAATTTCGTTAATGTTTTTATTCATGACATCTTCAGCAATATCTGCGGGTAATATTTATACTTTTGGACCGTCGCTCGGTGCAACTGGAAAAGCCCGCGAGTATCATCCTGTCTGGACTTTTGATTGTACTGCGGTTTGGGCCGATATAAGGGGATATGAATCAACTTCTCTTCCCGCACTGAGCTGGCCCAAGATGCCGGTTCCCTGGACATCCTTCGGGTTGAAACAGGTTATATCCTCAAAAGACAATTTTCCGGTTATTTGTTACGGTGAGATCGGCGGGTATTATTTTATTAATGCCGGGGTCGGATACAGTTACCCCCTGAAAAAGTATGATAGTGGAAAAGGAGCACACCTGTTTCTGGGTATTCCGCTTCCTCTTTTTGATAGCGGGCTGTTTGTTGAACCTTATGGACGGGTGATGCTGAAGAGAAAAGGTGAAAGAGAATACGGTATTTTGATAAAATATTTCTTAGAATGAAGAGTCAGCAGTGTTCCCCATATGAAGTAATGTCTGAGTATTAATCAGTTATAGCTTTTGATTTAATATGACAGGATCTTAAGCATATTCCCTAAAATTTTATCCAGTAAAGAAGGAGATATTGTGCGATCAAAGTCCAAAAGTATTATCACAATCATTCTATTGGTGTGTTTTTTTTACAGTTCAAAAACATATGGCAGAGATATACCGGAGGGTCTTCCTTATTTTTTATTTATGTGTGAAGTGTCCCGCTTTTAAAAAATTGAACAAAATGAGTTAAAAAATAAGAGACAAAAACTTCCTGTAGAATATAATAATTAAAGGAGTTTTTATGTCAAAGAAGAATTACACTGCAGAAGAAAAGTTTAAAA
>Ga0255346_1000964_pt1 | contig 42996 bp, 61 predicted proteins | sample wastewater_treat_FD_194410 | JGI IMG/M metagenome (GOLD analysis project Ga0255346, IMG submission 194410) | Wastewater microbial communities from Lulu Island WWTP, Vancouver, Canada - plant22 | ecosystem: Engineered > WWTP > Wastewater > Unclassified | place: Canada: Vancouver, British Columbia...
TGGATATTTCTGTTGCTCAATAGGAGAAGCAAGTCCAGAAACAATTAGGAAATATATTGAACAACAAGGTTAGTGCCTTACATCCCATAGGCTAAAGACCTATGGGTTTTCGGCACTTAAATATAAAAGCTACCACGCCTGTTAAAGAAGGGATCATGAAAATATTATCTGAACTAAAAAATGAAAATATTTTATCTATATAAGGAAAGACATCAACCAGTCGGTGATTTTGATTACGAAGTCAGTTTCTTACAGGTCAAAGAGATACGTCAAATAGAGATGTACAATAATTATCCATTCCGTTTTTACTTTGAATCCATAATGAATGGCGACAGGATTTTAACACTCCGTAAAGAAGGTAAAATCGTGGCATGGAATTTCTATTCAACAAAACAACTCAGATTCTCAGGTATGAATGTACGATTGAAAGCGGGAGAAGCATATCTGTATTTCATGTATGTTCTTGAAGAATTCCGAGGTCAGGGACTTGCAGAATACCTGAGAATAAAAACATACCAAAAACTTTATGATCTGCACCATATTGAAAAATTCTATTCTGTCTCAGAATATAAAAACTTCTCGGCATTAAGATTTAAAGATAAACTTCATGCTAAAAAGATAGGATTGTTTATTTTTGTTTTTGGTAAACTTTTTGCTTTAAAGTGGTATGATACGAAAGATCAAAGGTGGTTACAAGGTAGTAAGCAAAAAAGGCAAAAGCCTCGGTAAGTACCGAAGCCGTAAAGCTGCTTTAAAGCGATTAAGACAGGTTGAATATTTCAAAAAAAAGAAATAATGTGCAACTGCGGTAAAAAAAAGAAACCCCCGAAAAAATAATCAGTTAAAATGATAGCTTACTCCAAAAAGTAAGAAGGGTTTTTTTCGGTAAAATGAGTATCCTCCTCCAAAATCAAGATAGTTAAGTATTGTAATTGTTCCTCCAAGACTTGTCTTAGCTATTTCAGTATCCCCAAGTCCGTCAGTCAGAAAAATCAAAGCATTAGCACCAAAAGTAGTGAAAGGCTGTCCATTCTGACTTGTTATGTACTGATATGAAAATCCGATCCCGATACTTGAAAATGAACTTACAGTAGGGGGGGTTTCGAAAGTGAACTGAGTTGCCTCTATCATTATTTTTGGCCTCACGACCCACAAGGAACTGCTCAGGTCACTGCTCTTATCCATATCGGTGGTCTGATCCACTTTAAAGAAAGAGTGGTCTAAGGGCTTAAAAATGCCCTTAAACGGGTTTTGGGAAAAAACCACCGATGGGATAAGCATGAAAAGAAAGACAAGATACTTCATTGAGAATTCTTAAAAAATATTCCAATAATTGCAATAACTCCGGCAATGACCGAACTGACTGCTCCAAGCGTGGAAGCAATAAGAGGTTGTGCTTCTGCACTCTGTTCGGGAGTTATTACACCGAATGATACAAGTATAACGAACAGAAGTCCAACGATAGATACAACTGTCTGTATCCAGTTTGAATTGTAGTCTTTAAGATTTCTTGCTTTCATCTTTTAAATTTTAAGTTAATACTTTATTTTCAAATAATATTGAATTCCCATATAGTTCGGGAATTTGATCGAAATTGCCATTTGGCAAATAGGTTTTAAGTACTCGTATTTCATCTTTATAAGTCGAATCTTTATTGTAAGATAAAAGATCATAATAAGTAAATGCACCGTTTGCACGGTTATTGAAAAAAGCATCAGAGCTTGTTTGTTCTTCCCCGCATCCCGAAAATATTATCCATTTATCAGATGCGCTCTTATTAAATTTCCTTACAGGGGTTTTCATTATTCGTATACCGGGCAGTTTATAGAATCTGCTTTTTGTTCCTGTTATGATGCTCCGGTTCATATTACCTGAAAAACAACTGTCAAATTTTGCTATAACCTTTAATCCTTCGGGTGTTTTCTGTTGTAATGTCCAGATATTATCATCCACTAATGGGCCATTGTAAAGATATAATGCCTCATCATATTTGTTTATTTCCTGTATGTTTGGTATTTGCGTCCCATGTCCTGAGTAATGAATATATAGAACTCCCGGAAGTTTTATCATATTGAAAACATTCTCAATTTCAGATATGAACTTCTGTGTCGTGACTTCAGAATCCTTAAACTTTCTTATATGAAATTCCGGGAAATCTCTTTTAAGTTTTTTCTCTACATCATCAATATCATTCAGACAGCCTGACAAATCATTGCCTGAACCATGATAGTCATTTATCCCAAAAAGTAAAGATACTTTATTACCTGTTATCGGTAATGTTGGTTTTTTTCTGAAACACATTGTCTTAATTTTTACCAAAGTTAAACAATTAACTCGAAATGTGCGCTATCCCAAAACTGAGTATCGTCAACATCCTGATCGTTGTCCCAGTCAACGCCACATCGTATCCTGTGATGTATGGTGCCATTCATATAAAGCTGATCTGCCATACCCTTAACATAACCTGCAAAGTGGGCTCCCTGTAATTTCCCCCAGTCAAGATGTCCGTGTTCATAAGGCACAACATCAACAGCCATTGAAGGCATTGAGTTATGCTTTGAATTAGGCCATCTGAGATGAGAATATCCATTGGCATAGGCAAGATCCTGTTCTTCCTGTGTCCTATGACCACAAACGATAGTACAGTCATATCCTAATATCACCTGTTCAAAAAGTGCCTGTAAATCAGTATGACAGGTGTTTAATCTCTTTCTTGATATGTTTGAAAAATGGAACATTTTATCTTATTGTGTCATTTTTAACAGGATTATATGCCGAACCTCTCGGATTAAAAAACTCCGGATATTTTAATTTATTTATTTCTTCAATTATCTGATTGGTTTTATCTTTTGTTTCAAGATTGCCCAATGTGCCTATGGTGCTAAACAATGCCAATAACGTACAAACAACAAGTATTCCCATAAACAATTTCGGATGACGAAGAAAAAAGAACACGTCCTCTAATTTCCTCTCAATAACCACCATGTTCTGCTCATACTTCTTAATCCTTGACATATTCGGGCAAGCGAGAGGATATTTCTTTACTTCGCCTGCTAACTCTTCAATCTTTTTCTCAATGGCTTCCGTCTGCTTTCGTCTTGTCTCAATTACTCCATTAGCATATACGATGTATTTCTCATGTTCAACAACCTTGGCATTGAGTTCTTTTAAATGACTGTTAATAGAAGCTATCCCGTCTTTTATTTCCTGCAAATCAACCCCCTGCTCCTTAAAGCGCTCCTCTAAATAAAGCCTGTAATCGTCACTCTTTACCATAATCTACCTTTCCTAATAATGTCGCAACGAATAATATCGCAAGTGTCAAGAAAAACAGGACAGTTGGCACAGCAGCATTGCCACCTCTCAGATAGTTCACACTGCCCCAGAGAATCAAAAAGAGTTCAATACCGAAGAACCACCACCGTATCTTGCTGTACTTTATCATTTTCCTATAAGCCACATTACACCCCAAAACCCTGCTATGCACTTCAGAAATACTATCGTGCTAAAGCCCCATATATCTCTTATCCAACTTAAAGCCTTGTCATAAATCTTTGTTGAACCGATAAAATCCAACGGTAACTTTGCAGAGATGTTAAATACAAAGTCAAACAGAAAAAACCTGAGAAGAACAAATCCTGTTATTAATCTCCATACAATAAAATCGCTTTGCAGGGCATACAGAAGCCACAAGCCGAACAATACCACTGCGATAAGCCATTGCACCCACCGTTTGAAAAGGATAGCAGAAACAGCCGGAGAATACCTTTTGATAAGCCCTTCAGCCACCGCTTCAAAACAGTTTATTATGAAAGCTAAAAGAAGTACCATAATATTGTTGCTGTTAATCCTCCCCAACAAGTAAAATAAATATCCTTCCATTCAAACGTTCCTCGTTTCATCCACTTATCCCAAACGAATTCCTTTGCAAGTCCAGCTATCAAAGCTGGAATAAAAACTATCAATCCATGTAAAAAGAAACCTACCAATCCTGAAATAAGAAAACCTGCTATTATATGTTTTATTTTGTCATTCATAACTTTTTCCATAAATGTTCTGCACCAATACTAAGCGGAGCCCATACATTTGCATCAATCAAACTTTCATATACAGGATCATTAATGGTTGGAAAATGAACTTTGTCACCTTTCTTATAAGCATCATGTGCTCCTGTTGGCTGTTTCCATACAGGTATTTCAGAAGTGGACACTACTTCCTGCCATAGCACCCCAAGCGTCTTATCAGGTGTCCAGTCAGATTGCGTGACGTGATCCTGCAGACATTTGTAACTTTTGCTATCATATAACCTGACACAATTCTTAATCACTTTTTCCCCTGCTATCCATTGTAAATTGATCTCCTCTTTACGGTAAATATTAAATAAAGCCAAAGTTTCTGCCGGAGAATAAATCGTCCTTATATGATCCTGAATGCATTTGTATATTTTGCCTTCAAAGAAGTAAAGTCTATCTTTATATACAGGTTCGCCGACTTTTGGCAAGTCAGGAATTGCAGTGCTGACAGTAGTTGCCTTAATTAGCTTTGTTTCGGCTTCCTCTGCACTTGTGGCAGTAATCACTTCAATATCATCATCGGTAAAAATTGTTGAAGGATGATTGAGCTCAAAAGCATCTGCTTTTGCTATTATAAGTGCGTAATTAAGTGATAATACCTGTTTCATGTTAAGCTCCTAAATTAACTGTTGTTATACTTTTAGCTGCCTTCAAAGCTGCTACCGCATCTGTCACTTCTGATGGCGGAGAGGCATAATCTGCATAATCATTGATAGTAACTGTTGCAGGAAGCGACCCTGTACGATTTTTCATCTGAGTTAATAGTGTAACCATATCGGCACTTGACATTTTTGTTATACGATAATTAATAAGATTAAAAGACGTTATATTTCCATTATTGCCAATGTCAAGTCCAGTCCATGCGATTGAGTTTCCAGCTAAAACCAGATATGTCAACCCTGTTGGTAATGCACCGTTGTATGTCCATGCGATTGAGTTTCCTTCTAAGCGCAGAAATGTCAACCCTGTTGGTAATGCACCGTTATATGTCCATGCGATTGAGTTTCCATTAAAATACAGATATGTCAACCCTGTTGGTAACGCACCATTGTATGTCCATGCGATTGAGTTTCCATAAAAATGCAGATGTGTCAACCCTGTTGGTAATGCACCGTTATATGTCCATGCGATTGAGTTTCCATTAAAATACAGATATGTCAACCCTGTTGGTAATGCACCGTTATATGTCCATGCGATTGAGTTTCCAGCTAAAACCAGATATGTCAACCCTGTTGGTAATGCACCGTTATATGTCCATGCGATTGATGCTCCATGGAAATACAGATATGTCAACCCTGTTGGTAACGCACCATTGTATGTCCATGCGATTGATGCTCCATAAAAATGCAGAAATGTCAACCCTGTTGGTAATGCGTCGGTAATGGTTGACGTTCCTGTTATTCTTAAATGTGTCATTACAGGCATACCCGTTAAAGTAAATGCCAATGAAGCTGCATTAGTTGATGATTCCCATCCGGATGAGATATTATCCCCAAATTTCAACCAATTGCCTTTTGCAAAAATTAACAGATTGCTTGTACCTGAAGGAACTTTCAAATATCTTGTCCTTAAATCACCAGCTACAAAAGTATAGGTTGAGCTTTCATCAGTAGTACCTCCTGAATCGGAATAAAACTTGCCAGTACCGTCAAGTGTGGCAACAACATTAGTTGTCTGAAAATAGAGCCTTATCGCTGAAACGCCTGAGCCGTCACCCGTGCTTGTAAGTACTCCTTTCCAGGCTGTCCAGTCGTTAACACTATCCGATGCGTCTCCTTCCAGTGTTCCATTCAACGCCGAAATTTTAAAATAATAGCGAGTGTATGCGTTAAGACCTGTAACATTCTTACTATTAGTTGTTGATGTGGTAGAATAAGGGAAAGTCACCCCGTCAGTGCCATAATAGACCTTGTAAGAAGTCGCTCCTTCTACAGCATCCCACGAGAGGTCTATCTGACTATCGCTGACAACAGTTGCTGCAAGTCCTGTCGGGGCATCAGGAGGAGTTGCCCCCCCTCTCCTGCGTCCTATCGTGTTGCCTATTCCTATCCAAGTCATATCAATTCTTTTTAACAAGTTTACCACCAGAGCTCACCACATCACTACCTCTTACTACTATGCCCGTTCCCGGAGAGTCTACTATCGGGGGTTCAGGCGGTTCAGGCGGTTCTTCATCCTCACCATATTCAAAAGCCCCCAGATCGGGTGATGACCCAACGTAAGAACTTACAGTTATCCCATAGCCTACATTAATAACACCCTTGTCAATCAAATCAGACGTAGGTGCTAATTTAAGAAAATCCAGATCAGGCAGCGACCCGTCACTCTGTCTTGCCCCTGAAACCCCCGTAGTGTCCACAGAAAGGAAATCATCAGCCGACATTGTGTAACCGTAACCGCTCTGCCAACTATTATGATCTTTGACAACAATAGAAGTTCCGAAACCGCCGAAATCTTCATAATAAGCACTTCCTGTATTGAGGTAAGCTATATTATTTCTAAAATATGAAGCTGTGTTTCTGTCTAAATAAAAGCCTTGCCCTTTGTTTTTATAAGAAGTATTATTATGAATCACTCCGATATAAGGCGACTCGCTCTGATCTATACCTATCCCTGCATCTCCGGCATTCATGAAAGAAAGACAATAACGGATAACCCTCTGCACACCGCTTTCGGTAAGTAACTTTGATCCTCCCCACTTAAATCCATCGCCATCACCGCCCGTACCTCGCCCGTTTTTCCATGACCAGCAGTTTGTATATTCTACATAACCCCCTGAGTTGCCGTCATTACTGACAAAAGCATCAAAACCATCATCTGAGTTGTTCCATGCCCTGCAACCTATGACAAAAATATGATACTCCCCGGCGCTTCCCCAGTTACTGAAAATAAACCCGTCAGCGAAATCACCATCAGCTGCTGTATCATAATTACCCCATGAGTCACAATTTATCCAATAGCAATAATCACAATGATTATTACTTACAAATCCCGGCCCTCCGTTATGTTTTGAAACACATCTTTCAAAAGTTATATGACTTGATTTCTCTAAATAGAACCCCGCAGCCAACGCTCCTTTTTCCGGTACTCTGCGAACAGTAAGCCCTTGTATGTGCCAATAATTACATTCATTGAATTTTATTGCCCTTGTATCATAAGCTCCAGGAGGGTTAAATCCTTCACAGTTAAGCACAGGTGTTTCTCCCGGATAGTTCATAACGACAATTTTATCTGATGCCGTTCCGTTACGTAATGAAACATAAACCCCGTTCCAGTCACCGCCCCCGGCAGCTCCGTTGGTGTAATATTCCCCCCCACGTATATACAATGTATCTCCGGCTGAGATATGAGTGAACCCGTACTGCCATGTTAACCAGGGTGCAGCGAGTGTTCCGGCATTGCCGTTCGATCCGGTTTTTGAGACATAGTAAGTCTCAGCCTGTAAAACAGAGCTTATAAAAAACAGTAATATGTAAAATATATTTTTCATTAATTTCCCGTAATTACCGTTGACCAAATTCCATTCTTATAAACCTTATAAACATTCAGCGTTATATCATAGGCAATACCAAATCCACTTTTGGGAACTATTGCATTAATTTCAGCAGTAGTCTTTCCGAAATAAATACCCATATCATTTAATGCTGCCTGTAAGTCCACTGTCGGCACTGCCGTAATTTCTGCATAAGTATGTGTATGTGCTGCCGGAGGAAAAGTCAAAGGTTTACCAGTAATTGACTCCCATGAAACACTCGTTGATGTTCCGGTAAAAGGGATTGTCTGTATCTGTCCCGTAGATGAGAACTTAAACCCCTTCTCGAAGGTGACAACCTCTTTGAAAATCTTGTCTTCCTGACACCCCCCCTGAAGGGTTATCATTAAAAGGCCTAAAAGAATAGCTATTTTTTTCATTAGTTATTAATTAAATGGATAATATTTTGTTTGTAATGATGATCTTTCACCAGAACTAATGATACGGCTCCAGATGTTTACTTCATCTATATAGCCCATGGGGGCAGAAGTCCCGTCATATAAAGCATTGCCTATATACAAATCTTGAATGTTAGCTGTCCTAATTGTACCAGAGAAGTTACCTCCATTAGTATAAGAAGTTACGTCAGAATTATTCAGGTAAATCTTTGGAGTTGTGCCTGCTCCAATGGTACAGATAAGATTATACCACGTGTCCGCTACAACAGCATTATCATTTGTTTCAGCAGCAAAATATGTGTCTGAATTGTTGTAAACATAAAATGCTATGTAGTTAGTAGACTTACTGATAAAAATTTCATAAGCCCACGGCTGGGCAGAAGTATAATAATGCCTTATGAGGAAGAAATTTTTATCACCCGCACTCGGAAGAGAATTTAGTTTAAACCATAAAGACACAGTTAGCGAATCACCGGGATACAACGAAGAATGATTTGTAACCTCAACGTAGTCTGTCTGGGTGTCGTGAAGGATTGATTTTCCAAACTTCCCTGACTGGTTAACAACACCTCCACTTATGTAACCATCTCTTGTAGATACATTATCATTCGCTACCGTCCCGGAAGTCTCATCAAAGCTCCATGATGCCAATAAAGAAGTAAGCAGGGATGATCCTCCAGGCTCACCTCCGCCACCACTGCCACCTTCAGGGGTTAGCTCTGTCCAGATAATGGGATCAAAAGCATTTATAATCAGCTTTTCCCCTGCACTGAACGTGGGTGCGACAATTATCTTACCCTCATCCTGATCAAACACATAGGCATTCTGAGTGCCGTCAGTATTGGATTTTCCTTCGATATGCCACTGCATGACACCATCACGATAGACCTGTATATGAGGATGTTCTGTAAATCCAGAATTAAAAACAAGTGAATCACCATCTTCCGGGATGCCAGGCGTCACATCTATTATGCCTCTTAATTGGTACATTCCTACTGCACCGCCACCACCCACTAAATTCTCTAACTTATTATCAACGAATGTCTCAAGGTCAACTCCGGCTGCTATCCTTGCTGTTATGGAATCGTTGAATAGTTGCCTTGTCTGGGCTTCTGTATAAATGTTCCCCAAAGAGTCATATTTTATAGCCTGAATCACTCCGTTATGAACAGCGAAGGAATCAACGGTAGCCGCCCTGTTGGTGTTGACTTTTTGAAATGCTGTTCTGATCGGGTCGCCTGTACCATCATTGGCTACTGTTCCAACGCTAATAACCTGTGTCTGCCCGAACAATCCCAAAGGAAGTAACATAAATAAATAAAATAGCTTTTTCATACCAATAAAATTATGTATCCAATATTTTTGGCAAATAATACATTTCTCCATATAATGTAGTTTAATATCCTACTGAAAAGCTCCCCGTAGTCCCGTCCTTAAGAACCTTCAGAAGTCTCGCCGGATACCACTGTCCTAGATGCGCTGTTGCCTGAGCAGCCGTAATGGTAAACTGCGTACCATCGGCAAGAACCACAGCATAGGTAGCAGCATCTGTTTCTACGCATATAAAGAATGTGCCGTCAGGGTTTAATGTCCCCAAAGCAGGGGCATAATCATCAGCCATTGCCGAACCGTCAATAGGGCCTACCTGATCGGGGTCAGTACCTACTATTTGAAGATTAATAAGTCCTCCAAGCACATCTTTAATTGCACTGATTAAGCCGAGTTGGTGCATCTCACCACATTCAGGCTTCTTGAATGGGCTGTCAAGTATTTCGCTCATCAGTCTAATCCAGTTCCATGATTAATAAGGACTTTTATCCCAAGCATCCCGCACTCATCGATTGCAAAAATGTTTTCAACCAATATCCTTTCAGGATCAATATCAACATTATCACAGGTGAGATAAGGGGCATAGTCGTCACAATATGCTGAGGCAGGCAATAAATTCAGCCTGTAATGTGTTACTCCCGCAATATCTTCAGTGCCGACAACACATTGTGCCAACATCTGAAGCAATGAAAGCGGTTGCATCCCGCAAGGTGTACTGTAATCAGTGGTCGAACCATACGAACCATAAGTTGGTAAAGCCATTTCTCTTTATTTTTAATTGTTAATACATTGGTGAAGTACATCTCATGGGCGGGAACTGTGCCTGCCACTTGAATGATCCTGCAAAGGTAACAAGCTCTTTCCTTGACCTCGGAATAATAGGATGGAAAACAACGGTACATTCAATCCCTGTATTACCTCCGTAAAGAATACCGTCTGAGGTCTCGAACCACATCAGATACTTAGTGTTACATCCCGTCATGGCAGCAAATGAATAGTTTGTTTCGTTTGTCTCATCAACCGAAAACAACATAGTATACTGACGGTTTCCATAAGCTTTTCTGTTACCGGAAGTTTCTACTTCAGAGACTTCAGGCTCTGCCATTTCCCCTATGCCAATAAGGGTTCTGATCTTATCATCCCCTGTATCAGCAAGCAATGCTGTCCAATCGGCAAGATCTGTTACATCAAACCCCGAAAGATCAAGGTCAGCCGGAGCAAGATAGATTTTGCTTATCTCCCCCCAGTGGTATTCAGGCGAACATTCATTAAACGAAACGGGCTGCAAAGCACTTTCGCATGATGTGGGGCAAGGTGGTAAATAAAGTACACTCATTTCCTTAGAATTTAATTGTTAAAATTATAGTTACTATCATAAATTACATAAAAGTTTATCTTTCTTTATTCTGCGTCAGCCGTAATAACAGTTGTATCTGCTGTCACAACATCGCTGTCTGCTGAAACAATAGTGCCCGTGCCAGTAATCTCAACAGCAAGTAATTCGGTACAACATCCACCAACAACACATTTTTCATCCATATCAAAAGTTATAGTAGCTATTGCATAGGTTTTTTCTGCAAACCATTCATGTTCTACGGAGATATTATAAATATCATCAACCTCCCCGGTTTTCCATGTCAGTTGAACATAATCATTCATCTTCATACGATACAGAGCATCTATCATATGTTCCGGGAGTTCCTGAGTTATTATTTTATATCTCTTTAACTGCCTTCTGAACGAAGGAACAAAGTCACCATCTCCATTTTCCTGCCCTTCTTCACTTTCCTCAAAGAACATCTGTTCAACATCTGCATCAAGATACATGATGAAGTGCATACCCGTTCCGTAATAGATAGCTCCGAGAGAACAGTCAGACCAAAATTCAAGTTTTAAGAAGTCCATTTATACATTGTTTTCATCATTATCATAAGCACAGTATCCCTCGGTAGCGGCAGCCCACGCCACAGCATCAGTTATCTTTGGTATGTCTGTCCCGTCCCGGTATTTCGTCTCAGCAAGGTTCTGCATCATCCACTCCTTGCCTCCGATAACTTTTGTCCGGTATTCTTTGCCGTCATTCCCGGTCATGGTTCCTTCTTCTCCTTCGGCCTTATCGGTAGAATCTTTAACCAACCTAATAGAGTGGCCGTAGTTTTGATCTGCCGTATAATCTCCGACATTGAACCAATCTTCACTATGATAAAGCCCGGCAAAATAAGCATCTCCCGCAAGGTTGGATTTGTCTGTCCATATAATTAGAGAAGATTTCAATTCACCAAACGTCCCGTCCGGCTCCCGCCATCCAGCACCACGACCGTTAAATCCACTTGAATTAGTCCCCGCATCGGTGTCCCAATATTCAGTACCGGATTCTTTCATCTCTTTTCCAGCTACATTGTCGCCTCCATGCCCTGCTGTGTAAGTATAAGCAGTGTCTATAGCCTCTGCCAAATCTATTGTATCCTGAACCGTAGGAACGTGCCATCCAATAGGTGCTATTTCTTTCCTTGTTTCATTGTTGTAGTAGCACATAGCTCCTGTTACAAGTGCAGCCCATGCTGCATTGTCTGTCACTACCGGAATATCTGAATCATCATTGTATTTTGTCTCTGCGAGATTGGCTGCTGTCCATACTTGTGTTCCTATTTTAACCGTAGGGTAAATCTTACCGTCGTTGCCTACATAATCATCACAAGCTGTTCCGTCATCAAGTAGTTGTTCTGCTTCTGTAGCATCACGGACAAGACGGACACTTAAACCTTGTTTTTTGTTCGAAAAATTAGCCTCCCCGGAACTAATTCCAGAATCATCATAAACTATTTGGGCCACTGATGCATAATTGGCACCACCTCCGTAACCGTCATCAATATCATCATCTGTTTTCCAGAATAAAGCACTCTGATTAATCTCTGTATAACCTCCACTATGTTCCCTTATTCCCCCACCTCTGGCATTGAAATTAACAATATTCATTGCTCCTGTGTTTGGGGAGTCCCAATAAGTATAACCTGTCTCTTTGAGATTACCCCCCACTGGTGAGCCAACAGCAGTTGCCAAATCCTCCCAATCTGCAAAACTTGATACTCTCCACCCTGCTGCTGCAAGCATCCCTGTGTTAACGGCATACCAGTTGTATAAGGCTCCGTAAGGATCACTAACAGGGAATTTATACAGATAGCCATAAACACCTTCTTCAAGGTCACTCTCTAAATCACATACCTCGAAAGGAACGGAATAATACTCATAAGCACCATCAACTAACTTCAGATAATAAACCCCTGTTTCAACTTCGTCAACCGTCCCGCTCCATAAATAATAAGTCCATTTGTTTACTTGGTAAATAGTGATATCAAGGTCAATTAAAATCTCATTACCAGCCCTGTCAACTAAATAAGAAGTTACAGTGCCTGTGGAATTATTTAGCGTCCTAAACTGGAAAGGCAGAAGGTGGTTATTATCTGCTATAATAGGTATAGTATTCCAGATACCCTCCCTGAACCTTAACGGAAGAAAAATATCATCTCTGCGGCACGATTCATTTCCTAAAGGTTCCAAATCACACACCTCGAAAACTACGGAATAATAAATAAACTCCCCGTCGGTAATCTGAAGATAGTACTTACCGGGATCTAAGCTCATTGTTCCTTCAAAAATATAATAGGTGTAATCTCCTATCTGGAAAATCTTAATATCTGGAGTTACAATCGTATGCGAAGCGGAAAAATTAACTACCTCGCAAGTAACTGATCCAGTGCTTGAATTCTCGGTTTTAAACTGAAAAGGAATAAAATTCGCAGCGTCAACCATAATAGGGCTGTTCCAGTTATCGAACGGAATATCACTAAATCTCAGTGGCAACCAAAGGTCATCTCTTTTCATAGACAGTCAGCATCTTCATCAAGGTTAAAATAATATTCCCAAACCATCATTCCACCTGCAACAACCACATTATAAATGTTAAACCTACAAAGATTACTTGCAAGTGGTTCTGCGGGAGCTGTCCAGTTAACTGTAGTGCTTCCCGAAGTAGCCCCGTTCAGAATAGTTATCTGCCCATGATCGTCATGGAAAGCACCCCAGTCATCAAGTATCCTCACATCAAAATCTATCGTTATGTCAGCATCTGCAGGAACAGATGTTTGCGCATAATAAGTTGTAGCGGTCGGAACAGTAGGATAAGTTGTATTTGCAACTTCTTCAATTTGAATAAGATTTTCATACTCGAAAGGAATAATAGGATTATCCGGCTGACCATAACCAAGCCTGAGCTTAACCATACCCATAGGTGAATGTTCAGCTTTGAGGACAGATGCTTTTATGCCGGAAAAATATGTTTCTCCTAATTCTGTTGTTATTTCTTGATTTGGATCAAAATCTTCACAGATAATAGCCGAACATTCCTGAACCCTTGTTTTCCTTGTAGTATAGAATAAATCCAATGCGTTGTTCATATAACCTGTAAGAATAGGACGATCATGTTTGAAAAAAGCTAAATGAAGGATAGCCCAGCTCATATCTGCATTAAACCGTATCTCATATCCGGTTGTATGGTTCATATAAACCTTAAGTCCTCCATCATCATAATTTGCCAATATGACCCAACCATCATCTGATATATTTCCTTTCTTGTCTGACGAAGCCATGCAGTCCTGAATATACTCTATGTCAGTTGTCACATTCCATGAGTAAGAAACGGTGTTTGATCCCTTATCTTGATTAGAACAAGTGGAATAATACTTAATCGAATGGTCTATGAAATACTCGTTTTCAGACTCCATGAAAGAGAAAATTTCGCTTGCTGGCATATTGGCTTTGTCGTACTCATATTTGTTTACATGAGTATGAAGTTTTTGTGTTCTTAAATCCAATCCCGCTGCCGGACTGAAAACTGCTGACGAAATATGCTCAACATAGAAAGTGTGTGTAGAAGCGTCATATTCCCAATATAGATTCATTATTTTAAGAATCTCCATTAGCTTATTAAAAGACATATAGCCTTTCCAAGCCTTATCCGAGGCGTTCCAGCGTTTAATGTCGGATTTTTGAGAGATAGTAAGAAGGTTGTAACGATTATCAGCAAGAGTAATAGGATTTGTTGCTGCCGTAAGAAAATCTGAAGAAATTGTAGCAAGTGGATCAATATATTGAACTAAGTACTCAATAACATCAATCAAATAAATACAACGAGTATATTCAAAGTCAGTTACCACGCCGTAGGTCAGCATTCTAGACATTGTTGTTGTCTGAAAAGCCAATACACCTCCCAAAAGGTTTATCTCATCATCCCCAAACTCATCAAATACAGAATATTTATCATAGACTATCGGAGTGACACGGAAAGTGCAATTATCAATGTCAAACTTGCCGTCCGAAGTTGAAAAATAACCTATCCAATGGCTTAATCCGTCTTTAGTGATTTCGAGATAGAGTTTTTCACATGGCACTAACTGTTCTATGTCCCATAAGAACTGCCAGTCGTCCTTTCTGTTTACTGCCGTACCCGAATCATCTTCAGCCCATGAATTTGTTCCAAACAATAATTCACCACTGAACTTGCGCCTGAAAAACATCCTTCCAGATTCTTTCTCATCAACTAATAATGTAGATAGGAAATTGCAAGGGAAAACTTCTCTCGTGACGGTTGAATAGGTGATATAGAATCTGTATTCAGGTATCATCTGTTTATTATCCGAACAATATTTCCGGACTTGATTATTCTTTTATTTCCTACAAAATATTCCTCCCTTTTGAAGTGCTTGTTTACTTTGGTCAGTTCATTCTTTACAGCATCAAGTTTTTTATTGCTTGTTTTCGTGTCCATATTAACATTTACAAGCGGACTGAAAGCTGGAAGACGGTCACGGTTAAATGAAGAAACTATGTCATGGAACATATCCCCGTATTTCATCGTTGCAGGGCGTGAAAGCACTCCCCATGCCTCACCTTTTTCCACTTCTATATTTTTCCCGAATGGTTCTCCACCTTCTGAATGGCGTTTGCCATGAATAACCCCGTATTCACCCGATCCGCCTTCTTCCAGCTGAACGGCTTCACGTGCTTTTGTCTTTGCTGACAAATAAGCACCAAGCATCGTTGCTATCATACCAATAGCAAGGGGAATTCCAACTACAGGTATTTTCGAGAATGATTTGAATATCTCAGTCGAAGCCGTCAAAAGATTTACAACTTGCATTACCGTATCAAGCGCCTGTTGCTTTTTTGCTATCTCTTGTTGTTTCCGATAGGCTTCTTCCTGCATCTGCTTAAGTTGCTCAACTTCCATTCGTTTTGCAGCAACATTTGATGCATATCCTGCTTTATAGAGTTCGATTTCCTGTGAAAGAGTTGTCTGTGTAGCTTGTAAGCGGCTTTCGAGCATTGCCGAATAATTGGCTGCATCTTCGGCCTCACGGGCATAAATATCAGCTATCGTTGAAGAAACATTATAAAAAGTAGTTATTAGCCCTTCATAGATCAGTTTACGCTTTTCTTCATCAGTAAGTTCATTCTTTAGTGCTTTCTGTCGTTCTTTTGCCAAAGCATCCTGAGCCTCTTTAAACCTTTTACGTCCCTGAGCAATCATCTCATCAGTAAGATAAATGTCAGGCGGTTCAATGCCGGGAACAAGTTCGGAATAGTCTTTAAGGGTTGGGATAATATCCTCAACCATCGTTTTTACCTGTTCAAACACATCTGCAGGCGTATATTTCTGAAGCAATGATAGTCCGACAATAAAATCAGTAAGTGCCTGATTGAGTTTTTTCTGTTCTTCAGCTTGTGTCTTTAATGTCTTGACAGTTTCGGTATTTTGTTTATTGAATTTTGAGGCAGCAGCATCCGCTTCTGAAAGTTCGGAATTTTCTGCCTGAAGTAATGCTACATAAGATTGAGTAAGCGTGTTGAGTTTTTCACGACTTGGTATTTGAAGATTTAAGTATTTGTAACCAAGTTCTCCGAGCATCCCCTGTTGTTCGATCTGCTTGTCAATAAGAACCATCTCCTCAATGATCGCCTGACTACCGCCTGAAGCAGCAAGGGACTTATTAAGTGATTCACGTTTTTTAAGTAGGTCATTATATTTTTCCCCTGCACTTATTAAATCGGTCACACTTTGTTCCTGTTTTATGTAAGACATTATTACCTCACGTGATAAGCCTGTCATCTGCATAAGGTTGGTCATCTCATTTTCAAAAGCAAACTTTGCAGAGTTTACTCTGGCAGTAAGGAGTTTCTGTTCCGCTTCCGCTATCCCCAAGACAGCTTCTTTTTTCTCTTTGTTCGTAGCAATAGAACTATCAAGTATGGAATTGTATTTGTTTATAGCTATGTTGGTTTCTTCAGTGGCAACGCTTAATGCTCGGTTAGCTGTCTCGATATCAAAAAGAGTCTGTTTGTACCTCCTTCCTTCTTCAGCAGCTTCAGCCATAGTCTTTCCTAAGTTCTGAAGGTTTCCTGTTGCCAACGACCTTAATAGAGCATCAAAACCGCCTTTTAATCCAGCAAGTGCCACTTTAGCTTTATCTGCACTTCTTCCGGTACTCTCAATGACCTTATTAAACAATGCTATCACGGCTGTGACAGCAGCAATAACTATTGATGCTTTCTGTGCTATACCTCCAAAGGACTGAGTTGTTTTTGATGCTTTCTGTGTTTCTCCCTCATAATCTTCAATAGAATCATTAAGCCTTTGCAGTTCACGTGTATATGCATCCAACTTGTCTGTCTCAAACGATTCTGCACGGGATTTCTTAAGTTTTTCAAGACGAGGTATTTCTTCATCAAGGAATTTAAGTCTTTCTTGATCTTTACCTGTAACGGCCTTATTTGCTTCCAGTGCAGCACGTTCTACCTCACGAATTTTCTGTAAAGCCTGAACATTATCAACCTTAAATACAAGTTCTACATCAGCCATTTTTTGATTCTATATAGTCGAAAAACTCAAAAACATCCAATTTCTGTATCTTCCTCATCTTATCAATGTCGCCATCACAGATAGAATAGATCATGTTGTTCCAATATTTGTCCATTTCTTCGATCTCGTTTACGATATAAGTGTTTCGCTTTTCTCCAGTTTGAAACCACTTTGGGTAACGTTTTTGTAAGCGGATGTCCAGCCCGTTACCAAGCTGGCTGCTAATTGAAAAAAAGGGGCTACATCGAGTTCTTTAGCCCAACAGTCGATCTTTTCTTTCATCATCCCTTCTTCATATCTCGTAACATCTTCGTTTTCTTCGTTGATAAAAAGTGCACATATCCGCATGGAGGGATCATCCTTGTCATCCAATGATGTTATTCCTTTCATTATGTTATGGATCACAACTGCTGCGTCAGCCTGCTTGGAATTATTAAGATGATCCCATGCTTCACGGAGATTCTTGAAGATAGTTATGAAGTTTGACGAGTAACCGAATTCGAGTGCCAGTTTCTGAAACTCCCGGAAACGAGCAAACGAACAACTGTCGGATATATAAAACTTTCTCCCGTCACAGGTAAAATACTTATCCTCCAACTTTATTGTCTTAAGTTTCATAGTACCATATTTTTGAATACACTTCAGTCATAAATATACAAGCCGAAACAAAAAACAGCAGTTCTTTGATATCAAAAGGCTTTGTGAAAATAAAATACCAGAGGCTGAGTTGACCTGTGAAGCAGTAGTAGCAAGAGCCGAGCGGTTTATTAAGCCAGTCAGGGAGTTTCATTATCAGCCTCCGGTATGGGGCAAATATAAATGTAGGCTCACCGAGAGCCACGAACATAAATCCGACAATTGATATTTTAAGTATCTCAATCATATTGAACATTAAAGACTATTGAACAATCCGTTTCTGCGATAGCTGTAAGACGATGATGACCATCAGTAAGTTCTCCTTTTCGGAACTTGATAGGCATACCCATGCCATTTCTCCATCTGCCGGAGAGCATAGACTGTTTGTACTTTTCCAGTTTTGTGGGATTTATAATGTTACCACGATGGTATCTTGAAAGCATATCCAATGCTTTTTCCCTGTTAATACGTTCCGCAACCCTCATATTCTGCCCTCCCTGTTATACAAATAGCAAACTCTGTTTCTATCTCCAAAGCAAAAAAATCATAAGGCGCAAGCAAGTACTGTGTTTGTAACTCGTTGTAAGTGTAATTTCCGAAGATAGCATTACTCCTTACCATCTGACTTACTACTTCCGGTAAGATACGTACAAAAGGCGATGAATCAAACGGAATAATCGGAATAGCACGTATGATTTCCGCAATAGCGTTGGTTGAAGCATTACATATTCCATTCTTACAGCCGTCAGGATAGAGAAGTCCGGTATTTAACCAGCACACCAGACGAAGTCTTGATCGGTAGAGTTTCATTGCTCCCTGGGCGCTTACAAAAGACACTCCGAGATCTTCAAAATAAAGAACAGATTTTTTTGATGAATCTGGTGTCAGGTCTTTGTACATTCCCGTAATACAGTCGTCAGCGGTAACACAACAAGCCACAGGAAATGATTTGACGGTTTTTGTCTCATCGACTTTAACTGCCACATAAGCTGTCTGAACAAGTCCTGCTATCTTATCAACAAAACTGCAACCTTCGATCTCTGCTCGTATTATGTCAGCAATGGCTCGGTTCATAATTTTTAATATCTATACCAATCTGCTGGTGTTTTATAAGAATAGCCACTTGCAGGCGTCCCCACTCTTTTACCGTATCTTGATCTTGGTTGTTGTATCTTATAAAATGACCTTCTTATACCGCCATAATATTTACTTGATGACTTTCCCCTGTATTTTCCTGTCATTCGGTGAGGCCCTGCGGCATTTTTATTCCCTATCGGTGCTCCCATGATTTTATGTTTTAAAGTCCGTTTTTACGAAATATTTTCAATAGTTGTTCGTTGTACACTTCCCAAAGCAGTTCTTTTTCAAACTGCGACAATTCCAGTATCGGCCCACGTGATCCGGTGTTCCATTCAAGTTTTTCCTGATCTTCTACCGTAGTCGCTGCTATTTTGGCTATGCCTTTCCGGTGTTGGTCTGGTGAGCTGAATAATTTTATATTTGCCCACATCCTTCCGGTAAACTGGAAATCTACATATCCTTTATAACGACCAAGAGCCATCTTGTAGTTCTTATATCCGGGTTTATAGTCCCTGAAAGCTATCCCCTCAGCATTTTTACCTGTTTGAGTGACACGTTGACGTATTAAAGCAATAGCATCGTTGGCAAGTTTGACCATGATCTGTTCTATTGCCCCGCCTTCAAGGTCTTTCACGACCCCATCAATTCTTTTACTCAGTTCAACAGGTGTCATTTATTAAACTTACGTGCTGCATCAAGGTTATGAATGAATTTAGTCTTACGGCTTACCGATCCGCCGAAATATTTTCTTGCAGAAACTCTTTTTGATGCTGCGGTAAACATCGAGCTTCGCCATCCCCGATTGAATCCCATGCTTAATATCCTGACATCACGTTGTGACATGGTGCTTTTCTGTCCATAGCCCCTTTTTTTGTGAGGCCCTGCTGCGTTGCGGTTTCCAAATGGTGCTCCCATAATTAAAGTATTTGATGAACTAATCGAAATCCATGAGGACTTTTACATTGTAAACACTCATTACGTTCGTCCTCAAAATTCTCAGCAATGAATTTTATCATCTCAGCATACCGTGAATTATAATAAGCACGATTGTTGTTCCATTGTTCTATTCCGAGTAGTGTTTTTTTTGAAACTTCCTCTGTATCCATGATATAAGCGGAAAGAAATTCGCCTGTCTTGTACCATATAGCATTAGCAATAGCAAAATCAACCTTATTTCCTGTCCAGTCAGAATGTTCACTACATAACGTAGCGTGGATGTCACACATAAAGTCTCCGTGTAAGATCATCCCTGCACCTTCACGTGAAGTAGTCCAATCGTCTCTTTCCGAAAGATCATCCCCTGCGATACCCGCCATCATAGCCCACTCAGTCCATATCTCACGTGAAGGGCCGTAACATGGATTTTCAATGTCAAAGCACCAATGGTATTTTCCACAGTTACATGTGAGTTGGTTGTTGTATGGCTGTCCCGTAGTCGTATAAATGAAATAATAGTTTCCACCGAGTGGCAAAGAAAGCGGGGTTATCGCATTATAACGAGGACGACCAGCAGTGCTTTGCAGTTCATAAGTGTACAGAAGATCATACTCATCATAGATATTCAATGTGACCGCTTCTGTTACATTAAGGATCAAATAAATGCCATGAAGGTTAAATGCTCCACCGATAATATCTGAAAACATCCTCTGACCGTGATACGGATAGTCACTCAACAGAGAGGTAAATGACTTGTAGCCTATATCACCGATGAATCGTTTCCTTACAGGCTCAAACCGTTCAAGTATCATTTTAACGATATCGAACTTAAAAGCATTGATAGAGTTCTCACGGGCGTTGGTCATCTTCTCCCATATATCATAATTACCACCGAGAGAAGCTAAGAAGCGTTGGGGCATACCGGGGAGTTCGTCTATATAAAGACCAGAATCGGATATTGCATAAGCATCATCCCATTCATCCGTAACACAGACATCTTCTTTGCGGGAGAACCCAACGACATAATCATAACAGGTATTTACTGACATAACTTAGATTTTTAAGGCCATCCACGACCGTATTTTTTTTCCATCAGATTAGTATATCGGGAGATCATACGCATCTGACCCTTATAGGTTGTTGATTTTAGGATTCTCCCCCCTCTGCCGATATATGTCCTTCGTCTGCGGTGAGGCCCGGCTGCATTCTTATTACCGTAAGGTGCTCCCATGATTATTCAGTATTAAAAGAAAAAAACTCCCATAAAAGTACGGGAGTCTTTTACATATACATAAAAGTTTATCTTTATTTTACTGCTCCGGGCCAGTACCGCACTCGAACACGAGAATCCCGGTGTTATCTTCGTCACACGGATAAGGGTTGACAGCGAGAAGTCCATGAAGTTTTATCTTCACAGCTTGATAGAATTCATCACCTTCGCAAGTCTCTTTCATGGTGATATCATAGAACACTCCCGGCAGGTTCAGTGATTCTTCGCTCCATTCCCAATACTGACCTGCACGGTTCACAGCGTTGGCTGCATTGAGTGGGTTCCATGCTTTGTTGAGGAAAGCCACAGCTGTCTTATGCAGAAGCAGCGACTGTCCTGGGGCGATAGTTTCAACATTTTCCGGGTCTTGGTACACCCTGAGGGTGTTCATCTTCCTGAAATTTCCTACTCCGTTGGCGTTTCCGGCTTCAAGAGGACGGTTGAAGATAAGCTGATACAGGTTGTTCCCACTGATAAGATACGGGTTACGGAACTTGTTGAGCCTCCTGACCTGATCGAAATATGCCCAGATGCCGTCATCCCAATATGCCGGAGCAATGTAGGTAGTTGTTCCGACAACTGTTCCCTGACCTCCGGTATAAAGGTTTGTGCCAGCTGCTGCAACGATTCCCGTAAGGATGTATTGAGCAATATATTTATCGAGTGCAGCCATGTGGATGAGCTTGTTGAAGGCGAGAGCCTGCTGCATCTCGATTGTCCGGTCACGGTATGCCCTCATAGGCACTTTGAAAGACGATTCCTGCAGGCAGTCGACATCATAATCCTTGCACGAAGGATCGGCATCGTCGCCAGTGATATCACAGTCTGAGGAACATGAAGAAGTAGAAACATCACATTTCGTAAGCCACTCGACTTTGAGTGTTTTGGTTTTTGAACCAAGAATCTCGGAAAAGTTGACCGATTGGTTTTCAAGCACAGCTTTTGCGCTGACAACGTCTGCAATAAGATCGTTGTTTTTCATAGGATCATTCCAGATGTCATCAGCCATTTTCTGGATGACATTCAGGTATCCGCAAGTAATTACAGTTGACATTTTTACAATTTATTTGATTACATACTCCGTTAACTCTTTTCTTCTTGCGGGAGTTATAGCGGGGTCACGTAACATTGTAAGTCTCTCGTCTTCGGATTTTGGGAATTGTTTGTCTGTTCCAGAATGTTCTTTATTTCCCGATGATGATCTCTGCTCAGCTGTCTGGAACTCGAAATATTTCTCCATTAGTTCCTTTGTGTATTCATTAAACACTTTGTTATAGCCATGATCATCTTTAAGGGCGTTACCTTCTTTGTCAAGGACGAGGATTGTACCATCTTCTGCTATCTGATAGTTGCCGGATTCAAGCTCACGAATGAATATCTGCTTCCACTGCTCGGCTTTGCGAGGGTCTTGCGGAAGGATAGGCTTAGCTTCTGCTAACTGATCGAGTGCTTTTGTGCGGACACTGTCAAATATTTTTGATCTCTGGTACTCTCTGTCTTTGTCATCGAGTTTTTTCTGCCATTCCCTGTCACGAGCCTTCTGTTCTTTTTCCCATCCGGCACGTGCAGCAAGGAATTCCGGGTGTTTCTGAATCGACTCCGAAGATTTGGATTCACTTACCTTCTCAACGATTATGTGATCCACAAGGTCTATTCCCACAAGTTCAGATTCGACATTGTACTTTTCCTTTATCTCACGTTCAATTTTCTGGGCGCCTTCTTTTACACCTCTCTTGTACTGATCGTTCTTTTCGCCTGAGTGTCTTGATACACGTTCGGCATCTAAGTCGATAACAGGAGTAAAGTCAATCAAATCTCCAGCCTCGTTATAGAGTGAGGCAAGTTTCTCCGGAGTGATTTTGAACAGTTTCACCAAACTGTCATCCAGTATTTTACGTTCTTCTGGTTTCACTTTTTCTTTTCTTTTACAGGTTTCTCCACGAAAGGAGGCTTAATAAACTTCGGTGCTTCCACGCCTGTGATCTGGTAGCGTCCGAGCATACCGAGTTTTTTGAGTTTGTCCAAGTCTTCTTCTGAGACATAGTTGATTTTGCCTGTCCTTCTAGACTTCAGCTCATACTGTTTCATTTCTTTGTCTTTTTGACGGGTGCTTTCTTCTCCACGTTAAGTGGAGGTTCGACTTTTTTTATGATGAGGTCAGGTTTTTGAACTTCTATTTTTGGAGGGATTTTCAGAAGTTCGGGAGGCACTTCTTTTGAGATCGCTTTTTCGATCCTTGCCTTAAAATGCTCTTTGGCAATCTTGAAGGCAGCAGCTGTCATGCGTTGTGATCGTCCATCGACAATTACATTCAATTTTTCATCTTTCATAATTCAAAAAACAATTAAAGGTTCAATATTAAACTATTTTTTTCAAATAAACAAATCATTCTACTGAGAACAAAACGGAGTTATCCATCCTTTCAGCTTCTTTTTCCGCTTCTTTATCTCCTTTTTTGGCTTTTTCCGTGAGTCTTCCGAATTTAAGCCAGTCTTCTGAGGCTTCAGTACAATCTAGGTTTATTATAAGTTTGCCTCTTTTAATTTCTGTCGGATTAGCATTTTTTATCATTTCCAATTGTAGTTACGTGTTTTAATGTGATTTTTTATTGTCAGTTCAAAGTCACCGCCAAAGATAATATATTCCGATTCTTCCATATAGGAGCGTGTAAGGTTTGAAAAGAGGTCTTTGTGAAGAAAAACATCGGACTTGGTTATTTTCCTATATACAGTTATGCCTGCTGAGTTTGCACCAAAGGTATTTGCAACTTTTTCGCTTTGTGTATATCCTGCAAGGGGTGCATCTTTAATGATAACAGCTTCTTCTCCACGAGCCAAAGCCTTTTCTACATCAACCCTCATTTCCCTGCCAGTTTTCCCGCTTGTGCCACGATAAAGAAATCTAGGCTTGAAGTTTATAGTATCAAGATATGCTTGGTTAAAAGCCCTTATCTTCAAATAGTGTTCTTTCGTCACATAATTGCCTGCTTCTACATTTGGCCCAAATCCATCAATACTGTCTGTTGACCATTCAGATCGTGAAAATCGTATCTCCCCATTGATTTTTTCAAGTTTCAAAGCCCAATATTTAAGTGAAGCTGGAAAGCGTTTCTGTGTCGATGACTGCCAATCTTCCATTGCTGTTTTTGCAGTAGGGAACTCTTTTCCCATCACTTCGTTTATCATACCTGAATACATTCTCGACTTATTCTCACGGAACTTATCCCATTCGTCTTTATTTTGTTTCAATGAATCAAACAGCCATTCGTATTCTTTTTTGTAAGTAAGGTAGTTTTCAGCATCATCTTTTTCCTTGAAGTGATTAGCAATAGGATCAGTAAATTCTTTGATTTCTTCTTTTTTATCAATATCAGGTCTGAGTTTTTTTGCAAGTTCTTCACTTATAAAAGCAGCTACATGACGGCAGCTATAACCTCCTAAGTCTATAAGTGGATCATAGCCGGAATAGTTCATATATCCCGGTGTCTCATATAGATTGTCAGTGACAGTATGAGTAGCCGGGAATTCGCCTTTTGCAAGTGATTTCTGAGGTGTCCATGTCTTCCATTCCTCAGCTTCTTTCGTTGTATAAACTTTGTCATTATGAGCAATACAAAAGTCACGTGAGTCTCTTATCAAACCGCCTTGATAAATAAAGTGGCGCATCCCGAATTCTTCAGCTAACGATAAGTTATAAGTTCTATCCCATTGCTGATAAAGATCATAAATCAACCATTTAAGCCGTTTTTCAAAAAGTCCCTTTTTATGCTCATCCCCAATCATCATTACACGCACCAACTTACGGAACTCATCCATATTTATCTGTGAACTAACGGCTTTCGACATTTCATGTTTTACATCTGCTAAGTAGTTAGTATCAATCAAATCCATTATCAGACCACCACGAACCAATTTACCTCCCTTCAATCCAAAGCGGAGGTCAGTTTTATTGCGTGTAGACTCCATGATATCTTCAAACCTTTTTGGCAGATTTCCGGTAAGTGCGACAGTGAAATAGTCATGATTGAAGTCAATAAGTTTAGTTGAAGTGTTGTCAATCTCACCAAGCAGTTTTTTCATTATCACCTTACGAAAGCCGTCATACACTTTGTCAATTTCAGCAAGTAATGAATAGTTCTCAGGTGTGTCAAGGATTTCACCATTCTTTGTTTCCAGCATGGGAATGACTTCGGAAATAATCTGATCCAAAAGGTCGGACTGCAGCTTGATTATTGTGTTTTCAAGCTTACCTATCTGTGAATCAATAAATGATTGCTTATTATTCACAAGATCCTGAATCCTTCTCGGTATTTTCATAGTATTCTTTTTGAAGCCTTACATAAGTGGCTTTTATACTTTCCAAGTCCCATTCATCCAATGTTATTCCTGTAAAGCGAAGGTAGTTAAAAATAGCCTGTTCGATTGTCATTGCTGGTAAAATGGATGTCTGTCCTTTGATGAAAAAGAATAGTCCGAGGTTTTCTGCGTTCCATTTGTAGTATCTCGGAAAGAATTTAGTCACCCTCTTTTCTTTTGGCATATCTGCGGCTTATTGATTTGTATTTGATCTGTGAATCATAAGAAATACGTTTCTGCTCACGAAATGGAAGCGTCTTTAATGTCATTGATGCAATGTGATCAATCTGGATATTACAAAAAAGGCCATGTTTGACGTTATTGTAAATCAGTTGGTCAGAATAAATGTTGTCTGAGTACCAGAATTCCATTGATTCATCAAGTCTTCCTATTTTTTCATAGCCTTTCCGTGTAAGAAAAATACACCATCCGACTATGTGACGGCCTACTTGATAGCCGTGATAAACATAGTTCCCTCGCTGAAATGTTTTCTGCCGGGGATCAGTTGAGAGCGCACAGGCAGATTCATATTCATTAGCAAGCATAAGTTCACCGATAATTGACCAGCCTTTGTGAAAAATTATGTCGTTGTTGGCAAGGATAAATATATCGGATTTTGCTTGTTTAATGCCGATGTTCAAGGCATAGTTATAACAAAAAACATTTTTATCATATTTGACAAAAGTGTCAACTCCTGTGAAGTTCTTGAACTGCCCGTTCGTTTCGACCATTATCACATTCAGGTCACATTTGTCCAAACGAGCAGAATCAATACATCTTTGGGTTATGTTGAAAATTTTGTCATTGATGGTTTTTGTTATGACTATAAGATCATATTTCATGAAATTTTCTTTTGTTTATTTTCTTTTCTTCTTTCTTTTAATTCTTTTACTTCTTTCTTTCTTTCTTTCTTTGTTCGGCATCCGTTCATCATATGTTCATCACGTGTTTGTTACATGATATAGTTTTTGCCCGGAGTTGACTGATTCAGACCTATATGGCGCATTTCAAGCTCCTGTAGGTAAGCGGTATGATAGCCATGATTACGGTAGAACATTCCGATATTAAGATCACCAAGTTTTAGGTGTCTAAATTCTTTACATAATTTCTCAACAGCCTCCCTTCGTCCGAGTTGAAAAGCACCTCCGGTATGAGTAGTATATTCTACATTATATCCTTCAAGAAACGATTTTCTTAATGTTCTTGGCTTGAAGTTAGGGTCTAAAAGCAGGTCAACGGGACTGATAACATGGTCAGGATGCTTCTCAAGGAATTTTACCATTTTTCCTATTATTCCCTCAGTGACGGTTTCAACATCATTGTCAAGCTTCAGGATATAGTCATACTTCCCACTAAGTGCTTCAACTCCTAAAGCAAAAGCATAAGCAATACCCATGTTTTTTTCAAGCGGTATATGATATTTGTATTTGATCCACTCTTTTGTTTCATCTTCACTTCCATTATCAACAAAGAGGTGAAAATCAACATCGGTCTTTGAATAGAAAGATTCGATTGTCTGTTTCGTAAGTTCAATACGATTGTATGTGATTGTAATCGCTGCTATCATAAGTCATATCCTGTTGTCTGATCCCCCGGTATATGGCATACATAGTATTCCGGTGTGGGGATTTTTGTAAAGTTATTGAATTTAAGAAGTTGTTCGATAAAATAATGGTCATGCGCATAGCCCCGGAAATCCCATGCGACACTCAAATCTTTTTTATGGCAGATGTTTGATGTGCCATGTCTACCCATAACTGTAATGTCACACTTGTTTTCGTACCACACTCTCATACGTGGATTATACCGGATGTCATTGTACCAGACCCAGTCATAATTTCCGATATTGTCTGCTATTGTTTGAAGGTGGTTCTCACCATAAACATCATCAATATCAAGGTAGGTTATATATTTCCCTTCAGCTTCTTCGATACCTTTGTTTCTTGGCGTTCCCGAAAAATGCCCTTTGCGTTCGACAAAGAAGGATTTTATGTTAAGATCTGAAACAATCTCAATAGTCTTTTTGCAACCGTCAGCTACAACAATAATTTCAAAGCCTCTGAATGTCTGGCTCTGAATGGAGTTGATTGCACGTAATATTTTTTGCTCACGGTTACGTGCAGCACCACCATAAGAACCCAGATAAGAAGCTATCACAACGCTAAAAGTCACCATTGCCTGTATTTTGATACATCAAAACTATTACACCCTTCCCGGATTTTTATTGTCTTGATAACATTGTTAATAACAAGTGAATAACTGCCTGTGTCTAAACGCATAGTAACAAAGCCTTTATTAAAAGACTGTGATGTGCAAGTGGGAGTAAATCCTTCGCTATATAACTCTTTCTGTCCATGAACGCCTTTTATGGAAATGGTGTAAGGTGCACCTGAAGTATAAAAGACAGAATTGTTAGTATCATCATAAGGTGTCACTTCCTCACAAGCCACAAGAAAAAGTATGAAGATCAGTTTTCTCATTGCTGAACATATTGCTCAAACTCTGCCTGTTTTTGTTTGCCTATCAACTCCATATAAACCGCAACTTTCTTTGCAACTTCTTTTCTTATCACATCCATGCTCATCTCATATATTTCCGGATTTTCTGCTTCCAAATCCTGAAAGATTGATTCCATGTTTGTCCAGAGGATAACATTAAACTCCGTAGTATTGCCTGAACTCAGGATGTATTTTATGTTTGAATCAGAGTAGCCACGGAACGGGTTGATGGAGTTTTTTATACGCATCACCTTAAGCTCATCGGGTCGGTCAGAATAAAGAATCTCGTTTATATCATCTTCGATAGCTGCTATTGTAGATGTCGAGGCGTTGGCTTCCTTTGCCATCTTAAGCTCTGACATAAGTTCAACCAATCCTTTGAACTTGAAGTTTTCCGGGAACTGATGGTCAACTGTAAGATCAGGCAAATCAATATAGGTAGAAATGTCTTTTACTACATATTCCCAAACTGAAGAATAGTGTTGGGCAAAATCATAAAGAGTATCATTAAGGTTGTCTGTCTCCAACAATTTTTCGGTTGCAGTGATTGATACCTGTTCCCTTGTGTAAAGATCGGCATTGAACATCATAGCATGAACAGACTTTTTCAGATACTCCAAGTAGTCTTTTTGGAAAGTTAACAGTTCTATCGGTGGAGACTTATAAACAAGCATCTTTTCCAGATCAAAAGCTGTTGAAGGATCGTTTGGAAGCGAAAGGACAATAACGTCCTGTGTTCCTGCATGGATAGGTTCATGCCCCGTCCCTCCGCAATGCGGACATTCGGTGTTATCTATCAAGAATCCTTTTCGGCATCCCGGATTCTTACAAGGCGTGGCATACATAAACCTTTGTGGAAAGGCGGTAAGAGAAGTAGAGAGGTCGAGTTCAGAATCTATTTTTAAAGTCTTTTCAAGAAAAGGCACTACCTCATGGAAACATGATGTCAAAGTACGGCCTTTTGTAACAGGATCTTTCTTATAGCCGAACCGTATTGCAGGGACTTTTTCATTCTTTGGTTCGAAGTATTGAACGGAATAGAATTTCTTTGCCAACTCTAATACTTCTTCATCCATCCCTTTTGATGCTACCTGAGTAAAGACTATCGTGTCATTTCCGAGATAGATTGTAAATTTATAGCCGTCACGTTCAATACCGTTATCCATATAGGTTATCGGAAGCCTGACAACAACATATTGGAGTATCTCGTTTTTATACCTGAAGTCGATAACTTCTTTGGATGAAGCGATAAAAGGATATGGTTTTGCTTTTTCAGTCTTAGGATCAAAGTCATCAAATTCAGTTATCAAAAAAGCATTCGGGTCGAGATAGTTATAGTCGACAAAAGCATATTCCATATACTTGTCAAGCGACTTGTCGCCCCAATAAGTGTTTATATACTTTTCCAGTTCAGTTTTTTTATTCTCCGATTCTTCAGGGAACTCGATTTTTCTCGTAAGTGGCTTTTTTCGTGTAACCTTTTTGAACGGAAGTTTTGTTGAATTGATCGTGGAGGGAATGATAGATCGGTATATTCGTTTGATTTGATCGAATTCTTCAGGTGTAACACGTGTTTCAATCCTTTGCAGCAGAGATTCTATTTTGTCGCCAGTCACCATCTTGTAATACAGGTCGGCAAGATCGGTAACACGCTTATAGTCTACATGAGTCGTATCTTTGTCCACAATAGTCTTAAGCAGCTCATAACCATCTTCTTTAATCATAGAAATATGTTTTTAATAGTTCCACAATCAGATATTCAAATGTATCACCGAGGTGTCCGTATTTCTGGTACTTCTCTTTGGTGTCGGGGTCTGTGTAGAGGTCTTTGTTTTTTGCCCCATCAATGCCTTGTTTACAATACATAAGGTCAGCAACCAAATGATGGCAGTTTTCGCCTATCTCAACCCTGACGGGCAGCTTATCTTCAAAGAGCTTGTTTGCAAAATCACGCCTTTGTATGCACGAAGGGTTTGAACGCACAACACAATCAGAGTAGTTGTTAAGGTATTTTTTAAGTTTGAATTCAATTATTTCGTAATGATGCTTAAACTCTTTCGACATCGTTGTGCGGTTTCTTCCCGTAGCATCACCGTAATAGAAAAGCCCTGCCTTGTGATCCGGGTATCTTCGTATAAATTCGTCACATACTTCTTCTGTCGAGTTGCGGGGGTTTGGCAAAGTGATCTCGTCAATAGCCCGTAGAATATATTTGTTTTCAATGTAGTCTATCTGCCAGATTGAAGCAGAATTATAAGGAACGGAGTTTTGGTCAAATGATATATGGATGGGTAAATTAGAGAGATAATGAACCTTTTTGACATGCTTTAACCTGTCGAAAGAAGAATAGAATTCACCTCCGGTTAAGGTGAAGGGATTCGCATATATCAGAGCCTTGCCACGTTCCTTAGTGTTTTGCGTCAGGACATTGTTTATGTAATTCTCACCTACGTTTTGAACATTATGATAAGTCGAAGAAATGGTTATAAATTTATCTTCAACTTGAAGTTGGAAAAAGTCGTTGTTGTTGTAAATCCTTGCGGAAATCTCGTCAATGTACTTATCAAGTCCAAACCAATTATTGATCCAGTCGACTTTTGCGGGTGAAGTAGCAATAAATAGCGGATTATATTGTTCTTTGGCTGTTCCTGTTTCAGACAATAATCCATCGACAATATACATCCCTTTCTGACGGATTCTTGCGATAATGATCTCTTTAACATCTTCTTCTTTAGTGTCCTTCGTCTCATCAAGGACAGCCCATCCGAACTCTTTTCCTTCATGTGCTTTAGCATTATCCATTGAACCTACAAACACAACACAACCATTGCAGAAACTTATTATGCCATTGTAAGAATCAAACGAATGACCATCCGTAGGCCATCCCGAAGGAGGTGTTTTGTTTATGACATATTGACCAAATGGCCTTGAATCCTTATTGTATTCGTGAACGCCTATTGACTTCCAGTATTCTCTTATTCGGAAAAGCGTTGAATGTTCTAATTGCAAGTAAGTATTTGCACCGATGAAACCACGAACATTCGGGAACTTCTTAATAAGCTGCATGGTCTTTATTCCAAGCATGTGAGTTTTTCCCGATCCCACTCCGGCAAGAAAAAGTGAAATTGGCGAAAGGCTCTTAAGTACTGCCTTCTGAGGTGCTGATACTTTCTGAGTTATTTTTTCAATAATCTCCATACTTGTTTTCAATTTTTACTCATCATATCATCATAAGAATATTTCTTATTATCAAGAAGCGCAAAACATACTTCTGGTTTTCTTGCATAATCATCATTTATATTAATAGGCATACCTTCTCGTACTTCACTTAGTTTGAGATAGACTTTTGCGTGCTTAAGTTTATTTTTTTCAATCAACTCATCATCCAAACCCCCATAGGAGGCAGTAAGAATAAGGTTTGATGGTATCTGATCTCTGACTATCAACCAATATTTTATAGACTTAGTAAATCCCCAGAAGTTTATTTTAGGATTTTCTTTTGCTATTTCAATCCACAAATTAAGGTATTCAGGCGTAAAGAAATCCCCGGAAGCATGGATTCTTACATTCTCACAATCTGTTGGCAATTGTGGTTTGCCACCACTTTTGATCAGTTTAAGATTTTCCCATCGACTTTTCCTTACAGCAGGGTAGCGTTCCGCATAAGCGGCATAGCACTTGAATTTACCTTTTGGGATAAGAAATTTTCCACTTATCCTATCAACATAAACTTTACATTCCTTAGCAAATGGGCAAGTGTACCCGCTTGGAAGATTCCACTCATAAACATTTCCGGTGTAATATGTCGTGTTCAAAACAAACCCCATTTTTATTTAATGATTATATCGGGCAAAGTCGGAAGATTAATATTCTGATCAATCTCGGACTTTTCTTTCTGGTTCAGGAATTGTTTACCGAGCCAAATTTGCATTGTTATGTTTGGAGGATTATACTTACGTTCAAGTATATTTCCCTGCTCATCCCTTATGATTTCCGTGTACCCCTGAGCCCCACGAGCCTGTAATCGTCTTAATGAAACTTTGAAATTCTGGTTTCCCTTTTTTACATACTCGTCAAAAGGGATTCCATGAACAGCCTTGCACTTGCGCTCCATTGTTGACCATGACACGCCTAAAACAGCTACCATTTCTTCACAAGTGCAACCGATCCTCCGTAGTTTATCTGCTTCGTTCCAGTCGACTTCAACCTCTGCTATTTTGTCGCCCTTTTTCAGTGTTGTAGAGCTTCTGCGTTGCGGGTATCTTTTTTTTGTTTCTGCCATAGTACTATTGCTTTCCATTGTGAAGGTATGACGTGAATCATAACTCCTTGATCTTTAAGTATTTTCAACATTCCTGACCTGTGTTGCAATGTCTTTTTACCTGACAAAAATATAACATCTTCGATTTTTGTGATTTGTAGAAGTTTTCTTAATGCTATATTTTCACGGTAGAACCATTTTGTTTCCGATAGGAAATATAGGGAAAAGGCGGCAGTCGTAGGGTTTGTACTTGTTATCACAGGTCTGTAAGTCTTTGGCCCTGCAGACTGCCACTTTTCCACCATCGGGATAGTTGAATCGTATATCGAGATGGTCTATGTTTTTTTTGTTGTCAAGTTCTTCGGGATAGATGTAAACCCCGCCTCCGAGATGGTCTGATGTTCCTATCTTGGTGCAGCACATCCATTGACATATATGTGCAAATTTAGGGCAGTCGCTTGATAGACCTATTACATCTGATAACATAACTGACAAATTTACATAAAAAGGATTGAAGAAAACAAGTTCAAATGTTAAATTTTTAATCTGACATAAAATTTATAAATGATTTATTTTTAATCTTGAATCATTTTTATTATATTTGTATATCATATTAGAAAGATGAAAACACAGGTCACATTACTCAAAAAAGGCGACTTGTTCCAGTTGAAGGCCGTAAGATCGGCAACTTCAATAGTCGCAAACCTCGGGCAAACCGTCAAGAACGAAGACCCCGACATTGTTTCCTACCCGCTCGAATATCATTACGATGCAGAATCCGAGCAACACTACAAAGGAGTTATCAACAAGCTCTTTTCCCGTTGGATCGTAGACCTTATGGTTGACGACAAAGGACGAGTTCCCAGAGGAAAGCTCGGTGCAGAAGCATGGATCACCTCTTATCTCTTTAATTCTTCAGGTGAGATGTCCGATATTTTCAATAGCGCCATCAACGGAACTCTTGAAACTGAAGAACCTGAGAATTTCAAGGTCATCAAAGCAGACCTCAAAGATGTTCCCCATGAAGTAGTGAGTCCTTATGATGACATTGCACCATGCGGTTCTTTTGAACAGCTCCGGGCAGCCGTAAAGAAAGCCCGCAAGTCGGAGAAAAAGACTGGCAAAGCACATACAGTCATTGAACATTCAACAGGCAACAAGACAGTCATCCTTCCGAAAGGTGCAGTCAAGAACAAGAAAGTACGTAAGCCAAAAGCTGAGAAGATATCAGTCGAGAACATACACGAGGAAAAGCCGAAGCTGACAGAAGCCCCCGAAGGATTCAAACTTATTGGAAGACATAGCGAACAGGTAACATACAAACTTTAACACATGTTCAACTGATGAACAACATACGTTTACTCTTGGAAAGGGTTCTTGACCAGGGAGGTTATTACACCCTTGAATGGAAATTTGATCTTGCAGTTTTTGATATTCGCTGTTATGAGCTGGTCGGAAACTCAGCAAGGATACGTGTAATCTTTCTTTATACTGATGAAAGCTTCAGTGCTTTTATCGAAGATCGAATGCTTGACCAATACGGTACAGAACAACACATAATCAAACTCTTAAATTTATGAATGAAATCAATCAATGGCTCGCTGAAAACCACGAGCAGATCGTAAAGATCAAATGGAAATTTGTTGTCCGTACATCGGACGGCTATTTCGGCACAGGTGAGACTTTAAAAGAAGCACTCGTCAATGCTAAATGGAAACTTGACCGACAGATTATTGTCGGAGTATACGACAGTTCGGGTTATGTCGATGCCGGAGGAACTTCACACTATCTTATCGGCTATAATGATCCGAAGTCATTAAATTTCGGTGACACCCGTCCCGATAATGAACCGCTCGTAAAGACTGAAGAGGTTTGCGAATATCTTATTTATCTTCTCTATCGCTACATAGACAAGCTCCCTGAACGCTTTAAGGGGAACTACATAAAGACACACAGGGCTAAGAGCCTTATCGATTCTATTAATAATTTCATATCAAACTTATGACACTCAAATCAGTTCTTCAGAAAAAAGTCGACACTTTTGTCGCAGAATCCCGGATCAACTCCGAGGTAATCTATGATAAGCTGCAAAACAGGGTCATTGACGATTTTATCATCCCTTCACAGCTTATAACGTTCACACCCGATTATGGAGGTGTAGGCACTATCATTAAAGAAGATGAGGATGTGCATATATGGTCACTGACACCAAATTCAGCTTATCAGGTAGCCGATCGCTTAGGACTTCCTCAGACGTGGTGCTCAAAAGGTGTGACAGGATCAAAATACCAGCAGGAATCAGTGTCTTTTGCTATGAACCGTTACATTGAAAACTATGCCGGGAAGGATGATCGTTTTCTTTTCCGTAATGTAGGTGGTCAGGTCAGGGGCTTCCTCTCCACTTCTTACAAAAGACTGAACACCAAAGAAATCTTCCTTATGTTTATTACTGTTGCAGAAGAACTCGGACTTCCGCTTGTTGGCGCTTATGAGGGCAGTTCCAGAGATTACTTAGAAGTCCTTGACCCTGTGATTTTTGATATTGATACCCCGAACAACGGGATAGTGTCTTACGCACGCGGGATGCTTCTTAAATACTCTGACTTCGGAGATGGCAAACTTGAACTCCGGTCATACTGGAAAAAAGCCGTCTGCCTGAATGGGGCAATAGGGCACTCATACCTCAAAGAAATTCATTTGGGATCAAGGCTTCCACAGGAATTCATGTTCTCCATAGAAACTATCAATAAAGACACCGAGACACGAGCATTGATGGTTCGTGACGCTATGAAATATGTCTTTTCTCCGAAAGCATTGGAGTTTGAATCGAAGCAGATATGTGAGGCTTCAGAGACTAAGGTCGAACTTAAGCCTATGATAGAACGCCTTCCGAAACTCGGTGTATCGAAGTCTGAAACAAAGATAGTCGAAGAAATACTCCTTAAGCACAGCGAAGACGATGGAATCTATGGTAATCCTTCGATGTATCTTTTCGCTAATGCCGTTTCCGCTATGGCACGAACAGCAAATCCTGAACGTTCACGTGAGCTTCAGCAGATAGCAGGAAACTTTATCTTCACACGCAAACCCGATGAGCTGTTATGAAAACAAAGGATTTTCTTAACCACTATAAACACGCAGTCAAAGAGGTAAGGACTGTGACAAAAAGGATCATGCTATCAAACATGATCTCTCAGAACCTCGATGACCTGCTTAAAGGCTGTGAGAAAGAGCCGTGGCCATATTCGGCTTATGGATTAAGAATAAAAATTCCCAACATAGCGCTTTTCGAGAACAGAGTCAAAAAGTTTCGTAAAATCTTCCATCAGTCACCACATGTCGAAATCAACAAAGAGTATATGGTTGCCAGTTTTTGGCTAAGGCCAAAAATGGGTGACTTATACGGTGAATCTATTCTGCTCGAGCTTATGGTAGGCAACACCGAGAAATGCGATATTGAGGTTATCAAAGAAGAAGTTGAAGTCACTAAGCTGACTGGCTACTGCAAACAACTCAAAGAGATGCTTGAAGCTTGACGGTTCTAAGTCCGTGTAAAATGTGGAGACAGCCCTTCGGGGCTGGAAACATACCAATTATAATATGCGCCCAAAACCAAATAAACACGGTGTCTATTGTGAATATACAAAGACAATAACTATCGGTAAGGATAATTACCACGAGCCACATTGCCATATAAGAATAGTAATGTTAAGCGAAACAGAGTGGGTCGGTGCAACGGATTTTGAAACTAACAAGATGAAATGGAGTTGTCAAGGAATGTCATCTCCGGTAACTTCAGAACCATTATTTGCATCAGAAGAACTTCTTGTAAAATACTATTCAAAAGAATTACTTGACCGTTATCTGAGGATTTGTGGTCGTGGTGATACTTCGGTTGACAAGATAATTGACCAGCTCGAAGAACTTGCTGATGCCAAGCCTGTAAAACAATTAAAACTATTTTAAGATGTACGACTGGATAGAATTCGTGATCTGTTACGGTGAGGGATTTACTTCACAACAGATAAAAGAACTTCAAGACCTGAGGAAAGTAGAGGTTGCGTTCACCCGACAGCTTATTCTATATTTTGCCAACAAGTATAAAAAAGAGTGTGGAGGCTCACTGAAGAATATAGGTTCTCGTTATGGCAAAAATCATTCAACAGTTCTTCATGCAATTAAAGTCATAGAAAACTATATTGAAACTGACAAGACTAAGTGCGCCAAGATAAAATACTACGAGCAACTTATCGGTTCAATTTACCTTTTAGTTCCTAAGAACGAAGCTATACAGAAACAGCTTATCCCGCTTGAAAACGAAATCTCATACCTTGAACAACGTGTAATAAACCTTCAACTTACCTTGTCCTTTCTTAAAAAGGAATCTGATAAGATTAAGGAGAATAACTTATAAACATTTTAAACAAACTCGTTTTTTTATTGAAAATTTTTTTATATATTTATATCATGAAAGAGAGAGTGGTTTATATTGTCTCATCATCAAAAGGAGGTGAGAAGTTTTCCAATATGTTTTTGCCAAAAGAGTTTTATTTAATAAAAACCCTTCTCAATGAAGGCCATGTCATTACTTTAATTAGTAGACAGAAGCTTTCTGAGAAATTTTACAAAATTCTATTCACATGAAAGACGAGATCGAAGTAATTGAGGTGCAGCCTGTCTCAGTGACAGAAGCACAGACACGTGCGGACATTGATATTGCTATCAGTACCGCTAAGAAGTACCCACGAAACACACAACGTGCTATTGATAATGTCATAGCGCTTGTCTCCAAAGATGTGGAGATAGCCAAGACGTGTGTTTATTCACTGCCGAGAGCCGGAAAAGAGATTGACGGCCCCTCGGTACACCTTGCACGAATAGTTGCAAGTGAATATGGAAACCTGAGGGTTGAAGCAAAGATCGTTGAGATAGGCGATAAAATGCTTACGGCACAGGCAACAGCTTTTGACCTTCAGAGCAACTATGCAGTAAGGACAGAAGTAAAGCGGAGGATCACAGACCGTAATGGGCAAAAATTCACAGACGACATGATTATTGTCACAGCCAATGCTGCCCTTGCAATAGCTTCACGTAATGCTATCTTTCAGGTCGTCCCCGCAACCGTTACGACAAAAGTCTATTCCGCAGCTCAGAAAGCTATTGTCGGTAATCTTTCAACCGAACAGAAACTCATAAAAAGAAGGAAAGAGCTGCTTGATGGCTATCTCGATACATGGAACGTTACTGAAGCGGAAATACTTTCTTGCCTTGGTATCGAAACTGTCAACCAGATCAAAGAACCGCAGATCGTTAAATTGATAGGACTGGCAAATGCTATCAACGATGGAGATACTACTATTGCTGAAGCGTTTGGAAGGAACGTATCTACTCAGCCATCAGAGACAAAGAAAAAGGTAGATGAAGCTATTAAGTTAGCACAGGAGAGGCGTAAGCCAAATCAAAAACCGGAAAGTAAACTACCCACAAACTAAAGATTTGTGGGCTTTAAACCTAAGATCGAATGCACTTGACAGTACAACATACTCGGCTTTTCAGGGCTGTTTACAGAAGCCCCCAACAATGCTATATTCTTAGCTGCATTTTCGTCAGCATCGAATACAGAATTGCAGTTGCTACAAGTAAATTTTTTGCCTTGTCTGTTGCCTATATGCAGGCAATTATGACACGTCTTACTCGTATAAGCAGGTGGTACATCTACCAATTTAATACCGTTAAGCAAAGATTTGTAAGTAAGGAAACTTCTAAGTTGGTTGAAGTTCCATTTGCCTACTCTTGTTCGAAATTTCTTACCTTTCTCGTTGGCAGAAAATCTAATACCCTTCAAATCCTCAATGGCAATCCCTTTGCCTTCGGATTTAGCAAGTTGAACAATTTGTTTGCTAATGGTATGATTAATAATTGTACTCGTAGTTCGTTCTTTGCCAGACAATCGTTTCAGGACTTTTTTAGAGCCTTTCGTACCTTTGCTTTGAAGCGAACTCCTTACTTTTTGTCTTTTCTCTCTATAATCGTTAAGTTTTTTAGAATTAAAAGATTTACCATTGCTAAGTGTTGCAATTTCAATCAAGCCCATATCAACCCCGATAAACTCTTCTACATCATCAACATCCTCTTCGGGAACATCAACGGTTTGGAAAAGGTAAAACTTACCTTTCTTGTAAACCAAGTCGGCTTCACCTTTGATATAAGGAATGTAATTAGGGTTGTGGCAAACAAAGTTAATTTTTTGCCTACCACCGATACACCACAGAGAAACAATGCTATTCGGCTTGTAGGTCATTATCCTACTGTCATAAGCAATGCTACCAAGTGGTTTAAATTGCCTTTTAACATTCTTATCCAACTTATAAGCATCAGCAACTTTCGCTATTTGCCTAATAAGCATTTGAGAAGAAAGGTTAAACGTAGCCATGTAGCTATGATATACTTTGTGATGGAGTTTGAAATTATTGAAAATCTTCTCTTGCCACGCCACATCAGAAATAGCATTGCAAACAGCATTAGCTTCCTTCATCGTATCGAGAAGCAAGTTAGCCTGTTCGTCAGTAGGCAAAAGTTTTATTTTCAAAGTCAACTTCATACTGCAAAGATACAAAATAGTTTCGATATATTCAAATATTTGAAAGAAATAATTACGTTAAATCCAACAAAAGAGGGAATAGTGGCTCAATTCCTCCCAGAAGCTAAAGACTTCTGGGTTTCCTTGAGCTGAATCGTATGAATGAAACTAATTTAAACCAGAGAAAATCCAGCATAGGAGGGAGTGAAGTAGCTGCCATACTTGGTTTAGACAACTACTCTTCGCCTTATCAGGTATGGCTTAATAAAACCGGAAGGGGTGAAGAAACGGAAGATAACAAGTATATGGAAGCCGGGAGGATTCTTGAATCAGCTGTTGCTGAATTCTTCCAGATACGAACTGGCTATAAGCTTATCAAATCCAGTGGTGGCACTAAATATACCCATCCCGACTATCCTTTTGCCACGGGAACGCCTGACCGGAAATACATAGGCTCTAAGATAGGCCGATCAATCCTTGAATGTAAGACCACACAGGCTAATCTGGATGACCCGCTTCAGGCTTGGTTTGTTCAGCTCCAGTGGTATCTTGGTATAGTGGGATTTAACAACGGATCAATAGCTTGGCTTGAACGTGGAGTTGATTTCAAATACCGGGAATACGAATTCGACTCTGAGTTTTTTAATTACGTCATGGATATTGTCGCAGACTTTTGGACAAATAATGTCCAGAAAGACATACCGCCCGAACCGATCAATGTCGAGGATCTGAACAGGATGTATAAAAGACACCGTGAAGGAGATTTTATTCAAGCCACTGACGAGATTAAAGTAACCTGTGACCTTCTAAAATCTATTAACGAACAACTCAAGGAGCTTGAACAGAAGAAAGAAGATTACATTAATTCCCTGAAAATGGTTATGAGGGATGCTGAGGGTATTGTTTTAGGACAGATACCGCTTGTCACATGGAAGACATCAAAGCCTAGCCTTATTTTCGACAAGGATAGATTCAAACTGGAGAACCCGGAATTGTACTCCAACTATTTGATTGAGAAAGAAGGAACACGAAGATTTCTTATAAAATGAAAGAAGCACCATATTTTTCACATGATGCCGATGCAAGGAATGACCTGAAGATTAAATCCCTTATCAAGAAATATACTATAGAAGGGTATGGAATCTATTGGGTCATCCTTGAATTGATGCGCGTTGAGGATTCTTATAAGCTCGAACTCAAAGAGTATGTCATCAATGGGATTGCCGATTCAATCTACCATGATTATGACTGGACTTATGAATTCATAAAGTATTGTGTGGCTATTGAGCTTTTTGAAGTCGATGAGAATAATTCTCTTTACTCACGTTCTTTTTTAGAACGTATGGCGATGAAGGATGCTGTAAGGGAAAAGAAACGCCTTGCCGGACTTAGAAGTGGTGAAGTAAGGAAAAAGACCGAACAGCCGATGATCATCAGTTCAGCAGCTGTTGAACAGAATGAAAACAAAGATGAGGCTGTTGTTGAACACGAAGAAAGCATAAGCCAGCCAGTTGTTCAGCACATAAATAACACATATTCAACACAATTGAACACATGTTCAACAAAGAAAGAAATAAAAGAAGAAAAAGAAAGTAAAGAAACTAAAATAAAAGAAAGAATTAAAGAATTTGAATTAAAAGTCAAATCTCTTAACTATCCTGAAAACATCTTACATGACTTTTTCATGTATTGGTCTGAAATGAATAAGTCTGGCACAAAAATGCGATGGGAACTTCAGGAAACCTTTGATATTGAAAGACGTGTTCAATACTGGATGCGACGATCTGAAACCCTTGACAAGGCCGACAAACGCAAACTATTCTACTGATGAAAGACAAAGATTATCAAACTTATGCGACTTATAAGATCAGTGAGATACCTATAAGTATTCTAAAGCACGTTATTAATGTTTTTGTCGATTATGCAGCATTGAATCTTGGCACTTCAGCAGACAAAGCAAATGTTGACAGGATCATTGAATATATTCAAATGAACGAGTTTAATTCACTTCCGCTTTCTGTAATAGCTTCTGCTTTTATGAGGGGATCACTTGGTAAGCTTAAGAATGATAATACCAAACTAACACCTCGTAACATTTATGAGTGGATATGTGAAGTGAGCGTTGAATACGGGCAGAAAATGGAACACCAAAACCGATTGAGACAGAAATCAGAAAAGACCTTTGACCTTAATAAATACCCCGTAGGAATGGCAATGCTCTGGAAGATTGACCTTATAAATTCAGGAGCAATAAATGATGATGACTGGGATCAGATTGACCCAAAAATAGTTGCTGATATGATAGCAAGGGGAGAACATCCTACACTTGCAGATTTTGGAATAAAAAACAGAAGAAATGAAATATAAAATATATCCCCCGGACAAAGAGAAAATCCGAAAATATGTAAAGAAGAAAGAAGCAGAAGGTAGTTTTTCACTTACTGACTTCGCTTGGTGGATTGTACTTAACGCTAAATATCATGAAAATAAATGAGTTTCCAATAGATGAACTTGTAAAAATGGCTTGTGATAACCAAATGATCACCGAAGATGAATACTATGGTGAATCACAGAACAGAAATTGCGCCACAGCACGACAGATGGTATGTTTTATCTTGCGAGAAAAAGGATTCAATAACCAAAAGATAAGTGATCTGACAGGGTTTACAATACCTCGCATATTAAACTCCATTCATTCACTCAACCATAAAAGCGCAAAAGTTAATTATAAGCTTGAACAGTTAAAACGTAAGTTCAATGAAATCTATTTCACTGACTAACCTTAAAAATAAAGTTCAAGCCGTAGTTAATGAATATATCCGTAAAAGAGATAGTGACTTCGGGTACTTTAAATGTATTTCATGCGGAAAACTTAAGAGTATTGAGTTTATGGATGCCGGACATTATTATTCTACAAAAATGTATGATGGACTTCGTTTTAATGAGGATAATATTCATGGACAATGTAAATACTGTAATAAGTTTTTATATGGTAATACAGTAAACTACAGGGATAACTTGTTTTTTAAGATAGGGCCGGAGAGGTTTGAAAAGCTTAAAAAAGCTGCCGAAAAATACAAAAGGGATGGTTATAAGTGGTCAATGGATGAGCTTGAAAAAATTATGGAAGAATTTAAACAAAAAATCAAAGAGCATGAAAAAACGTGATTGGCTGTATTTTATACTGCTGCTTTTACTATTCGTATTAATGGTTATTTGGTTCGGATAATGCATAAATTTAATTTAAACTTGATATAAAATGTATGATGATGAAATATACGAAAAACAAAGCGATGCTGAAGGCTGTTTTATGGCAGTAATCTACGGGGTGATTGCACTGGCCGCGCTTGGTATTATGGCAATAGTCTTACTTTGGATAACAGTCTGGAAGACATGAAAACGAACCTGAAATACCTGCTTATCCTTTCAGCAATGATAGGATTCCTCGTTGTTCTTGCACTTATTTTTATGGGTTGCGAGAAAGTAGAAGATGAATACTGTTGGCATTGCCAGATAGCTGTTTATTACCGGACAGCACGATATACTGAAATTAAGTATGTCTATAAAGATACTTGCGGATTTTCCGAAACTGATGCTCGGAAATATGAAAGGCTGAAAACCACAAGTCCGAGAGTTGTTAATAATTGTGGTGATAGACGATGGATGGAATGTATTTGTGTTAAAAATAATTAATATCATGGAAATAAAAAAAGGATTTAAAGCCTTTAACAAAGGGCTTAAATGTCAGAATTTGCAGTATGAAGAAAATACTGATTATGAAATTAAAGAAGAACCTATTTTGTGTGAAAGAGGATTCCATTATTGCGAGAACCCACTTGATACGCTTAATTATTATGATTTATGTGATTCTGAGTTTGCCGAGATAGAGGATTCGGGAAAAACAAAATCAGATTCGACTAAGAGTGTAACTAATAAAATCAAGATAAAAGCAAAACTGGATTTATCTGGTTTTATCAAAGCATCTTTTGATTTTCTATGGAAGAATTGTGATTACAGTAAGCTCGCAGCCTCCGGTGATTCTAGTCAGCTCGCAGCCTCCGGTGATTACAGTAAGCTCGCAGCCTCCGGTTATTCTAGTCAGCTCGCAGCCTCCGGTGATTACAGTAAGCTCG